>JABAOD010007954.1_pt1 | contig 21131 bp, 18 predicted proteins | sample 7062151 | NCBI WGS metagenome assembly JABAOD01 (sample SAMN14538626, study PRJNA623070) | marine sediment metagenome | biome: marine biome [ENVO:00000428]; feature: marine pelagic biome [ENVO:01000023]; material: deep marine sediment [ENVO:00002113] | place: India: Gulf of Khambhat ... | reverse complement strand
TTGATCTTGCCTAGTCTTGGTACAGCGTCTCAGAGGGCTTCTGCAGCGTATTTCGAACCGCCTGCCGGATGAATAGGAAGCGATGAATACGACACCATGCTGAAGGAAGCCCGAGACCAAAAATAAGGATGGCGTTCTGCAACTTGGAACGCCGTCCTTTATTTAAGCAAGCTTATGCGAAAGCCATCAACACATAACAATGGGCTCCAGGGGACGCTCGCTGCGCGCCCCTGAACCCGAGCGTTAGACTCGCTGAACGAAAGCTGCCGCTCACATCACAACCTGCGACCGGCAGTTCATGGCCGGTTGCTGCCGGAATGAGGTCAATAAATCCTGCGGCTGGAATGTCCCCTTGGTGTGTGAGAGCGGACCTCCATGGTCTCCGGCACAAACAGGCAGCTAGCGACCCGAAGCGGACGTTTCGGGCTATTCCGTCAGTTAGTTCCCATAATGAAACAGTTGTGATTTACTGGTCTAGCTGGGAACCAGAGTGGGGAGAAAAGTGGAACAGCGAGCGCCGGCTTGGTATGGAGCCAGGGCTTTGCTCATTGCATGTGTGCTCCTTCCAATGGTCTCCGCGCAGAGCACTCCAAGGGGCGGAGACAGTCGTTGTGCAATCCCAGACATGCGAACCGATGAAAGACCCGGTGCGGCTGGGCCACCGACCAAAGTGTCTGTCGGTATCCGAATGATCGACCTGACGGACATCGATGATGTCAATAAAACACTGACCGGAGACTTTGGGGTTTTCCTGACCTGGACGGATCCGAGGCTGGCTGATCTCAAGGGTTGCGAGGCTTCATTGGATGACATCTGGTCCCCGGGAATCGCTTTTGTGAATTCGGGACGAATGTTTACGAGTCGCCCAAGAGAAGCGGATATCGGCACCGGCGGCTCGGTGCGGTATATTCAAAGATACTACGGCACGCTTGCGACGTATCATAACCTTCGCAAGTTTCCGCTGGATAAACAAATTTTCCGTGTCTCTCTATTTCCTCTCGAATACGGAGAGAAAGACGTCCAGCTTGTTGTTGACGAAAAGGTAAGCGGACGTCGAGACCTATTGAATATTTCCGATTGGACGGTTGGCTCGGTCAAGGGAAAAATACGCCGTCGATACGTAGAAGCAACCGACAGTTTTGCCTCGGTATATGACTTCGAAATCCCTGCGAACCGACAACGTCACTTTTACGTGTGGAAGATTATCGTTCCCCTCTGTCTAATCGTCTTCATGTCCTGGACCGTCTTTTGGATCAACCCTGCCCAATTCGGCCCGCAGATCGGGCTGTCGGCCACGTCCATGCTGACGCTGATCGCGTTCCAGTTTGCGACGACCAACATGGTGCCTGAGCTTAGCTTTTTCACAACCCTCGACGAGTTTATTGCTGGCTCCACCCTCTTGGTATTCCTAGCCCTGGTTCAGTCACTCACCACGAGTTACCTTGTGTCACAGGAAAGACAACAACTTGCGCTGCGCGTCGACCGCATGTGCCGTTTAGTCTTTCCGCTTGGCTTTGCTGTGCTGATCTTGGTCGTATTCTTCCGCTGATGCGTGAAGCCTACAGAAAGTCGGGTCAGACGAACGTTTACCAATGTCCGCTTGTGGCCGATTGCAGCCAGTTGCGGGGGCAATATTTTGATTGATTGAATGGCCGCTATCTGCAGAGAAGCAGCCGGTCGAGACTCAAGCTGATCGGACAGCGCCTGTACGGTCGAGTCTGAGCTACCTGGCCACGACTCTTCCCTTCTTGGGGGCCTGGTCCAGGCTCGGCGACTGAGCCCTAGATCACCGGGCGTTCGCGATAGGTTCCCCAGATCTCCTTCAACGTCTCGATAATGTCGCCCATCGACGCGCGCGCCTTTACGAGCTCGATCGTGATCGGCATGAGATTGGCGGATTCGTCACGGGCGACCACCTTTAGTTCTTCCAGCAGCTTGCCAACCTGCGCGTTGTCGCGCTTGCGTTTGACCCGCTTCAGATTTTCCACCTGGCGGCGCTCGGTTTCGGCGTCGTAGGGGTGCGTCTCGATGTCGAATTGTTCTTCCGGTTCTACGTATTTATTCACGCCGATCACGGGCCGCGTGCCGCTGGCCTTGCGCTGGGCGAAATCGTAGGCGGAATCAGCGATCTCCTTCTGGAACCAGCCGTCCTCGATCGCCTTTAAGGTGCCTCCCATGGTGTCGACCTGATCGAGAATCTTGAAAATCTCTTTCTCCATCTGCGTCGTCAAGCTTTCCACGTAATACGATCCGCCGATAGGATCGATCACCGAGGTGATATTGGTCTCGTCGGCGACCACTTGTTGCGTGCGAAGCGCCAGCTTCATGGCTTCCTCGGTGGGTATCGTAAAGGCCTCATCAAGGCCGTTGGTGTGCAGGCTCTGAGCGCCGCCCAGAATCGCCGCCAGCGCCTGATAGGCCGTGCGCACGAGGTTGACCTTGTACTGCGGCTTGGTGAGCGTGGCGGCCGCGGTCTGCGCATGGAAGCGCAGCCGCATGGATTCGGGTTTGCTCGCGCCGAAGCGCTCACGCATGATCTTGGCATACACGCGCCGCACCGCTCGAAACTTAGCGATCTCCTCGAAAAAGTCTGCCTGGCTGACGAAGAAGAAGGACAGTCGTGGCGCAAACTCGTCAACGTCAAGCCCGGCCTTGGTGACTTCTTCGACATAGGCGATGGTATTTGCCATGGTGAAGGCAACTTCTTGCAACGCCGTCGCGCCGGCCTCGGAGATGTGATAGCCGGAAATGTTGACAGCGTTGTAGCGCTGCATATGCGCGCTGGCATAGGTGATGGTGTCGCGCACGATGCGCACGGACGGCCGCACCGGAAACACCCACTCCTTCTGGGCGATGTATTCCTTGAGTATGTCGTTCTGGATCGTGCCCGAGATCTGATGCAGGTCATAGCCGCGGTTTTGCGCAAGCGCGACGTACATCGCCAGCAAGATCCAGGCGCTCGGGTTGATGGTCATCGACACGGATATCTTTGTTAAATCGATGTTTTCGAACAACGCCTCCATGTCGTCTAGCACATCGATCGCCACACCCTCGCGGCCGACTTCCCCAAGACTCATGGGGTGGTCGGAGTCGTAGCCCATCAGCGTGGGCATGTCGAAATCCACCGAAAGCCCCGTCTGCCCCTGAGAGATCAGATACTGAAAACGCCGGTTGGTATCCGCGCCGGTGCCGAAGCCGGCGATCTGGCGCATGGTCCACAGCCGCCCGCGGTACATGGTGGGATAAGGACCGCGCGTAAACGGATACTGGCCCGGCAGGCCGATATCCTCGAGCGGAGTCTCGGCGCTGTCGAGCGCCGTGTACACACGCTTGAGCGGTAACCCCGAGGCGCTGCGGTACTCGGGTTTATCTTCCGGCTGGCGCTCGAGAAATGCAGCGAGCTCGGTTTTTTCCCAGTTCCCTAACGCTCTCTCGAGCTGTGCCAGCGTTACCGAATCGATGCCATTTTTTTCCCGTTTCATTTCTCTTCACCTTCGTGCAGGGCGGCCAGCAGACGCAGTGCCGCCGTGTGCGGGTCGATATCGCGCGCCATCACGCGCTCGATCAGCGCCGCCGCCTCTCCATCGCGGCGACCGGCGAAGCGAGCACGCAAGATGTCCTCGGCGGTCTTCAGCATGCGCATCTCGGCTGTCAGCTGGCGCCGCCGCGCGAGCCCGCCGGATTTTTCCAGGTGGAGCCGGTGCTCATCGATGGTCGCCAGCAACGCTTCGATCCCCTCGCCATTTTCAGCGCTGGTGGGCAGGACCGGTGGCTGCCAGCTATCGGCCTCGCGCACGCCGAGACCGAGCATCATCTTTAAGTCGGCGAGCGTCCTGTTGGCATCGGAACGATCGCACTTGCTTACGACGTGGATGTCGGCGATCTCGAGTATGCCGGCTTTGATGGCCTGGATATCGTCACCGAGACCGGGTGCCGAGACCACGACCGTAGTGTGGGTGGCTCGCACGACATCGACCTCGTCCTGGCCGACACCGACGGTCTCGAGCAGGATCACATCGAAACCGGCGGCATCGAGCAAATCCACCGCGTCCAGGCTTGCACGTGCGAGCCCACCAAGGGCGCCACGTGTCGCCATGCTGCGAATGAATATCCCGGGATCATTGTTCAGCTCGTTCATACGGATGCGGTCACCGAGAATGGCGCCGCCGGAGTAGGGGCTAGACGGATCGATTGCAATCACGCCGACTTTTCGCTCGCGCTTGCGTGCCACCAAGGCCAGGCCGCGCACGAGGGTCGATTTTCCGCTCCCCGGGACGCCGGTGATACCTACTATATGCGCGCGTCCGGTGTGTCGATAGATCTCCGCCAGTGCCGGCCGGCACTCGGGTACCCCCGCCTCGGCGCGCGAGATCAATCGCGAGATGCTGCGAGGCTGTCCTTGCAGCACTTCGGCGACGAGCTCAAGCGAGGACTTTGGCGCAGACATGCCTACTTGTCCAACTCCTGGTTCAAGGTCTTGAAGAGATCACGGTCGTCGATGACCCGCCGCGCCTTGAAATCGGTACGCGGAATGGAGTCAGGCGGCGCAATCTGTACCTTGGCACGCACGCCAAGCGCATGCAGCAAATCGGTCTCCGCGCGCTGCTTGAGGGCGTGTTCGGCGTTCTCGCCGGCCTCGTACACGTGCGGTTTTCCCTCGATCCTGATCAACAGCTCATCCATCGCCTGCTCGCGTGCGATCACGATGCGGTGCTCGCCCCCGTAGTCGGGAATCTTGTTCAGCACGGCATCGATCGCGCTCGGGTAGATGTTCTCGCCGCGGATGGTGAACATGTCATCGATGCGGCCGTAGATCCCCTTGGGCAAGCGCGGATACGTGCGCCCGCACGGATTGGGCCCGTTCACCCAATGCGTGAGATCGCCGGACAGGAGACGGATCATCGGTTGCGAAGTGCGTTCCAGATGCGTATACACGGGTGTGCCGCGCTCCCCGTAGGCGACCCGGCGGTAGCTCTTAGGGTCGCATACCTCACCATAGACAATGTCCTGCCACAGCAGCATGCCTTCGTTGCTTTCCCAGCTGCCGGCGGCGTTCATCCACGGCGTCATTTCAGCCATCGAGCCACAATCGATCACCTTGGCACCGAAGTGATTCTCGATGCGATCCCGGATTCCCGGAATCGACGCGCCCGGTTCACCGGAGAAGAACATAAGCTTGAGCCCGAAATCATGGGGGTCGATACCTTCCGCCTGGGCGACTTCGGCCAAGTGTAACGCGTAGGACGGCGTGCTGTAGAAGGCAGTGGGACGCATGGTTTTGAGCCAGCTAGCGGCGCGCGCGGTCATGCCGGCCGCGCCGGCACCGAACGGAAAACACTTTGCCCCCAGGCGTTCGGCGCCCCGCAGTGCGCCCCAGGAGCCCATGTACAAGCTGAAGATGGCCGCGATAAAGACCATATCGCCGGGCCGCAGGCCCATGGCCCACATCACGCGTGCGTGGTTCTCTGCGATCGTGTCCCAGTCGTGACGGCCGATGGCGAAGGCCGTCGGGCGCCCGGTCGTGCCGCCGGTACCGTGGATATGGTGCACCTCGGACTCCGGGATGCACAGGTAATCGCCAAACGGGGCCGCCCGTTCCTGCGCTTCACGCAATTCCTGTTTGGTTACGACAGGCACGCGCTCGAAATCCTCGAGCGTGCGGATGTGATCGGGGTGAACGCCCGCGGCCTCCCACTTGCGGCGATAGAAAGGCGCATTCGCATACGCGTAGTGCATGACTGTGCGCAGGCGTTCAATGACGGCCTGCTCGCGCTCGCCCGGCGGGCTGGTTTCGCGCCCCGGAAACCAGTAGCGACTCCCCGGCTCCGGGAGGTAGTCGCGATCGTAACGGGGTGGGAACGACCAGAATTCCATAGGTGTGTCGCTACTTAATTAAGTCACCTGTGATCAACGCGGACCGCGTTCCGCCACCAGGCGTCGCAGCGTTTCGACGATCATATCCGGCGGCGTGTCCTGTAACAGGATCTCAGCCACGCCCATCTGTTTAAGAGCGGTAACGTCCTCGTCCGGCATGACCCCGCCGCCCACCAGAATGATGTCCTCGGCGTCGTTCTCTTTCATCAGCTCCAGGAGGCGGGGAAAGACTGTCATATGCGCACCGGACAACAGGCTCACACCGATGACATCGACGTCTTCCTGAATCGCGGTATTGACCACTTCCTCAGGCGTACGATGTAGACCGGTGTAGATCACATCCATGCCGGCATCGCGCAGCGCGCGCGCGACGATTTTGACCCCGCGGTCGTGACCGTCGAGCCCCACCTTGGCGATCAACACCCGTATCTGAGGGGCGTTTTCGCTGTGCTGTCCTTCGACTTGTTCCATAAAATCTGTCGGGACATCTGTTTAAACATAATGAGACTATGGGAATTCACGCAAGCGCGCAAGCATCTGTAGCGCCGCGCCCAAATAAGTAAACGGCATAACGTTATGTGAAATTATTATTTTTCTGCCATTACCGCTTCCGCTACTTTTGCTTTCGCGTCACCGGACCGGGTCCGGAGATGCGCCGGCCCTTGCGGTGGCGAGCCTGACGGCGGAACTTGTCGACGCTGCCGCGGCAGCGCGCACGTCTGAGGAGCAACAGCAGCTCTTTGCCGGCATAGACTTGCCGGAATACTGAGATTGCTACGCCCACTCGTCGATAGTGCGTCTTCGGCGCCCGTTGACGTTCGGGTGGCATCCCGAGACAATAACCTGTCAACGGCAACGTCTATAATCAAATGAGCAATGAGACTGATGGGAGAGATTCTAAGGATGGTGGCACTTAAACGGTGGGCACGCCGGCTGGGAGTTGCGTTGGCAATTGTTTTGGTCGCGTCAAGCGCCACCTTTTACTATTGGGTCTATGTCAATCATCGCTTCATGACGATCACCGAAGACCGGGTCTACAAGTCGGCCGAGATGTCGCCAGCCGAACTTAAGAAAAAGGTGAAAAAGCACGACATACGTACGGTGATCGACCTGCGCCATCCTGGTCCCTGGACCGACGCCGAGCGCCAGGCCATGCAAGAAGTCGGTGTGCGTTACTTTAGTATCCCTTCGCGCCAGGTGCCGACGGACGAGGTTGTGAAAAAGTTTCTCCTCGTGATGGACGAGACGTTGGCGAACGCCGATTATCAACCTGTGCTCATACATTGCAAAGACGGCACGGGACGGGCGCCACTCTTTTCGAGCCTCTACCGCGTCGAATACGAGGGCTGGTCGAACGAGGCCGCTCGCAACACGATCTATTGGGAAACCGGGATGGGTAACTTCGCTACCGACTCCCGCAAGGGCCAGTATATCCTCGGCTACGTCCCGCGTTCCAAGAATCCCGGTTAGAAACCCCAGCTCACCAAAGTCGCCGGCGTGTCCGTGTTTTCGCGACAGCCGGATGAAACCATCCGTTGCCGGGGCGCGAATCAGCCGGCCACGCGCAAGATGATCACGCCGCCCGCGACACCGGTGGCCGCGAGCACCCGTCGCCGGCCAAACGGCTCACCGAGGAAGGTGGTACCAATGACGGCCGCCATCACCACGCTGGTCTCGCGCAAAGCGGCGACGGGCGCCATGGCGCCCAGACTCAGGGCCCATATCACGGTGCCGTAGGCACCCAAGGCGAGTGCGCCACCGAGCGCTCCCGTTCGCCATTGCGCTTTCAACACAGCGCCCGCCGTACGGCGACGCAGCAGCAACGCCACCGCCAGCAAGGGCAGGCAATCGAGCGCGAACAGCCAGGCGATGTAGGCCGGGGCGTTGCCCGACACCCGCGCGCCGGTGCCGTCGACCAACGTATAGCCGCCAATCATGAAACCCGTGCCCACTGCGTACAACACAGGCTTGAGCTCATGGCGTTGTTGCCAGCGCCCGTTGAAAGCCAAGCTGGCCACGCTTAGCGAGATCACCAATACACCGGTAATCTGGCCGTAGCTCAACGCTTCGTCAGCGATAGCGCCGGACAGTAACGCCACTACCAGCGGTGACACGCCGCGGGCAAGCGGGTAAACATGACTCAAGTCGCCGACACGGTAGGCTTGCAACAACAGATAGTAATAACCCGTGTGGATAATGATAGAAGCGACTATATAGCCCCAGCTCGCCGGATCAGGTATCCCTACCCAGGGAATCGCTGCAACCGCGCCCACGGCGCTGAAGAAGTTAACGATGGCAAGCTCCGCGAGACGGTCATGGCTTCTCTTGATGAGCGTATTCCAGGTCGCGTGCATAGCCGCAGCCAGCAGGACCAGCAGGGTGAGATGAAGGGTCATTACTCTGTGAGGTGTAAGGCGTGAGGCGTGAGGGGCAATGTGCCGGCGTAAGGGGAGCCGTGAGGCGTTAGGTGAATGCAAGAACTGTCCACACCGCTTGCTTTACGATACTGCTTTTGCGCCTCACTCCTCTCGCCTCACCGCTCGCCGACTATATCGGCAATCGCTTTGCCCAGTTCCTCGGTTGTCGCCGAGCCGCCCATGTCACGCGTGCGCAGCCGCTCGTCCCGGATTGCCGTCTCGATGGCATTCTCAACGGCCTTGGCGGCGTCGGCATGGCCGAGGTGATCGAGCATCATGGCGCCCGACCAGATCTGTCCGATGGGGTTGGCAATCCCCTGGCCGGCGATGTCCGGCGCCGAGCCGTGTACCGGCTCGAACATGCTGGGATATTCGCGCTCAGGATTCAGATTGGCCGATGGCGCGATCCCAATCGTGCCGGCAACGGCGGGACCGAGATCGGAGAGAATGTCGCCAAGTAGATTGCTGGCGACGACGACATCAAACCAGTCGGGGTGCAGTACGAAATGTGCGGTCAGGATATCGATATGGTATTGATCGGTGCGTATGTCGGGATACTGCTGGGCGATCGCGCGAAAACGCTCGTCCCAGTAGGGCATGGTGTGGATGATGCCGTTGGACTTGGTCGCCGACGTCAGGTGCCGTGCCTCGCGACTTCGCGCGAGCTCGAAGGCGTAACGCAAAACGCGGTCGACACCCTTGCGGGTGAAAACGCTTTCTTGTACTGCCATCTCGAGCTCAGTATCGCGGTAAAGCCGCCCGCCGATCTCTGAGTATTCGCCTTCGTTATTTTCGCGCACCACGTAGAAGTCAATGTCATTTTCGCTGCGCCCGCGCAGCGGCGAGGTGATTCCCTTGAACAACCTTACCGGACGCAGGTTGACGTATTGGTGCATCTCCCGACGAATCGGGATGAGCAGACCCCAGAGGGAGACATGATCGGGTACCCCCGGAAAGCCGACTGCGCCGAGAAAGATCGCGTCGTAGTGTTTGAGCTCCTCGATCCCATCCTCCGGCATCATGCTGCCGGTCTTGGCATACCTCTCACAGCTCCAGTCGAAGCTTTGCCATTGAAAGTTGATACCGAAGCGCCGGCCCGCCGCCTCGAGCGTTCGCATACCCTCGGGTACAACCTCGTTGCCAATGCCATCTCCAGGGATCGCCGCGATCTTGTAGGTGCTCATCGTCAGTCGCTCAGTGTTACGGGGAAAGGCTGCGAGTTTAATCCAGCGCTCGGCGTCGCGCCATTGACGGGTGTGGGTGGTTTGCCGCTTGTCATGACCGGCTAGAGCTCGGTTGCGCTGTCCGCTGTGCGCAACACCTCGATCACCGTTTGCGTGATCGCCGCCGTGCCGTCGGCTCCACCGAACTCGACAGGCCGGATGCGTCCGTTCGCGAAGCCAGTATCGACGGCCTGCTGCAGCTGGCGTGCGGCCACGCGACAGCGGTCGACGTTGTGGCGCTCGCCCAACCACTCGAGCATCATCGCCGCCGAGAGAAACATCGCTGTCGGATTGGCCTTGCCCTTGCCGGCGATATCGGGGGCGCTGCCATGGCAAGGTTGGAACATGGCGTGCTCGTCGCCGATGTCGCCCGACGGAGCCATGCCCATCCCGCCGACCAATCCGGCAGCCAGATCGGAAAGAATGTCGCCGAGCAAATTTTCCATCACCAGCACATCGACTTGCCACGGCTGGCGCACTAGCTTGAGTGCCATGGCATCGATGTACGCGTGATCCGCCTCGATATCGGGAAAGCGCGCACGGCGTTCGTCGAATATCTTGCGAAAGAAGGCCATTGAGGTCATGACGTTTGCCTTGTCGACGCACGTCACATGACCCGGGCGCCCATGTCTACGCCGGCGTTCGGCGAGCCGGAATGCGAAGTCAATTACGCGTTCGCTGCCGCGACGCGTGATTACGCAGCGGTCCGTTGCTACCCGGTCGTTCTCAAGCTTGCTTTTGTGAAAGTCGCTAAACATCCCTTCGCTTTGCTCGCGAATCACCACGAGATCGATCGTCTGCGCCTGCTGATCGGCAAGTAAGCGTGGGCTGCCAGCTAGCGCGCGAACCGGACGTACTCCGGCATACAAATCGAGCTCGAAGCGGATATTGATCTGCGGGTTGATTTCCGTGCCGTCGACCAAGCGTACGTCGGGGAGGCCCATCGCACCGAATAGGATCGCATCGGCACGATGGATCGCCGCGAGTGTCTGCGCTGGCAACTCAACGCCGGTCTCGCGATAGTAAGCCGCGCCGCCGGGGAAGGTTTCGAAAGTACAGCGCAACCCACGCACGCGTTTGTTGAGGACGTCAAGTACTTCTAGGCAGGCGTTCATGACCTCCGGACCGACACCGTCACCCGGCAATACGGCGATGCGGAACTCGGTGTCTGTGGTCATAAGGTCAATACGCTCACAAAGGCAACTAGTATCTCAGGCGGGCATTGGGCGGCGCAAATAGTCAGGATGGTGAGCGCATGCTGTCGGACATCGGGCCGAGGGCGTATCATTGTGACACTGAGTTTGAGTCAAGCGGCGAGGACGATCAGGATGGGCGTAACAGTCGGTTTCATCGGTTTCGGCGAGGCTGGATATCACATTGCTAAGGGCTTGCGCAGCGCGGGCGTGTCGCCGGTTTTTGCTTATGACATCGCGCTTGAATCCGACGAGCGCAGGGCGCAGGTCGAGCGGCGCGCAGTCGAGGCGGACGCCGTCCTTTGTAAATCGCTTGCGGACCTTGGGCGATGCAGCGAGATCGTGCTTTCCACAGTAGTTTCTTCTGTCGCGGTCACGGTGGCGCAGCAAGCGGCACCGCACCTGAGCGGACAACACTATTATGTAGACCTGAATTCCACCTCGCCGGCAGCCAAGCGAGAGATCGCCGACATTATTGCCGCTGCGGGCGCGCGATTCGTCGAAGCCGCAGTGATGGCCGCGGTCCCGCCCCTTGGCCACCGCGTACCTATCCTGTTATGTGGCCATGCGGCGGCCGACCNNGGCTGTCTCCTTACGGTATGAACCTCGAGAATATCGGGTCGGAGATCGGTAGCGCCACGGCCACAAAGATGTTCCGCAGCATCGTCGTCAAGGGTTTGGAGGCGTTGTTTCTTGAGTGTGTGATGGCGGCCTCGCGCTACGGCGTGGCCGAAAAGGTGCTCGAAAGTGTTGGCACTGGCTATCCCGGTCTCGACTGGAACGCGCTGGCAAATTACTTAATCGGGCGTACGGTCATGCACGGTGAACGTCGGGCGCACGAGATGGAAGAGGTGGCCAGTACGTTGCGGGCGATGGATATCGAGCCGATCATGGCAGAGGCGGCAGCGCGTCGCATTGGCGGCTTTGCCAGACTTGGACTGAAGACGCGCTTCAATGACCAAGCCCCCGAGAGCTACGAAGCGGTGATGCGCGCGGTGGNNAGCTGGCGTGCGTGCGGGGCGCGAGCCCCATGAAACATATAATTTAGGTATGCTGGTTCAGCTCTCTGGCAGCAAGCTTTCTATGGTTCTAAGAATTGTTTCGCTGTCCCACGTAAGTTCACCGTAGGCCCCGTACTGAATTCTGCCCTCGGGTCCCAGCACGAAGCTGGTCGGAAACACGTATACCTTCCAGCGCTTCATCGCCGCGCCATCGCGATCCAGAAGAATAGGGAGGTCGACCTTCACCTGATCGCGGATGAAAGCGCGGATGGTCTCCTCCTCCTCGGAAATGTTGACCGTGAGTATTGCGAATGGTTTGTCGGAAAGTTTCTTTTTCAAGCGCTGCATGGACGGTAGCTCGCGCACGCACGGCGGACACCAAGTGGCCCAAAAGTTGACGAGCACTACCCGGCGACGGTATTGGCTGAGGTCGTATTCTTCTCCATCGAGCCCGCTCAGTGTCAGCGCCGGCGGATTTGCATCTGCATTGTAGGGGTTGAGACCACGTTTGCCAACGGCGGTAGCCGTCTTACTGTGCGCTGCTGGCGGTGTCGATGTTGCCGACGGTAACACCGTCTGTGCAAGACGATCGATAGCTTGTCGTACGTAGCGTGCCAGATGCGAGACTGCGACTTCTTCGCGAGCGGTTGCATCGGCGCGAAAGTAGAAGCGATCGCGCACGTCGGGCAGTACCTGTGCGAAAACCTTTGAGCCGCCAGATTCCAGCTGCGCTAACGTGGTGGCCAGACGCCAGCGCCAGGGCGACAACGCCGGCTGGATGATAAAGATGGGTAAGTGCGTTGCGGTAACTATGGGATCGTAAACGGCGTCGTTACCCGGTGCGGGCGGACCCAAGAACAGATTGGGATGAAGCAGCACGACACCGGCAAGGGTGCGGCCTCGAGGATGCGCCTCTTGCCAGGCCCTCGCACCGCGCAAGGCCAGCAGACCAGCGCGCCCTGCTGCAAGCAGATACACGTGTTTGCCAGTTCGATCATGCGCCTGCTCGATGAGCTGTGCGACCTCCTCGGCGTCGATCTTTGCCAGACTGCTCTCGAGCGGTGGCAGAAAGTGCGCCTCGAGCAAGTCCGGCTCCCACACCGTGATCCCGTTGGCCACGAGATCAGCGGCAATGCGTCCTTCGCGATCCTGTTGGCCGAAGCCGCTCGGTAACCAGATTATTAAGGTCTCGCCTTGGGCCGCATGCACACTAACCGAAACATCCGTGTCGGGGGCGAGCTTGATGCTGACGAGCTCTGCCGCTGTGCCTACCGAAGTCGCAGACATTAGCCAGGCAAGCACAACGAGAGATATATGGCCCGCCCATAGACGTTTCATCTGAATCGCGATCGCAACTGACATAGCCAGCTGAGTTTAATGGAAAGTCTTGCTTCCCTGCAGGGATCCATGCTGACTTCGCCTCCCGCGCCGGTAACACTTATATATAGGATGGTGCTGGTTCCCTGTGCCTGGTTGCGCGCCGATAGGGCGTACCAAGGGCGCAGCAACCCCTGCAGGCAGTCCTGACCACAGCTATCAGTCGCGGCATGTCCGTCTTGCCGCATAGCACCCGGCACCGGTGTTGCGCACCGAACCTACCGCCTTTCCGGTGATTTCGACCGTTGGGCGTTGTGCCAACCCAAAGCACTGTTTGAAAGCCTGAAAACGACAGGTCCAAGGACATGCAAGGCTAAAGCGGCACCGGAGGCTTATATCATCGAAACACGGCAACGGCTGTCGCTCCCTAAGTCGACAGCTCGTCGCTGCACGCATAGGAACGAGTCTACGTTGACAGTCACCCAGGCTCCGATACTCTCAAGTAAGGGGGTTGAGGAGCCTTATGGGCGCGTTCGAACTCGATCCCGATGCTGGTCCGCAGCAAAACCCCACAAGGCGCCGTTGGCTCCTGGCAACCCTAGACGGGAGGTCACTGACATGTACAGGTTGGCTCTGGCCATGCTCTTAACCGGAGCGCTTATCACCAGCGCGGCGAGCTCAGCGGAAGAAGTCTCCCGGGAACAGATTAAGGGACTGGATGAGCAGATACAGGAAATAAAATCGGATGTTCTGGGGATAGCGGCGGAACTGAGCCGCCTGGAAGAGAAGCTGCTGTACCCATCCAATACGCAAGTCTCGCTGTTCGTCTCGCTTGCGCCGGGCGCGAAATTCCGCCTCGATGCCGTCGAAATCCAGATCGACGGCAAGCCCGTTGCGCGTCATTTGTACACATACAAGGAGCTCGAGGCGCTGCGACAGGGCGGCGTGCAACGGATCTACACCGGCAATATTACCAAGGGTGTGCATGAGCTACGTGTAAGCGTGCTCGGCAAGTCGGAAAGCGGAGGCGAGTATCGCCAGAGCGGGAGCTTCAAGCTGGAGAAAGATGTCGGTCCGAAGCTCGTAGGGATCACCGTGGCGGGGCCGGGCGCGGGCGGCCAGGGTATATCGCTCAAAGGCTGGTAGTATGCTTCGCCTTCTTCTCTGCTTGTCAGGGCTGTTCGTCCTCTCGTCGTCCTTCTCTGCAGGCATCCATGCCCGCGGTCCCCTGCGAGATCTCTATTTCGGTGAAGCGCTCTACTATGCCTACCAGGGCGAGTACTTCGACGCGATCGCGCGGCTGGACGTTGAGCTCGGGCAGCACTACGGCGTGGACGAGCCGAAGCTTGATCCCCTGAATTACCACATTGGCGAGGCCGAATTCTCTGTCGGTGATTTCGAACTCTACTATCGAATGCATCACCGAGCCGGACGAGCCATCAAGGCGGTTCTGGAAGGCAACGTGGATCAGTCGGTGCGCAACGAAGCGGTGTATCGTCTAGCGCGCATCTACTTTCAAAAGGACCAGCCGGTCAATGCGTTTCATGCCCTCGAACGGATTCAGGGAGCCGTGCCCGAGCGTATCCGAGACAATGTGGCCTTCTTGCGCGCGCAAGTGCTCATGGCCAACGGCCGGTTCCCCGAGGCGGTGCAGGTACTGAGACCGTTGCAGAACACCAAGGGCTTCGAAGGATTTTCTACCTACAACCTGGGGATCGCGCTCTGGCGCAGCGGTCAGCCGGAAGAGGGCGGCCGTCAACTCGATCGGGCCGGGCAGATCAGCGGTAACGACCCGGGCGCGTTGGCGATCAGGGACAAGTCGAATCTGGTGTTTGGCAGCACGCTGCTCGAGAACAACCAGCCAGAGCTCGCCAGAAATTACCTCGAGCGGGTGCGCCTCCAGGGCCCGTACTCCAACAGGGCGCTGCTGGCTGCGGGTTGGGCGGACGCTTCTTTGGAGCGCTACGATCGGGCGCTCGTGCCCTGGACGATACTGAGCCAGCGAAATGTGACGGACCAGGCCGTACAGGAAGGGCTGCTCGCGGTGCCCTTCGCCTACCGCAAGCTTAACGCCTACGGCAAGGCCGCGCGTCTCTACGAGAGCGCCTTGCACGCTTTCGGCAACGAGGTCGACAAGCTGGCATCCTCTATCAGAAGCATCCGTGAGGGGAAGTTCCTGCAAGCCCTCGTGCGCGAGGAAGTGAGGCGAGACAGCAATTGGGTGGTGAAGCTGAGAGACTTGCCGGACAGTCCCGAGACTTATTATTTGATAGAGCTGATGGCGTCGCATGATTTCCAGTCATCGCTCAAGAATTATCTCGATCTCGAGGAGCTGAGAAAGAAGCTCGTTTTTTGGGAAGACGATCTCGATGCGTACGAACAGCTTATTGAGCTCCGCAGGGCTTACTATCGGCCCTTGCTCCCCGATATCGACAAGGCGTTCCGGGCGCTCGACTCACAGATGAGGTTGCGTCTGGAGCAGCGCGACCGCGTGGCCGCGCGCATCAAAGCCATGCTGGTCGCGCCGCGGCCCGACTTTCTTGCAACGGCGAATGAGCGCGTCATGCTGGGGAAGCTTGCCCAACTCGAGATCGAGGCGAAGAAGCGCCAGAGCAAGGCGCGAGAGGAAGCCCTCGAGCGCATTAGCCGTCTGAAGGGTGTCCTGCACTGGCACATCCATACCGGGTACGACCGGCGCCTCACCGAAGCGTACAAGCACCTGCAGGAGCTGGATGCGATGGTCGAGCAACTGAGGCTAAGATACGAGTCCTTCGTAAGAACCCGGCAAGCAGCGAGGCAGAGCTACGAGGGCTACGAGCTGACCCGTCAGCTGCGTGTGCGTATCCGCGAGGCTAGGGAAAAGGTCAACGTGCTTATGGCGAGACAGGGCCACATGCTCGAGGTCATGGCCATCAATGAGCTCGAGCTGCGCTCTCGGCGGCTCGAGGAATTCCAGGTGAAAGCGCGGTTCGCCATGGCGGACAGCTACGATCGGGCGGTACAGGCGCAAAGTCCGCAAAGCCAGAACTGAATGGATTGCGCCCGCTGCATCGCCGTTATTGCTCTATGTGTCCTGGTCACCTCGTGCGCGTCGACCGGCGAGCGGGCCACCCTGGCGCAATTGCGCAACGTCAAGATCGAGATCAAGGAAGAGAAGGTCGAAGGCGGCATCGAAAAGGCGATCCAAGGTTACGAGCGCTTTCTCGCCGAGACAGCCGAGTCGCCGCTGGTGCCGGAGGCGATGCGCCGCCTGGCGGATCTCAAGGTCGAGAAGGAATACGGCATCGTCGCAACGCCCGCGACGGGAGCGAAGGCACAGCGTTCCGCAAGCACGACGCTGGACAGGCCCGAGCGATACGATGCAGCCAAGGCCGGGCAGAAGGGCGTAACCGGCCGCGCGGCTACTACTGGACCCAGCGCTTCGGCGGCTATCACGTCTGAGTCGGAGCGGGATTTTGAGACACGGGCGACGGCGAGCCCGGAAATAACCGGCGTCGCGCCGGGCGCCGACTTGGAGAAGGCGGGCCCACGCGAGGCGATCGCGCTTTACAAGGAGTTGCTGGCGAAGTACCCGCTGTACCATCGCAAGGATCAGGTCCTGTACCACATGTCGCGCGCATACGAAGAACTGGGCGACATCGAAGAGGCCATGGCAGTGATGAATCGGCTGGTCAAGGAACATCCGCAGTCGAAGTACTTCGATGAGGTGCAGTTCCGCAGAGGGGAGTACTTCTTCACGCGAAAGAAGATTCTCGACGCCGAGGATGCCTACAAGGCGATCGTCGACAAGGGCGTTGGCTCGTCGTACTACGAGCTCGCCCTCTACAAGCTCGGGTGGACGTTCTACAAGCAGGAGCTCTACGAGGAGGCCCTGCACAGGTACATGGCGCTGCTCGACTACAAGGTGTCGATCGGTTACGACTTCGATCAGACGCACGCGGAGGAGGACGAACGCCGCGTCGCCGATACCTTTCGAGTCATCAGCCTGNNCCTCGCTTCTTCGGCGTGTTGGATTATAAGCTGTCCACGGGCTTCGACTTCGAGAACTCGAAGGACGACCTGGAGAAAAAACGGGTGCAGGACACTTATCGCGTCATCAGTCTCAGCTTTTCGAGCTCGGGTGGCCCGAAGGCGGTCGCTGATTATTTCGGAAAGCATGGCAAGCGGACCTACGAAGCGAATATCTACCAGAATCTTGGCGAATTCTATCTCGACAAACGTCGATACAACGACGCCGCCGTGAGCTACAAGACGTTCGTGAAGCGCAATCCCTTTCACAAGATCTCGCCGCACTTCGATATGCGAGTAATCGAGATTTACAGGAAGGGGGCCTTTCCACGGCTCGTCATCGACTCGACTAAGCAGTTTGCGCGAAGCTATGGTCTTAAGTCCGAATACTGGAAGCATTTCGATCCCAAGGCGCGGCCGGAAGTGGTAATCTATCTAAAAGAGAACCTGAGGGAGCTCGCCAACCACTACCATGCGCTCTATCAGGACAAGCGGCTGAACAAGGAAAAGGGCGTTAACTTCCAGGAGGCGCTGACTTGGTACCGGGAATTCCTCGGTTCCTTCGCCCGCGACCCCGACGCCCCCGCCATGAACTACCAGCTGGCTGATCTGCTGCTCGAGAACAAGGCCTTCGGCGATGCGGCCGTGCAGTACGAGAGGACCGCTTATGACTACCCGGCGCATGAAAAAGCGGCGGCAGCCGGTTACGCGGCCGTCTATGCCCGTCGCGAGGCACTGAAACTCGCCGTGCCAGAGACGCGCGATACGGTGAAGCAGGACATCATCCGCAGCTCGCTCAGGTTCGCGGACACGTTTCCCAAACATGAAAAAGCGGCAGTCGTCTTGGGGGCGGCTGCCGATGATCTCTACGAGCTGAAGGACTATGAGCGGGCGATGGCGGCAGCGCGTAAGCTGATCGACCAGTTTCAGGGGGCGCAGCAGGAGATTCGACGGGCCGCATGGCTGGTCGTGGCCCATTCGTCGCTCGAGCTTGAGAAATTCGCGGACGCGGAAAAAAGTTATCTGACCGTACTGCGGCTAACGGCCGAAAACGATAAGACGCGCGCAGCAGTGATCGACAACCTCGCCGCATCGATATACAAACAAGGCGAGCAAGCGAGTAAGCGGGAAGATCATAAAGCGGCGGCAGACCATTATTTGCGGATCGCCAAGGTCGCGCCGACCTCCAAGATACGACCCACCGCCGAGTACGATGGGGCCACTGCGTTGCTACAGCTCAAAGAGTGGAACAGGGCGGTGGAGGTATTGCAGGCATTCCGGAAGAGGTATCCGGCAAACGAGCTCCAGCCGGAAGTCACCAAGAAGATCGCATTTGCTCACAAGGAGGCAGGGAACCCGGCGTTTGCCGCTGCCGAGTATGAGCGTGTCGAGACCGAAACCAAGGACAACGAGCTGCGTCGAGGGGCATTGTCGCTTGCAGCCGAGCTCTATGAGCAGGCGGGACAGACCGAGGGGGCACTGCGGGTCTATCGCCGCTACGTCGACTACTTCCCCAGGCCCTTGGAGCTCGTGGTTGAGACGCGATACAAGATCGCGCAGCTGCACAAATCGGCGAACGACACCAAGAGCTACGTCGCCGAGCTCAAGCAGATCGTAGACAGTGATGCGCGGGCAGGGAATGAACGAACCGATCGCACACGCTACCTGGCCGCCGTGTCGGCGCTGGCACTGGCGGAGCCGCTTTACGAGCGGTTCGTGGAGATCAAGCTCGTCAAACCCTTCGAGAAAAACCTTGCTCGCAAGAAGGCGGCCATGAAGAAGGCTACAGACGCCTTCGGAAAGCTCGCGGACTACGAGGCGGGCGAGGTGACCGCCGCGTCGGCGTTCTACATAGCCGAGATGTACTACCGCTTCGGCAGGGCGCTGATCGAATCCGAAAGACCGGACAACCTGAATGCCCTGGAACGCGAGCAATATGAGCTCGCGCTCGAGGAACAGGCGTACCCGTTCGAGGAGAAAGCAATCTCGCTGCACCAGAAGAATCTCGAGTTGCTCGGCGTGGGTGTCTATAACGCCTGGATCGACAAGAGCATTGCAAGGCTAGCCAAGCTGGTGCCGGCGCGTTACGCGAAATTCGAGGAAAACACGGGCTTCATTGACAGAATCGGACCATTTCAGTACCAGCGGTTCAGGCAACCGTCGCCGCCGGCCGCACCGGGCGGGAAGGACGGTCAGCCGCTGCGGACCGGCCAGGTGCAGGACACCGAACGGTCTGCGCACCCGGAGAAATCGAAGGCCACGTCCGCATCCGCCCGCTAACCCCTTCCCTTATAAGCGATTTCTCTCATTGGCAGCGTTACGGGGGCCGGTATCGCGACCACGAACGGGTCCGCCAAAGTTGCTGCCGTTCGTCGCCGACAGGCGGCTGCCGCAAGGCGGCAGACTACGTTGACGGTCTTGTCGATCAAGACTACTTCCTTACTGAGCCTCTCAAAAACCGCTGGACGACAAATACTTAGCGAATCGTCCAGCGGAACAGGCGCCTTCTGGCCATTGCCGTCCCTGCTATCGCTGATATCAGCGGCACAGGCTGGACGCGATTCAACGTGGTTAGATATGGAAGTTCCGAGACGATGAATTTCACGCTGTTGCGCAATACCCCCCTCCGCAAAATCACCGTGCTTCTCGTGCTCTTGATGACCCTGGCCGGCTGCGCTGTTAGTCCGCGAACGACTCCGGTAACGCGGGGAGACGATGGTAAGCGCAAAGCTGCTGCTCCTGAAAATAAAGTTACTGTGCCTGAAAAGAATGTAGCGCTGGATGCCGATGTCATCGTTGACTTCGACGCAGCGATCAAGCACCTCGAGGCAGGCGAATACGAAAAAGGAACGAACATCCTAAAGAAAGTAACGCAGCGTGCTCCGGGGCACACGGCTCCATACATCAATCTCGCCATGGCGTATCGCAAAATGGGCAAACTCGAGGAAGCGGAAAAGAGCATCAAGAAGGCCTTGGAGCTCGAGCCGGAACATCCGGTGGCTAACACCGAGTACGGTGTGCTCTTGCGCAAGGCCGGCAGGTTCGCTGAAGCGCGTGAGGTCTATGAGCGGACCCTGAAGCGATATCCCGCATTCCTTCCTGCAAGAAAAAATCTGGGAATACTCTGCGACCTCTACTTAAGGGATCTGGAATGCGCATTGACCCACTATCGGGTTTACAGCGCCGCTGTGCCCGACAATGAGACAGTACGAATCTGGATCGCAGATCTGGAACAGCGGCGGGCACAACCGACACGCTGAGAAGATCCTATGTTGAGGAGCGTTATTCTTGCCGCCGTTCTTTGTGTGCTCGCAACGGCAGCCATCGCCCAGGATGGCACCGGGGGCGAGGCGAAGAAGTTGTCGGGCGGGGCCGAGGCGAAAGAACTGTCGGGTATGTCGATATTGGGTAACGACGAAACGGCCAAAGCGCTTTATATCGTTCCCTGGAAGAGCTCGGAAATCGGACTGGCGGCGGACCTGAGGTCGGGCCTTTTAAACGACGCCATGGTGCCGGTCGACAAAGAAGTGTTCATGCGTGAGCTCGAGTTTTACGAGATCACCACTCGTGAATGACAAGCGTCAACGTGCAATTGCTGTGAGGGCTGAACGATGGAAGTAATCAATTCGATTGTTAGGTTCATTCAGGATGGTGGACCATTCATGTATCCAATCCTGGCGGTGGGATCAATCGGAATTGCCATAGTCATCGAGCGCTTCATCAAGCTCTGGTCGGTACGGATGGCCAATGAGGCGACGTGGAAGCGTTTGCATCCCGTGCTCGTGGAAGGCAACTTCGACGCAGCCAGAGACATGACTGCCGACGACAAATCAACCGTAAGTCAACTCTTGAGCCTCGGGCTGGTTCGGCAGGGGGCCGTTCGCCGCAGGGACGATATTGAGATCGCCATGGAGGAGGGAATGATGGAGATCATTCCGCAACTGGAGAAGCGGACCTCCTACGTTGCGCTTTTCTCCAACATTGCGACGCTGCTCGGTCTCCTAGGCACGATCATCGGTCTGATACAAGCATTCAACGCGGTGGCCAACGTGAATCCGGCCGAAAAAGCGGACCTGCTTTCCGCCAGTATCTCGGTTG
>JABAOD010012689.1_pt3 | contig 21144 bp, 17 predicted proteins | sample 7062151 | NCBI WGS metagenome assembly JABAOD01 (sample SAMN14538626, study PRJNA623070) | marine sediment metagenome | biome: marine biome [ENVO:00000428]; feature: marine pelagic biome [ENVO:01000023]; material: deep marine sediment [ENVO:00002113] | place: India: Gulf of Khambhat ... | reverse complement strand
GGTCGGGGAGGTCGAAGCCGGCCAGCCCGATGTGGCGGGCGTACCGGTCCACCTGGACGCTGATGCTCACCGCGAAGCGCCCGAGGGGCCCGCAGGCACGGAGCCGGTCCTGCTCGTCGGGGGTGATTACCGCGTAGCGGCGCGAGATGTTCCAGCCGATCATGGTCTTGGCTCCCGGGGCGGCCAGCACCGCGGCGGCGGCCTCCGGGTCGGCCCAGACGTTGTATTCGCCCAGGGGGTTGATGTTCCCCACCCCGTCGGGGGAGCCGGCCATGAGGTAGGTGTGGCCGAACCTGGTCAGGAAATCGGGGTTCGCCTCCAGGGCGGCCGCGATGTTGGTGAGCGGCCCCAGGGTGACCAGGTCGTGGCGGCCCGCCTCGGATGCGGCGATCCCCAGCAGCACATCGACCGCCTCCCCGGCGTCGGGGGGTCGGGACGGTTCGGGAAGGGCAGCTCCGCCCATGCCGTCGTCACCGTGCACGAACTGGGCGGTCTCGAGCGGGCGAGCGGCGGGCCCGGGCCTGGCCGGCGTGGACGGGGATGTCGCCGCCCCCGCACAGATCGAGGGTGACGATGGCGTTGCGGACGGCCAGGTCGAGGGGAACGTTGCCGGCGACGACGGTGACCGCCCTCACCACCACCCCCGGGTCGCGGACGGCGAGGAGGAGGGCGATAGCGTCGTCGGACGCGGTGTCGGTGTCGATCACCAGACTGCGGACCACCCCAGCATTGTCCCACGGCCTGCGGGGCTCATCCGGCCAACCGTGCTCCCTTCGGGTCTGCTCCGGCGCCGGGGCCGGCCTCCGAAGGTGGTCTGGCAGGCCACTCGTGGCGAGTCCGACTTGCACTGAGGACCAGCACCGTTCGCAGCGGTCACAACGAGGAGGTGATCAACCCCTTGCGGCACCCGCCGGGCTTCGCCGCTACACCCGGCGGGCGGAGACCTCCTAGCGTCCGGTCTGGCAACTCGCTCAGGGCTCATAGGGCTCGTACCCAAGCCCTTCCATGGTCGGTGCCAACCTGTGCTGGATCCACGTCGCCTCGGCTGCGCTCATGAAGTCTTGCCAGCGCTTCGTTACGGGAACGATCGGCCCCCACAAGTGCGGATCCCCTTTCCAGCGCCCAGGATCCGGGTTGGCTTCGACCACGGCCGTCGGGTCGAACCGCTCGCCCAGGAAACCGCAGACCCTCTTCAACTCCTCGACCGGCGCGCCGGTGAATCTCTCGTAGGGGACCATCAGCAAGTTGCGGTGGCCTCCTCGGACCCAGTCGAGGACCCTCTTGGTGGACTCCTCGTACGTGCGGCAGAACCGATCGGGTCTGATTGCCCTTGCCCAGGCTGCGTCGGGATCTGCTTGGCCGCGACGGCGGTAGGAACTGAAGACATCCACGGGGTGGCGATGGACGTAGATCAGTTGGCCGTTCGGGAAGGTACTCGACAAGGCCCGGATGTTCGGAGTGTTCGTCGGCGTCTTCTCCACCAACCTGATGCATCCCCTCGCCTGCCAGGCGTGGAAGAAGTAGGCCCGGAGCATCAGGTGGCTCAGGTTTGCGTACCACGACCACATACGCGGCTGGCGAATAACGAGATTGATCGGTATTGCGAGGGCGCTCACGGGCCGTAGGACACGGATGGACTTGAGAAATGCGTCGTAGGCTTCCTCGTCCTCGAGCATGTACCGAACGAGCGAGGGCGGGTAGTTCTTGCCGAACATGAACACGCGATGCCGGTGCGCGACGATCTCCGTCTCCACCAGATTCGGGAAGTGTGGACGGAAAGCGGGGTGCTTCATGAGCGTGCGGTAGAGGATGCTTGTTCCGCTGCGCGCCTCTCCGATGATGAACACCGGACGTGACGATTTCATCACCTGCGAGATGGACAGCAGGTATCGAAGGCCTAGTAGCCCCTGGGAAGCGTCCCGTTGCCCGGTCTCGCCAATTCCCATCGACGTTCGCTCCGTCCTGCTGGTTACCCGGCGGCTCGGCGCGTCGACAAGTGCCAACGGTTCTCGCGCCGACCCAATGGTGGAACGGGATCTGTCGAGATCCAGTCCGGCGTTCGAGGTGGAATCGTTCGTATAGCGGCAAGGCTCTCACCGAGCGCCCTCGAGACAGGTCTCTCCATCAAGCGACGTATACGCCGAGAGCCACGAGCAGAACCCATATGAAGCCAAATGCGGCGAGGGGGGGATCCGTCAGGACCACCTCCTCCGGAGCCGCTCCCTCCCCTTTGTCGAGGAGGAGACCATAACGGAAGATGCCGAGCACGAAAGGAATGATCGAAAGGCCCGACCAAATGGTCCCACCGGCTGCACCCTCAAACGCCCACAGCGTGTAGGCGGCTATCGCAATGGTCGACGCACTGTACTGGATGTACCTCAGGAATGATTCCGAGTACTCGTTCAAGCTGACCCGATGGTTGCCCCGCTCGGCTCCCAGCCGGACGTATTCCGCATGCCGCTTGCCCGAGGCGAGGAACAGGGATCCAAACGATGCCACGATGAGAAACCATTCCGACAACGGCACATCCGCGGCCACCCCTCCTGCCACTGCCCGAAGCAAGAACCCACCGGTGATCGCAGCAAGGTCGAGCAGGACGATCTGCCTGAGCCGAAAGGTGTAGGCGAGGACGAGAGCTGCATACCCGGTGACGACGAGGAGGAGAGGCCAGCCACCGCCGGCGAACGCTGCGGCAATCCCCGCGCAGATGAACCCCGTCCCCAGGCCCACCGCCATGCGTGGTGAGATCATCCCGGAGGCGATCGGTCGGAGGCGCTTGTCCGGATGTGCGCGATCTGCGGGTGCGTCGACCACATCGTTTATCAGGTAGAGGCCGCTCGCCGTCACGGAAAAGGCGACGAACGCCAGGATGGTCGAGGCGAGCGCGCCGCTCTCAGACAGGACGCCGCCGGTGGCGGGTGCTCCAAAGACGAGGAGGTTCTTGGTCCATTGCCGCGGACGGGCGGCAACAATCACCGACCGGATGAAGGTTCCCGCCCGGGCGCCCTCGGCGACGGTCTCGGAGGGACCGCGATCACCACCCGGCAAACGTCGTGCGAGCTCCGGCGTGATTCCGAGACTCTCTTCGGGTTGCGGTGGGTCGCCCATGCTTTCCTCGTTTGGGGACAGCCATGTATCGGCCGATGACAGGCATCATCCTAAGGCTGATGAAGAGTCCTACGTTGAAGGAGGCGGCGTAGATCTCTGTACCCGGGAGCGGATGCCACCAGGAGGCCGACAAAGAGGATGGCGGCTGCCCATGTCACGATTTCGTCGGCAAGTCGGAGCGGTTCCGAGAGCGCGCTGACCCACAACAGAGCCAGGGTCACGGCGAGGGTGAGCCCGGCGAGGCCTCGACGCGGTTCCTCTGGCCCCGACGCAACCCATCGGAATAGCTGCGGCAGCGTCAACAACAGGAAAACCAGGCGGTAGTCGAAGTTGTTCGCGGTCGCAAACGTCCCAAGAAATACCAGGGCTCCGAGAAGGAAGGCAAGCATGGCCGGATTGTCTGCGGCAGGATCCGAAGGAGGCCTTCGCCGCCGACCCCAGCGCCAGATGAACGGAGCCGTCAACGCCAGCGGAACGACCGCCACCAACTGCTTGGCCAGATCACTCGACCACCTGTCCGGGACGAACTGGTGGTAGATCTCCGCGGGAAGAATCCTGGCTCCGAAGGAGTGATACTGCCCCTGGGGTGCAATCCGGGCTACCGTCTGAATGTCGTCGAAGGTCACTGCTGCGTACGCAAGGAAGGCAATGGCCGAGAGCGCCGCGGCAACAACTGCTCTGCGTCGCCGGGTGAAGAGGAAGGCGGCCAAACCGATGGCCGGGTAGATCTTGGCTACGGCCGCCACGAGGACGATCAGTGGGCTCACAATCTCGGACCATGCCGATCGCCTCCTCCAGACCAGGACGGCTGCCGCAAGCATCGAGAAAACGACGATGTCCATATTGGCGCGCTCGATGGCGAACATCACCGCGGGGGAGCAGAGAGCGGCTGCCAGAAGGATGCCTTCCCCGAGACTGATCTTGCCGACCAACAAAAAGACGGACACGAGGAACAGCGCCACAAAGGCGATGGCAAGGGCTTCCGTGTGCGATTGGTCGAAGCCCAGCCAGCGCAGGGCCAGCCAGAATCGCGGGTAGTTCATGGGCCTACCCAGGGGGTCGCAGGGGTTCTCGATCAGGGGATCGAAGCCGAGCCGGCGACATTCCAGGGCTGCCGTCACGTTTCGTGCATCTATGAAGGGGGATGGTCTTGAAGGAACGCCGAGAGCCGGCCAGAGGTCCACCCCAAGGAATGCTCGAGGTACAGCCACCAAGAGGAAGTAGACGGCCAGTGCACCGGCTGCGAGGATCCGACCATCGACATCTCGACGAAGGTCGGTCAGGGCGATCAGTGCCTGAAGCATTCGTCCGGCGGCCTCGGCCCCGTCGTCATGGCGCGTCTCGTCTTGCCCAGCTCGTCGAAACAGAGAGCGCCAGAACGACGTCCTCACCCGGTTCCCTCCACGGCTCGAAGCCGGTAGATGTGGTAGCCCTGCACCCTACCCTCGTACTCGTAGGATTCGTCGATCGCTGCTGCTATCGCAGATCCGAAGTGATATTCCTGCCACCAGTCTTGATCGACGGGCTCGAGAGGCACGACCAGGGCAATCACCTCGAACTCACGAGCTTCGATCCGCTCCATGAGGCTGCGCTCGGCTGCAGGGTCTCGCCGGCCAATCCTGAGGAGCATGAACGGATCGAGCACTACGGGACGCTGCCCAAGCTGAACCGGCAGGTACGGATCTTCCGACAGGATCCGGGTTTCCGTGGTGACCATTCCAGCCAGGGGATCACTTCTGTAGGAGTCCTCGCCCGTGAGCCCCCGAACTGCGTCGGGGGCCAGCGTGACTGCCGCGCCCGAAGCGTCGACCCAGAGAACCGTAAGACTCAGAACGATGGCGACGGTGGCACCGGATACTCGGCCCGGCCGGGCCGAGCCGACACTGGACCAGCCTGCGAGTAATCCCCCGATGAGGGCCGCGAGGACGGTCACATCTAGCAGCTGGTTTCGTCCGGTCCCGATGTCCACCATAACTAACAGGAGCACTACGAGCGCGAAAGGCAGGCTGAGGAGATACAGAGAGACGCGCCGCTCCTTGAGGGCTATCCAGTAGGCGAGTCCGCTCATCGGCAAGAGGGCCCAGGCGGCGCCCGCGTTCGTCACCAGGAGATCGAGGGTGCGATAGGGGGACACAATCAGTGAGCGCAGTCCTCCAATCCCGGCAGTGGAGAGCCCAACCACGTTCTCCCAGATCCGACCTTCGGTGAGAATCATGAACAGAAGCATCGCCGCGAGGACGAATGCCGCATAGACCAGTGCGAAGCGGATGAGCCTCCGCCGGTCCCGGACCAGCAGCCAGACCACAATGGCGAGGGGAGCCCACACGGCGCTGACCTTCGAGATCAGGGCGAGGGCGGCGAAGGCGGCTGCCGCGACGTCGGCTCGAGGGCGCGGGCTACGAGCCACCGTCTCGATGGCGAGCAGCTGGAACAGTACCGGTATCACGTCGAACCGAAGGTCCGACAGTGCGGACCACCCGACCGTGGTGGCCAGGGGCACAACGACGAGGCCTAGGGCGAGTGGGGTCGGCGCGCGCAACCGCCGCATCGCCCAGAACATCGTGACAAGGAGCCCTCCCATGCTCGCGTAGCTGAGCAGCTTGCCCGAGACCAGGTACTCGCCGGTGGCCTCGGCAAGCAGACCGTGGAGGATGGTCGGCAGCGGCATCCACCTTGTGCCTCCGTAGAAGGTGCCGTCGAACAGTTCCGGGTAGAGGATCCCGTCTCGGAAATACTGAGCGAGGGCCATCCGCGCCCCCGACACATGGTCCAATCGGTAACGATCGTTCACATGAATGGCAGCCAGCAGGAGCGCGGTCAATAGAGTGAGGCCCGCCACGATTACCAGGGCCCACGACAGCCACCTGTGTCGGCCCGTCTCACCCGCGTGCTGCTGTGACCCCTGAGGAGGGGTGAGAGCAGGCGAAGCGTCGCCGTCGCCGGTCACTGGCCGCCCACGCCGAGGGCCGACTTGTAGGCGAGGTCGTATTGTCGAGCGACCGAGTCCCACTCGTATCGCCTTGCCAGAAGGCGGGCCGCGTTTCCTCGTTGCTCTAGCTCCGAAGGGCCCGCAGCCGCTACCTCGCGAAGCACTGGGGAAAGGTCGCCGCCAGTGGCGACCCAGCCCGCTCCTGATGCTGCGATCGGAACCAGGCGGCCGACGGCAGGGCTCACAACAGCGGGTTTCCCGGCCGAAAGGGCCTCGAGGAGAGCCATTGGAAGTCCTTCCCAGCGCGACAGCATCGTGAAGACGTCGGCGGCGGCTAGAGCTTCCTTGAGTCGTTTCCCGTAGCGTGCATCCCTGAAATGAACCCGGTCGCCGACGCCCAATGACTCGATCATCGCCTCCAGCTTCGAGACGTCTCGGAACCTGGGTCCCACCATGGCAAGATGCCATTCAGGGGCTCGGGCGATCTCTTCGACCAATCGGTCGAGTCCTTTGCGGTACATATCGAGGCGTCCGACAAACAGAGCCAGGAGCGTGTGCGGCTCGATCCCTAGCTCCTTCCGAAACCTGACTGGGTCGACCCCGTTGTTAGTGGAGGCCACGCCATTCGGGATCACAACAGCGGCACCGAGAGCACCGCGGTCCCGAAGCTGTGCGAGCTCGATGTCCGTCAGGGCGACGAGCAGGGCGGCCCGTTGCAGCATCGTCCTTTCGAACAGCAGCCAATACAGAGCCTTTCGCACGCGGCTGCGCTGCAACGAGACGGGATCCAACCCGCTATGCGGCGAGAAGACGTAAGGCCGCTGGAGACTACGAGATACCAGCGTGTTCCAGACGTTGAACGAACCGTGGAGATGGACGATGTCGACGTCCCGCGCTTCCGCATAGCGGCCGACCGCCCGCCCAACCCGCCACCAGGGTGCATTGATTGCGACCGGTCTCGCAGTGACACCGGCGCTCTGCATCGTCTGGTGATGACCTGAGTATTCGGGCCCCCAGGCATGCAGCTGCCACACTTCCACGTCATGGCCCTCTCTGCTGAGGGCGGCCGAAAGATGCACGATCACTGTCAGTACGCCCGACCATGGCTGTTCACCCCGGGGCACAACATGGGCGATCCGCATCGACGTACAATACCCATCCCCAATACCGATCCCGACGCGAAGGGTGAGTGCCTTGGTGGATGTCGGCGAACAGGGATCCCAGCTGTCTCCGAGGACGGTGCGCCCCACTGCCGCCACGGTGGTGTTGCCCGCATATGGAGTTCGCGGAGCGATCAGCGCGGTAGTGAGGGACCTCGCCGTGGCTGCGTACGCTCTGGGGGCGCGGGGCATCAAGCTCGATGTCCTGTTGCTCGACGACGGTGTGCACCAGGTTGAAGCCTCCGAGGTTGCGGGGACTTTCGGCTTGCCCTTGAGGTGCTTCCCCGGTCCGCCGACGGGGCCAGCCCAGGCGTACCTCGAGGGCTTTCGTCGGGTCATTGGAGAAGGGCGAAGTGACCTGGTGATCACCCTCGACGCCAACGGGCGCCACGACCCAACACAGATCCCCATCCTCGTCGACCATCTCTTGGAGCGACGCCTCGACGTCGTCATCGGCTCTCGCTGGGCGCCGGGGAGCGGTACTCCCGGCCTCACCTTGTCCCGCTGGATCCTCGGCAAGCTGGCGAACGCAGTGTTCCGTCTCGTCACTTCGACGCGTGGGATTGCTGATGCCACCACTAGCTTCAAGGTCGCGAAGACCGAAGCAATCAGTGACTTCCGCTTCGACCGGGTACCGGTCAACACCCACAGCATTCACACCGCATTCGTGTCCACCTCGATCGCCCGGGGGTATCGAGTCGGTGAAGCTCCAATCATCTACGGTCCGCCCGTCGCCGATGGTGGCGGTCTCCAGTTCCGTGATGTCAGAGAGTTCGCTTCTCACCTCCTTGCTCTCAGGAGGGAGGTTGCGAACCTTCGTCGGTATCTCCTCTCGCCCGCCGCCCGCCAGTTTCGGGCCGATTACTTTGCGGCCGAAGAAGACATCGAATGCCTTGCGGCCAGTAAGTACTTCTTCGAGTGGGTCCTCGACGAGTTTGCTCCTTTCCTGGGCGACCGCATCCTTGAGGTCGGGGCTGGTACGGGGACGATCACGCGGAAACTCCTGGAGCGGCATCCAGAGGCTTCCATCGTTGCGTTGGAGCCGGCCGACAACATGTTTTCGCTACTCGAGCCGTTTACCACTCTCGCCCCCCGCGTCTCGGCTCGGAAGCAGACCCTCCCCGAGTACCTGCCGGAGGCGGCCGGTTCCTTTGATGTGGTTCTGTATGTGAATGTCCTCGAGCACATTGAGAACGACGGAAAAGAGGTGCGTCTGGCGGCGGAGGCGCTCCGGCCAGGTGGCGCTCTGCTCGTATTCGGCCCGGCGCTGGAGGGCCTCTATAGCCAGCTGGACAAGAAGGCAGGTCACTATCGGCGCTATTCGCTGGAGGGCATGCGGAGACTTGCGGAGGATGCCGGCCTGCGTGTCGTGTCTCTCCACTATTTCGACCTCTTGGGCGTGCTGCCGTACTACCTGGCGTACACAACGCTTCGACGTACCACCATCAGCAGCTCAACGCTGTGGAGCTACGACCGGCTCATCGTTCCGCTCAGCCGATCGATTCAGCGGATCCTTCGCCATCCGCCAGTCGGCAAGAACGTGATCCTCGCCGCAATCAAGGATCAGCCCTCCGGCAGCGTTGGTACCAGAGTCGAGGGCATCTAGCGGCGTGGCCGTCCGGTCCGGTACTCCGGAGTGCTCCGTAGTGATTCCAACGCTGGACCGGAGTCACTTGCTCTCTCTGACCCTCGCCGGGGTGCGATGGCAACAAGGCGTTGACCTGGAAGTAATCGTGGTGAACGATGCCTCCACGGATCGCTCGGCGCTCGCGGTCGCGCGGCTCGACGACCCCCGTATGCGCTTTGCCCAGCAGGATCGGCCACGCGGGGTGAGCGCAGCGCGGAATAGGGGCATCGCTGAAGCTCGCGGCACATGGATCGCCTTCCTCGACGACGACGATCTCTGGGCGCGCGACAAGCTGGTACGGCAAATAGAAGCGGCGGAGGCATCGGGTCGGGCCTGGGCGTACGCAGGGGACGTCATCGTCGACGCTGGTCTGCGGGTGCTAGCCGGGCGTCCGCCGCCGGCCCCAGAGGAGGTGATGGAGAGCCTGGCTCGGTACAACTCCGTACCGTCCGGTGCGTCCAACGTCGTGGTTCGAACGGACGCTTTGGCCGATGTGGGCCCCTTCGACCCGAACTTGCGGCGCACCGAAGACTGGGATATGTGGATCCGCCTGGCGCAACTCGGTCCACCAGCGTGTGTCCACCTTCCCCTCGTTGCCTATCGCTTTCATCCAGCGAACATTCCATCCGAAACGGCTTCGATGGTCCGGGAGCCCGATCTGCTAGCCGAGCGATACGGGATGGCTGTCGACCGTGCTGCGATGCAGCGCCGGGCGGCCTGGGCGTGCCTGAGGGCAGGGGACCGGCGAGGTGCTCTCCGTCACTATTCTCGGGCGGCCTCGATGGGAGACCTCCGGTCTATCGGCCGGGCCGCCCTGGCACTCGTCCATCCTGCGGTAGGTTCCGACCGCATCTTCCGCCTGATCCGGAACCGGCCCGAGGACGAGCCGTGGAGGCGCATGGCGCAGTCCTGGCTCGACGAGCTCGCTCGCGCTGCGGCTCAGGGGGCAGTGACGTGATTGTCGAGAAGCTCATCAAGCGAGCTGGGCGCGCGCCGATGCGGGTGCCCATCATCGCCGCAGTGGCCCGTCGGTTTGCGGCAATCCGCGGCCACAGCCTGGTCTTGGTGTACCACCGGATCGCACCTCTCCGAGAGGGAATGGTCATTCCAACCGTTCCTCCAGACACCTTCCGGCTGCAGATGGCGACGCTTGCGAAGTTAGGCCGGGTCGTTCCGTTGGAGGAACTTCTCGAGGTTGGACCTCGCTACGGAAGACCGAGATTCGCCCTTACGTTCGACGATGACTATCCGAGCCACGTCGATTCGGTTCTCCCAATCCTGAACGATCTGGGCATCCCGGCCACGTTCTTCCTCTGCGGCCGCGCCCTTCACGGGGTTGGTCCCTTCTGGTTCCAGTCGCTCGAACGGTTGATCGAAGCCAGAGGTGTGCAGCGAGTTGCAGCGCTCCTGGGTGTTCCCACCGCTAGTAGCGAGGCGCTCGCCCTGGCGTGCGAGGAGGATCCAGGCCTCCAGCGAATCGTTGAGCGGGAGGTCCCAACTGAAACGAGTTGCCTGGGGGAGGACGAGATAGCCACCCTCGCCCGGGCAGGGATGACGATCGGGTTCCACACTCTCGACCACCCTGTCCTGACCAAGCTGTCGGACGTCGAAGTGGAGGATGCCCTGGTGCGTGGCCGGCATACCTTGGAGATGGTGGTTGACCGCGCCCTGACCCTCTTCGCCTATCCCCACGGAAGGGCTGATCGGCGGACCGCCGCCATGGTTGGCGAGGCCGGCTACCACGCCGCCTGGACCGGGACACCCATGCCCGGCGGTCGCGGGCTCAACCCCTATCTGCTTGGAAGGTGGGAACCGGGGCCGCTGATGCCCGATGAGTTTGCAGTGAGTGTGAGCATCAGGCTGAACCGGAAGGGTCGAGCCAAGTGAGCGCGCCGACTATCAGCGTCATTCTCCCGACGCGCGACCGCTGCCGGCGGCTCAAGCTCGCTCTGAGCAGCGCGCTCGGCCAACAACAGGTAGAACTCGAGGTGGTGGTTGTCGACGACGGTTCGACGGACGCAACGCAAGAGGTAGTGAGCGCCATCGAGGATCCCAGGCTGCGTCTGATCAGGAATCAGGTTTCGAAGGGGGCGGGCGCCGCCCGCAACAGGGGCGCTGCCGAGGCCCGAGGAGAATGGCTGGCATTCCTCGACGACGACGACCTGTGGGCACCCGACAAGCTGCATCACCAGCTCGCTGCGCTGAGCGACACTGGACGAGGCTGGGCCTATGGCGGCGACGTGATCATCAACCCGCAGCTGCAGGTCGTGGATGGTTCCCCTCCGCCACCTCCTAACGACGTGGTGGCTGCGATGGAACGGTACGACGCCGTCCCCGGCGGCTCTTCGAGCGTGGTGGTATCGGCCGACCTGTTCGATCGTTTGGGTGGCTTCGATCCGACCCTCGTCACCAGCGAGGACTGGGATATGTGGATCCGGCTGGGCCGGGATGGGCCGCCGGCTTGGGTCTCGAGACCGGTCGTCGCCATCCTGGTTGGACGCGGGCGATCGCCCTTGATGCCAACCATGCTGAGCGAGCTTCGACTCATCGCGCAGCGTCACAGCGTGCGTGTTGACTGGGCCAGACACTACCGCTGGGCGGCGTGGGAAGCCCTCCGGGATCATCAGCGCTGGCAGGCCATTCGCTACTACGCCGCCGCAATCGGAAGAGGGGACCTGAGGTCCATCCCCCGCGCCGCGGTCGCCCTCGGCTGGCCCGCCTACCCCGAACGGCGGGCGCGGTCTGCCGCTCCGTCCGGCGCATGGCTAGACCAAGCGCGCGCCTGGATCAATGAGCTGGCAGAGCTGTGCGAGGATGGCCCTCCATGCGGGTGAGAGACAGAGACTTCTGGTCCAAGGCGCCGCGACAAACGGGCTTCGTCTCGACCTTGCCGCTCCTCGCCGCTTTGCTCTTCATCGCTCTGGCCTTACCGGTCCTCCTCAAGGGGGCGCCCTTCGCCGACGACTTTTCGAAGTGTCTGGAGCCTCAGCGAGAGGGCCTCGCTTCCGCTCTCGCCGCCTCATTCGACCGGCTTGGTGCCGTCCGACCGGCCCATGTCTTGGAGATCCTCGTTGCCACCGGGGTCTGCCAGTATCTCCCATTTGGCTTTGCTATCGCCGTACCGCTTGCGCTGACCGTGACGGTGGGAGTCCTCTTGCTGGCTCTGCTCCGCGACCTCGGAACGCCTTCGCCGTGGCCGGAGATCGCAGTCGTCATGTGGTTCCTGCAACCGCTGGGAACGGAATCCGCACTTTGGCCGGCTGCCTTTCACATTCCGTTGGGGCTCTCCTTGGCCCTCGTTGCACTGCGTCTTCTTCGGGCCGGACATCACGTTTGGGGCGCTCTGGCGGTGGCAGGAGCGGCGCTCTCCCTGGAGCAAACGATCCTTGCACTCCCCCTGGCTGCTTGGCTGGTGGCCGCCCGAGGCCGCCGGCGTCCCGCCCTGGTTTCCAGCCTCGTGCCCGCCGTCCTGGTAGTCATCGCATTCTTGCTCTGGCCGGGGGAGGACCCGCGGCTTCGGGCATCCATCGGCGAGCGCGTGGCGAGCTTGCTGGACGATCCGGCCTTCTACGTGCAATTCCCGGGGGTGGGCTTGGGACTCAATTCGATTCCTCTGGCCGCCGCGTGGGCCTTCCCGATCAGCCTGGTCGTCTTCATCGGCGGGGCGGTGGTCGGCGGCTGGCGGGGCTCGACGACGCCACGACCGCAGCAGCGGGGAACCGATTGGGCCTTCGTCAGGAAAGTCGGCTTGGCGGCCGTCGGGCTGACCCTGTTGGTCAACCTCCCTGTGCTTCTGGCCGTTCCCCGGCAGGGTTCACCGCGGTTATTCACTCCAACATGGCTGGTCCTGTGTGCCGTGGTGGCGGTGGCCGGCTCCCGGCTCTCGGTCAAACGCCGGGTCGTCGCGGGGGCTGCAACGGGGCTTCTCGCTGCGGCAGCCGTCCTGTCGCTCGCCTTCAGCGTGAGTGTCCGGGTACGGTCAGCCGAATTCGTCGAGAAGGCCTCCGTCCGAATCGCCGAGCAGGTTCAGGATGGAGACGTCGTCGCGGTGTGCGAGGTCCGCCGCGCAGTCGTCGATCCCGCTCCACGCGGGGCCTTCGCAGTCCATGATCTCATTTACGAGTGGGCGGCCAGAGATGCGCTCGAGTACTACACGGATCGGCGAGCAACGTTCGTGTTGGCCGGCGAGCTGTGGGACCCTCCCTGTCCGGATCCCAGTACGGTCGATATGGTCGTCTCCTTCCCGCAACTGATGCGGGAGGCGGAATGAGTGCCCCGGCTGCCGAGGACATCACCCTCGTCATCCCGACCATCGGGCGAGACCTGCTGGCCGGATGCCTGGAGGCGATCCTCGCCGGTTCGGTGTGGCCGGCCGAGCTGATCGTGGTGGATCAATCCACCAACTCGCAGGTGGACTCGTGGATCGAGACGGCTCGCGCCGCCGGGTTGCGCGTGGAGCACGTACGGTCACGGCAAAGGGGCATTGCCGCGGCCACCAACAGGGGCTTGGAACGCGTGCGCACCCCCTTTGTCGCAGTGACACATGACGACTGCCGCGTGCGTTACGACTGGATGCAGAGACTGTCGGGCGGTTTGCGGGAGACCGGCGATGCGATCTTGACCGGACGCGTCGAGCCAGAAGGCGAGGGGCTCGTACTGACGATTGTCACAAGCACCACTCCCGCGGTCTACAGGGAACCGATGATCGATCGCGATGTGCTCTTCCCGCCTAACATGGGGTTTCCGCTGCGGCTCCTGGACCGGATCGGCTATTTCGACGAGCATCCTTCACTGAGGCTTGCCGGTGAGGACAACGAGTGGGCACACCGCGCTTTGAATGCCGGCGTGCCGATCGTCTATGACCCAACCATCGTCGTAGGGCACCTGGCGTGGCAGGACCCAGCGCAGCTGACCTCGTTGTACCGACGCTACGCCCGGGGTCAGGGCAGCTTCTACGGTAAGCACCTGCGTCTCGGCGACTGGGTTATCGCCAGACGTGCCGTCCGTGACCTCGTCCGGGCGCCCTGGCTTGTCGTGCGCGCTGTCGTGACAAACAATCGTGATCTGTTGGCAATGGGGATCGGCGAGGTGACCGGCTTGCTCCCAGGTATCCTGGCGGGACTGAAGAACACGGGCGACCAGGATCGTTGCGGGGCGAAGGCCTGATAATCGAGGGGCAAGACCCGCCCGGTGCAGGCGTCAACCGGGCCGCAGCTTCACTCACCGAGGGGTAACCAAACAGCGCATGGGACGGCAGTCGGAAAGGTCTCCAACGGTGGCTCTGCTGCCCTGGGGTGACCGTTTCGAGACCTTCCACGACAAGATCGGCGTTTCCTTGGATTCGTTCAGGACCGAGCTGACCGGCGGCTGGTTGTTCAACTACGTGGAAGCCCTGCGTTCGGCGGGAGTACGCACCCTGGTGCTGTTTAGCTCGGACCGCGTGGAGAGCACTCTGCGGTTTACCCACGTGGGAAGCGGGGCCATGGTTTCGGTCTTGCCGACCCCGCGGCTGCACCTCAAGGTCCGCAATATCCATCTCCGGTACCGGCCAGAGTCCCCAAACCTTGCCGCGTTGGCCTCGTACTTCTCGACGCCGCTGCGTCCGCTGGTGCGAGAGATGCGGCGAGAGCACTGCGACGTCATCCTGTGTCAGGAATATGAATACCCACGGTTCGACGTCGGCGTCCTCCTGGGGAAAGCGTTGGGCCTACCGGTCTTTGCGACCTATCAGGGAGGGAGGGGAACCTCGAGTAGGATCGAGCGCCCCCTCCGATCGCTCAGCTTGAGGCACTGTGCGGGGTTGATCATCGCCTCTCAGGCGGAGATCGATCGCGTCCACCAGACTTACGGCGTTCCGAGCCAGAAGGTTGACCACATTCCGAATCCGGTAGATGTGGGCGCCTGGCGATTGGGGAATCGGAAGGCTATTCGAGAGGAGCTTGGTATCCCTCAGAAGGCGCGCGTTGTCGAATGGCACGGTCACATGGAGCCCAACCGGAAGGGTATCGACGTGCTGCTCGACGCCTGGGATGTGGTCTGCTCGCACCGGCCCGACCTGAGTCTGTGTCTGCTTCTGGTGGGCAGCGGCAGGAATACGGATGTCGTGCGTGACAGAGTGGACTCGAATGAGAAGATCCGCTGGATCGATCGATTCGTTCTCGACCGGCGGGAGCTACTCCGGTATATCTCGGCTGCCGACATCTACACGCTTCCCTCTCGGCACGAAGGCTTCGCTGTGGCGCCCCTGGAGGCGATGGCCTGCGGTCTTCCGGTCGTTGCGACGGACGTCTCCGGTGTGAGGGACCTTCTGCCCGGAGAGGAGGCGGACGGCGGTCTGGTAGTCCCGCCCGACGATCCGCAGGCCCTGGCCGCCGCCCTTCTTCGTCTTGTCGACGACCCGGAACTGTCACGGTCGCTGGGGGCGCGAGGAAAGCAGCGAGTGGAGGAGCGGTTCTCGATGCGGGTTGTCGGACGGCGACTTCGCCGTTTCCTATTTCCGCACGATCGGTCGCACTGGGACTGAGGCAGGCTGTCGAGGCCAGGTTCAAGGGAAGCTCGGTTTAGTACCGCGGCGAGCGGGTGAACCCTTACGTGACAGTCCCTTCAGGAGGAGGGGCTGGATGGCCCTCCGGCCTGATCTTGGTCACTTGCCAGGGCGCGCCAACCACCACCGACCGCTTGGGTCGACCCTTCACGTCGCCTTCGAGGCGGAACCTCTGTGCCGCCAACTCGTGGAGCAAGGTGTCATATCGGGAGCCAACCCAGACACCCACGACGTAGTCGCCCACGTTCAATAGCGGGGGGACTTCCAGGCGCGCCACGTATTCGCCGGGGCTGTTCGGGCGCTGAGGAGTCTGATCAGACCAGGCTTCATTCAGGACCTCGATGCCTCGTCCATCGAGCACCTGAATCGACAGATCCAATCCGGGGACGACGCTGGTCACCCGGAATCGTACCTCGATCGAGAAGGGCTGGTCCCGTCGCAGCACGTGTGCCGGTCTCCCGGCGCCGTCCAGGACCACCACTCCCTGCAGGCCGGCCGGACCATCGCCAAGCTCGGGACGGACGTCCTTGGCGATCCGATCAGTCTGGGCTACGAGGTAGGCATCCACGACGTCCGAGGCCGGACCCTCGGCCTCGATGACTCCGCGCTCGATCCAGATGGCCCGGGTGCACAATCTGGAGATGGCTTCCAGATTGTGGCTCACAAAGACGACGGTACGACCGGCTCGTTCAGCGCTCTCCATCCGCCCGAGGCATTTGGCTTGAAACTCGGCGTCACCGACAGCGAGAACCTCGTCGACCACCATGATGTCGGGTTCCAGATGAGCAGCGACGGAGAAGGCGAGCCGAAGATACATCCCGGATGAGTAGCGCTTCACGGGGGTGTCGGCGAAACGCTCCATGCCCGCGAACGCGATGATCTCGTCGAACCGACGATCGATGTCTTTCCGCCTCATTCCGAGGATTGCGCCGTTGAGATAGACATTCTCGCGTCCGGTAAGTTCTGGATGGAATCCTGTACCGACCTCCAAAAGCGTCGTGACGCGACCGCGGGTGCGAGCGATCCCGGCGGTTGGCTCGGTGATCCGACTGATGATCTTCAGCAACGTGCTCTTGCCGGCTCCGTTAGGACCGATCACCCCAAGAGCTTCTCCCTGGGTTACGGTGAAGCTGACATCTCGTAGTGCCCAGATCTCGTCCCGATCAGGGCGTTGCTCCAGCTTCACCATCCTTCGAAGGGACCGGCTGACGGCTTCTCCAAGCGGCCCACCCGGCCGGTCTTCGCCAAGCAGGTATTTCTTACTTACATGCTCGATTTCGACGGTGTTCATCTATATCACATCGGCGAATCGACGCTCCGAGCGCTCGAAGTAGATCACCCCCGCCACCAGGAGCACAAGGGCTACCACCAGAGAGACCCAGACGCCGGAGCCCGGCCATGGCGCTCCGATCAGCGCCCAGCGGAAGCCTTCTACGACTCCCGCGATCGGGTTGAGGAAGTAGATGCCGCGCCAGGTTTCGGGAACCAATGTGCTCGGATATGCCACCGGGCTCACGAACATCCAGAGCTGTACCAGGAGGGTGATCACGTGGCCGACGTCTCGGTAACGGACGTTCAAGGTTCCCAGTAGGAGCCCCATGCCCAGCACGACGGCCACGGCTGCCAGCAGCCACAGTGGAGTGGTGACTATGGCTGCGGTGGGCCCGACTCGATAGACGGGCATCAGGATGGCCAGGATCAAGAAAGAGAAGAGGAGATCCACCAGCCCGGGGAGAACAGAAGCGAGGGGAGCGAGTAGGCGCGGGAAGTACACTTTCGTCACCAGCGGAGAGTTGCTCACGAGGCTTTGCGTTGCTCGGGTGACGCTGCCGGAGACGTACGTCCAGACCATCAGGCCGACGAGCGCGAAGATCGGATACGGAATCCCGGCGCTTGGGACCTGGGCCAGACGCCTGAAGACCAGTGTGAAGACGAGAACACCTGCCAGCGGCTGGAAGACGGCCCAGGCCGCCCCAAGCAGGGCTTGCTTGTACCGGACCTTCAGATCTCGGAGCGCGAGAAACCCAGCAAGCTCACGATACCGCCAGAGCTCACGGGCATCCGGCAACCGTAGCCCGCGGCTCGGTCGATTCTCGATCCATTCGGTTGACGTTGGAGCCGAAGTCATCTGTTTGATCCTCATTCAAGGCTCAAATCGACGAGCCTTCTTAATGGGAGATTGCGGGTGATTCAGGCGGCTACTATATAGAGCGTTCCTGAACCCTGAGGGATGATCGATCGCGCCGTACTGCATGCCTGCAGCCCTTTCAACTAGAACCGAAGTGGCTTTTGCCGCCCGCCCTGGGCAGCGGGGTTGGTCCCGGTGAAGGTACTGCTATCGGCGTTAGCCTGCGAGCCGGGGAGGGGGTCTGAGCCCGAGGTGGGGTTTCGTGCCATGCTTGGCGCGGCTGGCCGCCACGACGTGTGGGTCCTCACCGCCGCTCACTCGGTGTCCTCCATCCAAGAAGCCCTTCGATCGGATCCGCGAGCGGACCGGATTCACATCGAGGGAATCCCTTTCGGTTACGCAGCCGAAACAATCGTTCACCTCAACCCGGTCGGTTATCACAGACGCTACGACCTGTGGCAACGGCTCGCCGGAGTCCGGGCGTTGCAGCTCGACAAAGAGATCGGGTTCGACGTCGTGCACCACGTGACACTCGCTAGCTATTGGACGAGGGCTGGAGTGGCCCAGGTCGGAAAGCCGCTTGTTTGGGGGCCGATCGGGGGTGGCGTAGATCCCCCCTTGCGGCTCATGCCGTCGCTCGGCTTCCGGGGGTTGGTGGAGACGGCTGCTCGGGTGCTCGGGAGGCCGCTCATCGCTCAGCTGCCTGCCGTCAGGCAGACTCAGCAGGTCGCAACGATGATCTTGGCGCAGAATGAGGCCACGAAGCGCCGGCTGCGCGGCCCGGCGAGTATCAGGTTGCTCTCGAACGCCCTGGCAGTCGAGCTGGATAGCCTCGAGCCCGCCGGCCAGAGGACGAGTGACATACTCGTTGTTGGCAGGCTAGTTCCGTGGAAGGCCCCGATTCTCGCCTTGCGTGCCCTCTTTCACGTGGCGAACCCTGATGCCGTGCTCCGGTTCTGCGGGGAGGGCCCGGAACAGGACCGGCTCCGCGATGCCGCCCGAAAGTGGGGGTTGTCGGACCGGGTCCGGTTCGAGGGGTGGCTGAAGCGCGATGAGCTTCTCGACCTGCTCTCAACGGCCGGGGCCATGGTCCACCCGGCTGTACATGAGGAGGCTGGCCTGTGTATCGCAGAGGCCCTCTCGCTGAACACCCCTGTCGTGTGCCTAGACCACGGAGGGCCGGCCGAGATCGTGGGGCAGTGGCCGGACTGCCCGTCAGAGCTGGTTACACCGGCGGGCCCCGAGTCCACTGCCCGCCAAATCGCAGCAGCCATCGACCGGTTCCTGCTCGAACCCCCGGCCGTGGCAAGCCAACCGATGCGAGCCCTTACGTCCTTTCAGGAGGAACTCCTGTGGTGTTACCAACAGGCCGTGGGCCGAGGGGATCGATGACGTGCTCATACGATTCGCCAACGTTGACAACAGCCGCCGGAAAGCGGAAGGGCTATTGAGCACCGTCGCGCGGACAAGAGATCTGCTAGTCCCCACACGCCCGACGGCCGAGTCGTGGTACCCGCCATGCAAACCATAGGAGCTTCGTAGCGGGCGGAGCGTTGTCGACGATTCCAGATCCGGCCCGACGGCAGGCCTGGGTGGGAGGTGGTCTGCGTGGCCAAGCTCGCGGCCTCGTATCTATCGATCAGGGAGCGACCTCCCGGAGTTCACTCAACCACGCTTCAGCAGGTGCCCGCCACTCGCCAAAGCGGTCGGGTCGCCGCCCGTGTGTAGCGGGGATGTATCGGGCGAGCCGAGCCCCGAGCAGTCTTCCGACATCGACCGCCACGGGCCGTAGCTGTCCGCCCGAAGCAGCCCTCGCGAAGTGACTGAGTGCTTTCCGCCGGCTGCCGGACCGGAGGCTTCTGTGAGCAAGGTAGTGGTGGATGGCTCCACGATCGACCGCTGTGCCGTACCGTCGTTCCACAGCGGCGACCTCCCTCAGGATGAGGTCGACGTCCAGCGATGCCTGCGCGGTGTGGAGCCGGTAGGCCACAAGTGGCTCGGCGACCCGGGCCGGTAGTGATCTGGCTCCGAGGCGGATCCACAGGTCCCAGTCGGCGAGGTTCACCAGCTCCGGGTCGAAACCTCCGGTGTGGTTGAGCTCGTTACGGAGAGCGATGACACCCGAGCACCCCCCGGGAACCAGATTCCATCGAGGGAGCCGTTCGGCGAGCGGCTCCGGCAGGGGAGGGGGGGCTCCACCGATGATTCGTTGGCCCTCGTCGATCTTGACGGCTCCTGCATAGGCCCAGGGGCGGCCGCTCTGCTCAGCAGCCTTCACCTGAAGCGCCAGCTTCTGGGGCGCCCACAGGTCGTCGTCATCCAGAAACGCAACCCAGTCGCCGCGGGCCACACTCAGGCCGCTGTTTCGGGCTCGGCTCACGCCGAGCGGCTCCTGGTGGCGGACCACGCGAACACGGTTGTCGGCGAGGCGTTGCAGCATACTGGGTGTTGCGTCCTGGGACCCGTCATCGACCACGATGACCTCAAGAACTACGTCTTTCTGCCACAGGGCAGTTCGCAGGGTGAGCGTCAGCAGCTCGCTCCGGTTGTGCGTGGGGATGATCACTGAGACTCGTGGGGCGATCACGGCGCCTCCTCTCTCGGCTCGCTACCGCGCTCGCCCATCTCTTCCGCCAGGCCCAAGCGCCTTCTTAGGGTGCGACTCGCCGTCCCGAGCCTTATGCGGGCCGCGTAGGAGAGCTTCCGTATCGCCCGTCTCAGCTGCCAGCTCCGGTCGATCACACGATGTCTGACGATCTGGCTGGGCCGGGCCGGCCCCGGCTTCACACTCTGGTAACCGAAGTAGCGAAGCTCCTCGCCCGCAATCCACTCGAATCGCTCATGCATCTGATCACTCCAAGATCGCCACCTCTCCCGAGGATCGAAGTCGTCGCCCCTGTCTACTGGCTCCCAGTGGACAGAGCTGTGATCGTGACCGAAGTAGAAGGAGGATCCTCTCACAGGCATGCGGGCGGCCGCCTCGAAGTCGTAAAGCGTCTGATCGAGGTCCAAGAAACGCAGGAGATCTTCAAGCCCCCCTCGCACGTCACGGAGGAGGTCTTCGTAGCGAACGATGATGTAGCGATCGTCCTTCCCGATTCCCTGCTGCTCGAACTGGCGGATGTGGTCGGCCGCCTTTGCCCAATCCCGCGTTGCCCGGTCGAAATCCCATCCGAAGGCCGCTATCGCCGACTGGACGACGGAGCGGCCGTCCCGAACCAGGATGATGAGCTTGGCTCGAGGGAAGAAGCGGAAGAACCGTTCCACGTGGTTGACACTGGGAGTCTTGGACACGAGTCTCCGCTCTCGGTCTACCCAGAGGAAGGAAATGAGTCCGTCTCCAAGGGAACGATAGAGTCCGTCCATCAAGGCTTGGTCAAAGCTGCCCCACATCGGGTCCCACCAGCCGTGAACGGAGCGCGTGAACTCAATCAGGTGGTCCGACGCCTCAAGGAAGAAATCCTCCATGACCGGGTGGCGAGCTGGGGCACAATCGGGGTGGAGGCACAGGAGGTCCCACAGGAAATTGGTGCCGCTCCGTGGCATGATGCCGAGAATGAAGATGGGATTCGCAGATTCGATTTCGATGAGCCGGTCTCGCTGCGTGTGGGGTTCGGGAGGATTCAGTATTGTAACTGCCGAGGAGGG
>JABAOD010024302.1_pt2 | contig 21148 bp, 21 predicted proteins | sample 7062151 | NCBI WGS metagenome assembly JABAOD01 (sample SAMN14538626, study PRJNA623070) | marine sediment metagenome | biome: marine biome [ENVO:00000428]; feature: marine pelagic biome [ENVO:01000023]; material: deep marine sediment [ENVO:00002113] | place: India: Gulf of Khambhat ... | reverse complement strand
GCGGCTGAAGTTTGGCGACGTTGACAATTTCTGGGCCCAGCGCGGACAGGCGGGGCCGGTGGTGGTGTTTGCCGGACACACTGATGTAGTTCCCACAGGTCCACGCGAAGCCTGGCAAAGCGATCCGTTCGTACCGCAGATACGCGACGGTAATCTCTACGGGCGCGGCGCGGCTGACATGAAGTCATCGCTCGCTGCGTTTGTGACGGCAATAGCAGAATTCGTCAGCCGCCATCCGCGACACCAGGGTTCTATCGCTCTGCTCATTACCTCCGACGAAGAAGGCGTTGCCCGCGACGGCACGGTCAAGGTCGTCGATTGGCTGAGGCAGCAAGGCAAGACCATCGATTATTGCATCGTTGGCGAGCCATGCTCCGAGGACAAGCTGGGCGACGTGATAAAGAACGGCCGTCGCGGCTCTCTTAACGGCAAGTTGTCGGTCCGCGGTGTACAGGGCCATATCGCCTACCCGCACCTTGCCAAGAATCCCATTCATCTCGTGGCGCCCGCCTTGGCGGAGCTGGTCGCGACGCGCTGGGACGACGGACATGAAAACTTCTTACCGACAAGTTTTCAGGTTTCAAACGTCGCCGCCGGGACCGGCGCCGACAACGTCATTCCCGGCACGCTTGAGCTCGAGTTCAACTTTCGCTATTCGCCGGCGCTTACCGATACGGCGCTGCGTGAGCGTGTTGAACAGGTGTTGCAACGTCACCAGCTCGATTACAGCTTGAGCTGGCGGTTGTCCGGTGAGCCCTTTCTTACTCCCGCCGGCCGGCTCGTCGATGCCGCCCGTGCCGCCATTCGAGCCGAGCTTTCCCTAGAGGCGGCGCTGTCTACGGCGGGCGGAACCTCGGATGGAAGGTTTATCGCCCGCACGGGGGCCCAGGTCGTGGAGCTCGGTCCGGTCAATGCAAGCATCCATCAGGTGAACGAACGCGTGCGTGTCGCCGATCTGGCGGCACTAGCGAGGGTTTACACGCGAATACTTGTCTTGTTGTTAAAATCTGCATAAATTATAAAGGCATATCAATAGCTTATAGTGCATATCTACAGCTAGTTCTGGGGATTAGGAATAGCGCGCAGTCCCGCATCCGTAGCGCTAAGTGGCTATACTAGTTATCAAAACAGCCTAACTACGCCAAAAAGCCGACTGAGCACAGCCGAATGTTCAAGCGAGACTGGACGATCGCCCTGGTCATCTCTTTGGCGTTCGCTGCCGCAACCCTCGTCGGTATCCCTTTTTTGCACCCGTTTCTACAGGCCATGGAACGCCTGGCCTACGACACCGGGGTGAAATGGACGCAGCGCGAAAAGGCTGACACGGACAAGATTGTCATCGTCGCCATTGACGACGACAGCATAAGGCAGATTGGTCGGTGGCCCTGGCCCCGCAATATCTTAGCGGACATGATCAAATGGCTGGCCGATGCTCAGGCGAAAGTCATCGGATTACAGATCTTCCTGACCGAGCCACAGACAGACCCCGGCCTCAAGTACTTGCGCGCGCTGCGTGACTACCTCGATAAGACCCCCTTCCCCGCTTCGGCCCGCACCCAGTCGCAGGAGATTATCCGGTTAGTTGACCGCGCAGAGCGCGATCTCGACGCCGACGCCAAGCTAGCCCAAACCATCCCACGCGCCGGCAATGTCTACATGCCCATGTTCTTCAGCGTGCAGCGACCCCTTGGCCAACCGGATGCCGAGCTTCCCGCATTTATCCAACGCAACCGTCTTTCCAAGACAGCGCGGCATCCGCAAATCGAGGACACGGTTCTTGAAGCCGACGGCGTCACCTATCCGCTGGCGGTCTTCGGTGAGAAAACAGCAGGCATCGGGCACCTCAACCTATCGCCCGACGCCGACGGCGGCATACGCCGGGAAACACTGCTGTTACGGTACTACGACGATTACTACCCCTCGCTTGCATTGTTGCTCGCCGCCCGCAGCTTGAACCTGGAGCCAGAGAATATCAGTGTCTCCCTGGGTGAAAATGTCAGACTCGGGAGACTGGTGATTGATACCGATTCAAGTATGCAGATGTACACCGGCTTCTACTCGAGCGGCGCTGAACCGTCGGCATTTGCGAGTTACTCTTTTTACGATGTTCTGGCCGGCAAGGTGCCGCCTACCTCGTTTAAAGACAAGATCGTTTTGATTGGCTCGACCGCCATAGGTGTGGGCAACCGTTATTTGACACCAGTCTCATCGGCCATGCCAGCTGCAGAGCTCACGGCCAATACCATCGCCAGCATCCGCAGCGAGCATTTCTATGTCCAGCCGGAATGGGCCCTGTGGGCGCAGATCGGCATATTTCTGCTGGTCACTTTGTACCTGATGTTTGCGCTGCCCAACCTCGGCGCCGGAATCGCTGGCGTGGTTTCGCTGTTGCTGTTCGTCGCATTGCTCGGCTCCGAAGAATACTTGCTCACTGCACACAAAGTCTGGCTGAAAAATGTCTCCCCAGCACTGCTGTTGCTGGTCGGCCATCTGGGGCTTACGACCAAGCGTTTCCTTATCACCGAGCGTCTGAAACAGAGCGCGGAAACCGACTCGGCGCAGACTAATCGCATGCTCGGGTTGTCCTTTCAGACACAAGGTCAACTCGACATGGCGATGGACAAGTTTCGAAGATTGCCGGTCGACAAATCTGTGCTGGAATTGATGTACAACTTGGCCCTCGACTTCGAGCGCAAACGGCAATTCAACAAGGCCGTCTCGGCTTATGGCTACATCCTCGAGCACGATCGTAATTTCAAGGACACTCGGGACCGCAAACAACGCGCACAACAAGCTGAACACACCGTTACATTGGGTTCCCGGCGTATGACCACGGGAGGTACGCTTATCCTCGATGGCGTCGACCAGAAACCGACGCTGGGCCGTTACGAGATTGATAAGGAGCTCGGCAAAGGGGCGATGGGCACCGTGTACATGGGGCGCGACCCCAAGATCAACCGGGTGGTGGCGGTTAAGACCATGGCCTTGTCGGACGAATTCGAAGAGGCGGAACTGGCCAAGGCCAAAGAGCGTTTTTTCCGCGAGGCCGAAACTGCGGGGCGTCTGAGCCATCCGAACATCGTCACGATCTACGACGCCGGCGAGGAGCACGATCTCGCCTACATCGCCATGGAGTATCTGCAGGGCAAGAACCTGACCGACTATGTCAAGAGCAAGGGTCGGTTGCCGCTGAAGTTCGTATTGCAGCTGATTGCCCGCGTGGCGGATGCGCTCGACTACGCCCATAAACAGGACGTGGTGCACCGCGACATCAAGCCGGCTAATATCATGTACAATAAAAAAGATGACAGTGTGAAGGTGACAGACTTCGGCATCGCTCGTATCACGGCATCCAGCCGCACCAAGACTGGCGTGATCTTGGGTACACCTTCATACATGTCTCCGGAGCAGCTTGCCGGCAAGAAAGTCGACGGACGCTCTGACCTGTTTTCGCTCGGCGTTACGATGTATGAGCTGCTTGCGGCCAAACAACCATTCGGCGGCGACACCATGGCGGCACTGATGTATCAGATCGCTAATGCTAAACATCCGGATGTGATGGATTCATGTCCTGACGCGCCACCGTGCGTCGGCCATATCATCGATCGTCTGATGGAGAAGAACCCAGACAGGCGTTTTCAGACCGGCGAAGAATTAAGGCAGGCGCTGGATAAGTGCGCGAAAGCTGTGGGTTAGACATGGCTAAAGAAGCCGAGGGCTTGATCATAGCGAGTTGCAGCGATCCGGGAATGCTGCGACCGAACAACGAGGACTGCGTTTCCACGACGCCGGAGGTGGGTCTTGCGGTTGTTGCGGACGGAATGGGAGGACATCAGGCGGGTGAAGTCGCCAGCGGCATGGCTGTCGATGTCGTGACACGCCACATCATTGACGTGCTGGCGCGCGAGGGAGAAGGTAAGAAACGTAAAGGCAGTACCGCATCGGTCGAGCTCAAGGCTATTGATGAAGCCATTTCTCTCGCGAACACTGCAATCTTCGAACTTTCGCAGTCGAGCCCCACCTGCGCAGGCATGGGAACTACAATCGTAGTAACTCTATTTTATGAAGACAAAGTGTGTATCGGCCATGTGGGTGACTCGCGTTTGTACCGCCTGCGCGGTGACGACCTGGAATTGTTGACGGAGGATCACTCCCTAGTACAGGAGTTGGTGGCACGCGGTCTAATTACGCCCGAGGAGGCACGCAGTTCCGTCAACAAGAATCTTGTCACGCGCGCCCTCGGCATCGAGCCCACTGTAGAATCTCAGGTTATGGAGCAAAAATTGCAAGACCAGGACCTCTATTTGCTCTGTTCCGACGGACTGAATGACGTGCTCCCCGATGAAGAGGTGACCCAGATACTGCGTGAGTACGGCTCNNGGAGGCCCGGACAATGTCTCGGTTGTGCTTGTGCGCACCGGCAAGCGTTTTCGGCGGGATCCCGCCGTCATCAAGCGCCTATCTGATCAGCCAGCGAGTTAGGCGATAGTTAGGAGCTAGGTATATGGCGAAAGTCATACTGATGTATAACAAAAAGGTCCTCGATCAGTTCGACCTGCCTCAGGGTGACATGAAAATCGGCCGGCGACCCGAAAGCGATATTGTAGTCGACAACATGGCCGTGAGCGGGGAACACGCCAATATCTTTACCATCGGCGAAGATTCTTTTATTCAGGACCTCGGCAGCACCAATGGAACCTTTGTCAATAACAAACGTATCACGAAGCATCACCTTAGGAATGGGGATGTGGTTACGATCGGTAAGCACACGCTAAGCTATGTCAACGAAAGCGAGACTAAACCTGCTGACGACTTTGCCAAGACCGTAATCATTGCGCCGCCTAGTGCAGGTAGCGATGCCGCCAGCCCGCGCAAGGCTGCCCTCTATGTGCTGAGTGGGGCCAGCAGCGGCAAGCGTATTGAAGTAAGCAAGCGGATCACAAACCTTGGCAGCGCGGGCAAGCGTGCCGGAGTCATTTCCCGCACCGACGACGGCTTTGTTCTAGATGCCGGTCCCGATGAAACACCTAAACTGAATGGAAGACTGATCCCCAAAGGCGGGACTAAGCTTAGGAACGGCGACGTCATAGAGGTCGCCGGCACGCGGTTGCAGTTTCAACTACTGTAGGCACAAGATCCAAGACACTAGATCTAAACGGCGACACCGACCCTCGTTTGCGCTCGTCCTTGTATCTTCTCGCTTGTATCTAACCTCTTAGTATCTCTAACGCCTCTTCCAGCCGTCGTACGCAAAGCAGCTCTAGTCCGATGTCGGCCTTCTTTGGCTTATTGGCTGTCGGCAGGAGGGCGCGTCTAAATCCCAGCTTGGCGGCTTCGCGCAGGCGTTCCTGGCCCCTCTGCACCGGGCGCACCTCACCAGCCAGACCGATCTCGCCAAAGACCACCAGGTCGCGGCCCACTGGTCGGTTCTGCAGACTCGACACGGTCGCTGTGATAACGGCGAGGTCAGCTGCCGTCTCAGTGAGCCGCACACCACCCACGACGTTTACAAACACGTCCTGATCGTACATGGCGATGCCGGCGTGACGGTGCAACACCGCGAGCAGCATGCCGAGACGGTTCTGATCCACACCGACGCCGACGCGACGCGGGTTCGCGAGATGACTCTGATCCACCAACGCCTGTACCTCAACCAGCAGTGGCCGGGTGCCCTCTTGGGTGGCCAGCACGACAGTGCCGGGAATCGTGTCACCCTGGCGGCTAACAAACATCGCCGAAGGATTGTCGACCTCCCGTAGGCCGGACTCCGTCATGATGAATACGCCGATCTCGTTGACCGCGCCGAAGCGATTCTTGATCGCGCGGATGATTCGAAAACGGCTGCTGGGATCGCCTTCGAAATACAGCACCGTATCCACCATGTGCTCGAGCACACGCGGACCGGCCAAGGTGCCTTCCTTAGTTACATGACCCACCAGGAATAATCCCATGCCGCTGCGCTTCGCAAAACGCACGAGCTGCGCTGCTGCCTCGCGCACCTGCGCCACGCTGCCAGGTGCGGATTGCAACAGTTCCGTAAATACGGTCTGAATCGAGTCGATGACCATGACCTGGGGTTGTTCGCTGTCCGCGCAAGCGAGTATTGACTCCACATGATTCTCTGCCAGCGCATGCACGCGCTTGGCATCCAGCCCCAGCCGGTGAGCGCGCAACGCAATCTGCTGCAAGGATTCTTCACCGGTAATGTATAGGACCTTGGCCGAGCGGCCGATGGTAGCCAGCGCTTGAATCAACAGGGTGGATTTGCCGATGCCGGGGTCACCGCCGATCAGCGCGACCGAGCCCACGACCAGCCCGCCGCCGAGCACCCTATCAAGCTCTGCCATGCCTGTGCGGAACCGGTTGATGCGCTCGAGCTCGACCGCATCCAGCGGGAGCGCGTTTGCCGCCGCTCCCAGTCGTTGAAAACGCGCGCCCGCGGCCGATGCTGCCGCCACCGTCTCTACGAGCGTATTCCAGTTACCGCAACCCGGACACTGGCCGCTCCACTTTGGCGCCTGCGCACCACAGTCGTTACACACAAAAACCGATTTCGACTTCGTCGCCATCCGTATTTACTTCTTTTTCACCACAGAGCGCACAGAGATAATAGAGATAATCTAGATTTTTCGCAGCGCAGATTCGGGTCACGGTCGATAAGTACTTCTCTGTGCCCTCTGTAATCTCCGTGGTGAATCAGTTTATTTCCACCCGGGGCACCCGCTGTGGCAGCGCTGCCAGGAGCTCATAACCGATCGTGCCAGCCTGCTGGGCTACCTCATCGACGGACAGACCTTCGCCCCAAAGCACCACCGGGTCCCCCACCTTGGCGTCAGATTGGTCGCGCAGATCGACGGTGATCATGTCCATTGACACGCGGCCGATCAAGGAGACCCGCTTACCGTTTACTAACACTGGCGTGCCACTCGGTGCATGCCGTGGGTAACCGTCCCCATAACCGACAGCTACGACGCCGACCGGCATGTCTTCGGGACAGGCCCACTCTCCTCCGTAACCGATGCGTTCACCCTTGCGCTGACGGTTAACGGCGATCAGACGACTGGCGAAAGTCATGGCCGGGCGCAAACCAAGCTCGGCGGCACTCTTGCCGAGCAAAGGTGACGCCCCGTAGAGCATGATCCCGGGCCTGACCCAGTTGAGGTGACTCTGCGGCCACGCTAGCACGCCCGCGGAGTTGGCGAGGCTGTACTCAAGGTTCCAATCGTATGCCAGCGCCTTGAAACGGTCGATCTGTCCCTGCGTGGTCGGATCCGCGGTGTCATCGGCATTGGCAAAATGTGAGAGCACGCGAATACGCTGTACCGACGCACAGCCCTCCAGTCGCTTGCGCACCTGGGTCGCGACCTCCGGTGCAAAGCCGATACGGTGCATACCGGTGTCGACTTTCAGCCAGACATCCAGCGCTGACTTCTGTTGGTAGCGTTCAACCTCAAGCAACTGGCTCTCATGATGAATGACCGGCATGAAACGATAGTGGCTGAGCATCGCCAGCTCGGCCGTATCGAAGAAGCCCTCAAGCAAACATACAGGGTGGGCGACACCGGCATTGCGCAAAGCCACGCCTTCGTCGAAGCTGGCCACAGCGAACGCGTTGGCTTCCGCAAGGATTCGTGGCACACGCACCAAACCGTGGCCGTAGGCATTCGCCTTGACCACGGCCATGATCTTTGAATTCGGTGCAGCTTGACGGGCTCGGTTTAGATTGTGGCGCAGCGCTTGTGCATCAATCAGCGCACGCGTCGGCCTTGTCATGCAAAGGCCTCGTCGAACCCGGCGCTGATGTAGTTTTCGAACTTGGTGTACTGTCCGAGAAATGTGAGTCGAACTGTACCGGTGGGGCCGTTTCGGTGTTTGCTGATAATGATCTCAGCCGTCCCTTTGTCAACGCTGTCCTCGTTGTAAACCTCATCCCGGTAAATGAATAAGATAACGTCCGCATCCTGCTCTATCGAACCTGATTCCCTCAAGTCGGACATCACCGGTCGTTTGTTGGGGCGTTGCTCGAGACTGCGGTTGAGCTGCGACATGACGATTAACGGAACGTTGAGCTCCTTCGCCAGGTTCTTCAATGCCCGAGTGATATGCGAAACTTCCGTTGCTCGGTTCTCGCTACCTTCAAAGGACTGCATCATCTGCAAATAGTCGACGAGAACCAGTGCCAGTCCGTGCTCGCGCTTGAGCCGGCGCGCCCGGGCGCGCAGCTCCATCGGTGTCAGACCAGGCGTGTCGTCAATGAAGATCGGTGCTTGTGCGAGCAAGCTGATGGTAGAGGTCACACGCGGCCAATCGTCGTCGTTAAGCTTGCCGGTACGGATTTTATGAGTGTTGATCCGACTCATCGACGCCAACATGCGCATAGCCAACTGTTCGCCCGGCATTTCCATACTGAAAATAGCCACAGGCAACTTCTGGCCGACCGCCACATTCTCGGCAATATTCATGGCCAAAGATGTCTTGCCCATCGAAGGCCGTCCGGCAACGATAATCAGGTCCGCGTCTTGCAGGCCGGATGTCATGCCATCAACATCGGTGAAGCCGGTGGGTAGCCCCGATATTGCGCTATCCGATTGGTACAGCTTGTCGATGCGCTCCACCGCGGCGCTCAGCAGTTTCGTCAATGACTGAAAGCTGCCGCTGCGGCTGCCCATTTCGCTGATTGCGAAGATATTGCGCTCGGCAAAGTCGAGCAACTCAACCGTGCTGCGGCCCTCTGGCTCATACACAGCGCGACTTATGTCGCCAGCCACGCTGAGGAGGCGGCGCATGACCGAACGTTCACGCACAATTTCCGCATATGCATTGACGTTCGCCGTGCTCGGGGTGTTCTTTGCGAGGGTACCAATGTAAGCGAGCCCGCCGGCTTGGGCGAGATCACCGCTGTTCTGCAGGTACTCCGAGACGGTAAGGACGTCGGCGGGCTTAGACTCGACAGTAAGGTCCGAAATGGCCTTGAAGATTAGCTGATGTTCCTTGCGATAGAAATCTTCGGGGTCGAGCTTGTCACCGATTTGGTCGAGACAGCGGTTATCGAGCATAAGCGCCCCGAGTACCGATTGCTCGGCCTCGATGGATTGCGGTGGGACGCGTAGCCGTTCCGGTGTGGTTTCGCCAGCAGCTGAGTAGGCCCGCTCTTCCATTGACTCTCCCCTCTTAACCGGTGGTATCCACCCACGTCGGACTTTGCCCGTCAGCCGGTCGTGCATTTACGACTTCCGGTGCCACGCACGCGCGGCTTCCACTTGTCGGAACGCAGGCCAGCCCTCTCATGTTGCCAATTTCAGCCGGCGCCAGCAAGGAGACCTAAACTACTGCTCTTCCTGCTCCTGTTGCACTTCTTTCTCTTCCACCTCTTCGGCCGCCACCGAAACGTTGATCTTGATGTGAACCTCGGGATGCAACGAAACGGCAATCTCGTAATCGCCGACCTGCTTGATAGGACCGGCCGACAGGTGAATCTCGGATTTCTTCAGGTCGAGCCCGGCCTCCTTCATCGCCCCGACGATATCGCTGGTGGTGACGGAGCCAAAGAGCTTGCCGTCCTCGCCCGCCTTGCGCACGAGGCGCACGGAAGCACCGTCCAGGGTGCTCGCCCGTGCTTGTGCGGCACTCAGTGCTTCGGCATGCAAGCGCTCGAGCTCGAGACGTCGTTCCTCGAATTTCTTGCGGTTCTCCTCGCTGGCGATAACCGCCTTGCCTTGTGGAATCAGGTAATTGCGCGCATAGCCGGCTCGCACCTTGACTTCGTCGCCAAGGTTGCCCAGGTTCTGGAGCTCTTCCAGCAGTATGACTTGCATTTTCTAACCCCGCCTTATGCGGTGTCGTACACCCTCAGTGACTGTCGCAATAGGGCAGCAGCGCCAAATAGCGGGCATACTTGATGGCGCGCGCCAATTGCCGTTGATATCGTGACCGCGTGCCTGTATTACGGCTGGGTATGATCCTTCCGGTTTCAGTGATGTAGGCCTTGAGCGTCGCCAGATCCTTGTAATCGATCTCCTTAATCCCTTCAGCGGTAAAGCGACAGTACTTCTTGCGTCTAAAATAGCGCGATGATGTCGGTGGTCTTCTACTCACGGGCTGGGTATCTCCTCGGTATCTTGGGCTTCTGCGACTTGTTCATCGCCGATGTCTTCGTCGATGTCTTCCCCTTTATCCTCTCGCACCCCAGCCGAAACACGACGCGCCGACTCGGTCGGCTTCGACTCCTCCTGACTATCCTTGGCTAACGGCGAAGGCGCCATGACGGCGGCCGAGCGGCGGATTGTCAAATGACGCAGCACGGCATCATTAAACTTGAATGCGGACTCGAGCTCACGCAGCGTTTCCAACGTGCACTCGATGTTCATGAGCACGTAGTGTGCCTTGTGGGCCTTGTTGATCAGATAGGCGAGTTGACGTCGCCCCCAGTCCTCGAGGCGGTGTACAACACCGTTCTGGGATTCGATGATAGAGCGGTAACGCTCGATCATCGCCGGTACTTGCTCACTCTGGTCGGGGTGGACCAGAAACACGATTTCGTAGTGACGCATTGAGAATGCTCCCTCTGGATATAGCCTTCCGGATCACATGCGCCGGTAAGGCAAGGAGTCAGGGCAACGGCTATCGCTGCCGGCGCGACGGCGGATTCTAAACTATCGGCTAGTAGCTGCCAACCTCCCTAAGCCGCCTGCCCCGGGCGCTTAGTCTTGAGTTCAACTGGTAGGCGCCACGATCGTCTAACTCACGCCTTAAACGAACGGCGCTGGCGCAGCGCTTCATATAGAAAAAGCGCCGCCGCGACCGATAAATTGAGGCTCGAGACGGTCCCGTACATAGGAATGCGCACGAGCGCATCGCAGCGTTCCCGCGTCAAGCGACGCAGACCCTTTCCCTCACCACCGATCACGATGGCCAGGGGGCCGCGCAGGTCGACATCAAACAAGGTGTTTTCGGCCTGCTCGGCGGCACCGACCACCCAGATGCCGGCCGCCTTGAGTTGATCCAGCGTGCGCGACAGATTGCTTATCTGATACAGCGGTACTGAAAAGGCCGCCCCACTGGCAGCCTGATGCACGGTGGCCGTGAGCGGTGCCGACCGATCGCGCGGGAACACGAGGGCGTGCGCCCCCGCGGCATCGGCACAGCGCAAACACGCACCGAAATTGCGCGGATCCTGCACGCCATCCAGCACCAGCAGCAACGGTGTTACCTTAAGCTCGGCGAGAAAATGTTCCAGCTCGTGCTCGTTACGAGCCGACATCAGCCGTGTGCGCGCCGCCACACCTTGGTGATGTTTCGTTCCGGTAAGTTGATCGAGGCGCGTGCGGGGCACCCGGCGCAGCTTCACCCCGGCGGCCTGAGCCGCCCGGGCAATTTTGACGCTGCGTTTGTCGTGCCGTTCCTCGTTAATCCACACGCTATCGACGTGCGCCGGGTCTTCCTGCAGTGCTGCCAAGACCGCGTGCAATCCGCAAATAAGATCCGTCGGCGTTGTCGTCATCGTCGCCGGCGTCCCCGTTTACCACGCCGTGCCAGCTGCATCGCAACCGGTTCCAGATCGATCCGTCCTTCCTCAGGATCGACGCGCACCACGCGGACGCGTAGCGCGTCGCCCAGGCGAAACGTGCGGCGGCTACGTGTGCCCACCAACCGATGCTTTACGGGATCAAAGTGAAAGTAGTCGTTGCCCAGCGCCGTGATATGCACGAGCCCATCGACATAGACATCGGTCAGCTCCACGAATACGCCGAAACCGGTAACGCCGGTCACCAGACCGTCGAATTCATCGCCCACATGATCCATCATGTACCGTGCCTTCAGCCAACGGGCCACCTCGCGTGTGGCCTCGTCGGCACGCCGCTCCGTCATCGAGCAATGCTCACCGATCTCACGCGCCTCATCTTCAGATAGCGTCGCCCGCCTGCGCTTCAATACGGCCTTAATCGCCCGATGGACTTGTAGGTCAGGATAGCGACGTATGGGCGAGGTGAAATGCGTGTAGTGCTCGTAACCCAGCGCAAAGTGGCCAATGTTATCTGGACTGTAGAGCGCCTGGCTGAGGCTGCGCAGCATCGCCATCTGGATCAGGCGCGAGTCGGGACGTGCTTCCACGGCCGCCACCAACTCCGCATAGTCCTGCGGCCGTGGACAGGCGCCGCCGCCGAGCGACAGCCCGAGCTCGCCGAGAAATTCCCTCAGGCCGTTCAGCTTTTCGGCGCTCGGCGGTTCATGGATACGATACGGTATGGGCACCTTGTGCTTGCGAAGTAGTTCGGCCGCACAAACATTGGCCGCGAGCATGCATTCTTCGATCAGCCGGTGAGCGGTGTTGCGCTCGATCGGGACGATTTGCCGTACGCGCCCTTCGGCATCGAACAAAAAGCGCGTCTCCGGCAATTCGAAGTCTACGGCGCCGCGCTGTACGCGCACGCGATGCAAGGCCTTAAACAAGGCATACAGCTCCAGCAAGTGCGGTACTAAGGCGTCGTAGCGACGCACCAGGGCGGCATTGCCGTCGATCAGGGTCGCCACCGCGGTATAGGTCAAACGCGCACGCGAGCGCATTACACCTTCGTAGAATCGAAAATCCCGAATCTTGCCGCGCGGACCGATTTGCATCTCGCAGACCATACACAGGCGGTCGACCTCAGGTTTGAGCGAGCACAACTCGTTCGACAGCACCTCCGGCAACATCGGTACCACCCGATCGGGAAAATAGACCGAGTTCCCACGCAGGCATGNNATGGCGCTGTACGGCTTGACGTAGTAACCGACATCGGCAATTGCCACCAAGAGCCGCCAACCCTTGCGCGTGCGCTCGCAATACACAGCATCATCGAAGTCGCGCGCGTCTTCACCATCGATAGTGACCAGCGGCAACTGGCGCAGATCTTCGCGGTTGCGTTTAGCATGACTGCTTACGGTGTTGCTCAATGCCTGCGCGTCTGCGCGCACATCTGCGGGCCAAGTATGGGGAATCTGATAATTGCGCACGGCGACTTCGACATCGATGCCCGGCGTCATCGGTTCACCGAGCACCTCGCTCACACGCCCGGTCGGTTGGGTGTGGCGTGTGGGTGGCTCGATAATTTGTGCCACCACGATCTGTCCCGGTCGCGCACCCACTTCATCACCGCGTCCTATGAGAATCTTCTGACTGATGCGACGATCCTCCGGTATAACCACGCCGAAGCGATCCTGAGAGTAGTAGCGGCCGACGACGCTTTGACGGTGGTGCTCTAAGACCTCGACGATTACACCTTCCTTGCGACCCCGGGTGTCAACGCGCGTCACCCGGGCGACGACGCGATCGCCGTGCAGCACTTGTCGCATCTCTTTGGCCGACAGATATAGATCATCGCCTCCATCGTCGGGAACAAAAAAGCCGTAGCCGTCTGCATGCCCGACGACGCGCCCCCGTACGAGGTCCATCTTGTCGATCAGACCGAAACGGCCGCGGCGGTTACACAGGATCTGCCCATCGCGTTCCATCGCCCGCAGGCGCCGTGAGAACGCCGTCAACTCGGCCTGCCCGTGTACGCTTAACACGCGTGCAAGCTCGTGCCGCGAAAGCGGTGCGGCATGGCTCGCCAGTGTCTCTCTGATCGCAGCCCGACTGGGAATGGTTACGGCGTAGGGTGTCGCCTCACCGCGGCGCTCGGTGTCGCGTTTGACCTTGCGTGTTCTTCGCATTGACATAAAATTTAGGGCCCGGTAGATTGCGCGGCTCGGCTGAACTCCGGGCCGTTTCCTTCCATGCCGAGGTGGCGGAACTGGTAGACGCGCTAGCTTCAGGTGCTAGTGGGGGCAACCCCGTGGAGGTTCAAGTCCTCTCCTCGGCACTTCCATTTTCGCGTTGGCGAGTTTCAGCAAGCCGGCATAGTCTCCCTGCATCTCTGCGTACAACGCATCGCCGTCAGGGACGAGTCGAACGCTATCACCGACCGGATTTTTATGCGAACTACGTCGCTGCGATAACGTTCAAGTCGTCTCCTCCGCAAATCCACGTTCCATGCTCTTTACAACCTTGTGCTTTATGGGGGATTATTGCGCCGTGACACAGCAACTTGCTCTTATCCCGGGTGCCGCATATGCCGATTCGATTCCCGTATTGGTGGAGGTCGTCCGTCCACGAGATAAACGGCCTAGGAATCTAGGCGGAGTCAAACAGGCCAAAGAGGTATCGTCGCCTGAACTCATGAATGCAGCCTTACGGTTATGGCGCGACATCCGAGAGACCGGTTTGGTGTCGGAAAAGAAATGTTCCTACTACATCACTAGGTACATTCTATCTCTCGCTGACCACCGAGTTTTGAACTCCCCTGTGCTTGATGCACTTGAGGGCCAAATGGAAGCGGCACCGGCGCAAGATAAGGGCAAGCTGCAGCGGCAACTCGAAGAAGAAGCAGACAGAATCATCGTCGCCACGTTTCGCGAATACGGTGAGGCCGAGATGGCGTACCTCTACGAAAACAATCGAGTCGCGTTTCATCGGCTTTATGACAAATGCCGCAGGAGATACTCTGACCGCCGCATTACCTGATTCGTAGGCGCACCACCTCGCCGCGAAAGTGACCGAGTCGACTCCTCGGTACCAAATTCGGTACCAAATCAATATCGGCTACCCTACGTCGCCCGTAAGCATTTCCGCAGCCGTGCTCGTTCATGAACTTGGTTGTCTGTGCAGGCACTGGCTTCGGGCTGCAGTTTAGAGGCAGCTGCAACGACCCGCGGCGACCCATGGTTCGGAGATTAAAGGGTATTGATGACATCGTTGACGATATCGATGACTTCCTTGTCTGCATTCTCAGGTTCAACGACGAAGGGAAGCATGAGCACGACCACCGTGGAGGCGATACCTAGGCCGAAGAAGAACCACTCGCGCCAGCTCCAGGCGATCAGATCAATACCATAATGCAGCGGCAGTTCCATGAGGGAAGCCTTATCTTAGCAAGCTCGCACACTGCTAAAAAGCCAAGAACGGGGCGGGAATCTCTCTAATCCGCGGGCAGCTCAGACGAGGCGGATTCGTCGACATTTCTCAAGCATCAAACGGATGCCGAAAGATGATGGTTTCTTCGCGATCAGCGCCGGTAGAGATAATGTCGATCTTGACGCCCGTCGTCTGCTCGATACGTTGCAGGTAATAGCGGGCATTCGCGGGCAGGTCGTTGAGGCTCTTGGCCCCGAGCGTGGACTCACCCCAGCCGGCGAGCTCCTCGTACATCGGTTCGACGCGAGCCAAATCCTCGGCGCGCCGAGGCGGTGCCTGATGTTCAACGCCGTCCAGTCGGTAAGCCACGCACAAGTTCACCGTGTCCAGGCCATCTAGCACGTCCAGCTTGGTGAGGCACAGCCCAGTTACGCCGTTCACGCGGCAGGCATAGCGCATNNCGCATCATGACCGCATCAAACCATCCGCAGCGCCGCGGACGCCCCGTGGTGGCACCGAACTCATTGCCGCGCTGCCCCAGCCGTTTGCCGATCGCATCCTGCAACTCGGTCGGAAACGGACCGCCGCCGACGCGCGTCGTGTACGCTTTGCTGACGCCCAGGACGTAATCCAGATGGTGCGCCGCCACACCGCTGCCAAGGGCTGCGGCGGCAGCACAGGTATTAGATGAGGTGACATAGGGATAGGTGCCGTGATCGATATCGAGCAGGGTCCCCTGGGCGCCCTCGAACAGGACCGCGCGGCGCTGCCCGATATAGGCGTGCAGCAAGTCCGAGACATCAGCGACCATTGGCCGCAGGCGCTCGCCAAAACCGAGGTTTTCTTCCAGCGTCTGCCGGAAATCGATCGGCTCCCGACCGAAGTAGTGTTCGAGTGCAAAGTTGTGATAGTCGACCACCGGTTCAAGCTTTTCCGCCAGATGGGCGCCGTCAAGCAGGTCACCGATACGCAAACCCCGGCGCGCAACCTTGTCCTCATAGGCCGGGCCGATGCCCCGGCCGGTAGTACCGATGGCCGCCTTACCGCGCCGTTGCTCGCGCGCATGGTCGAGTGCGCCGTGGTGAGGCAAGATCAGAGGACAACTGTCGCTGATGCGCAGGCGCTCTTCTACGGCTATACCGGTTTGCACCAGTTTGTCGATCTCCTCAAACAGTGCTGCTGGCGAGATCACCACACCGTTGCCGATGAAACACATGACGTTGTCCCTCAGCATGCCGGAGGGGATCAAATGCAGCACGGTTTTCTTGCCGTTGATGACCAAGGTGTGGCCCGCATTGTGCCCTCCCTGAAAGCGCACTACCGCATGCGCGCGTTCGGTGAGAAGGTCGACGATTTTCCCCTTACCTTCATCGCCCCACTGCGTTCCAACAACAACGACATTTTTCGCCATGATTGTACAGTGTCTTCTTGGTTATCGTTGGGGATCGTGTTTACACAATCGATGACTGCTTACGGTCAGTGGCGAGGTCTTCTCCTCACTCCTTAACTTTATTCTTTGCCACAACCCACTCGTCACCTTTGCGCACTAGCTCGCGCTCACATCCCGTTTCACTCGCAAGCACCCCTGACAGACGCAGGACCACGCGCTCCCCGACAGCACGCAGTCGTTCGATTTCCGACTGCAGGGACGTGTCATCCTCATCGGGAGCCAAAATGCCGCCGGCCAGCTCCGGCTGCGATGGCGAAAGTGCAAGCAGTAACCGCAGATCGGCCCCGAAACCGGTCGCAGGACGTGCGCGCCCGAACGCCTGACCGATGCCGTCATAGCGTCCTCCGTGGGCAACAGCGCGCCCATAGGCAGGCACAAACGCGGAGAATACCATACCCGTGTAGTAGTGATAGCCGGCGAGCTCAGCAAGGTCGAAGTACAATGGCAGCGACGGCAGTTTGCGCGCAACAATGGCGGCTACCGCTTCCAGGTTATCGAGGGCCTGCCTAACGCTGTCCGGCGCGTTTTTCATCCGTTGTCGTGCTTCGGCCAGCACTTCGCGCCCTCCGTTTAGCTCAATCAACGCCGTCAGCATATCCCTGCGCCGCCGGTCGATAGCGATCCCTTCGAGCAAGGCTTCTACATCTGTGCGCGCCTTGCGCTGTAATGCATCGAACAGCTCCGACTGCTGTTCCGCATCGAGCCCTGCTTGCGCGATCAGGCCGTGAAACACGCCCGTGTGCCCGAGATCGATATGCAGTTCGCCGATGCCTGCGAGTCGCAGGGTCGCGATCATGAGACAGAGGATCTCGGCGTCGCTTTCAGGTCCTGCGTGCCCGAATAATTCCGCCCCAAGCTGTAAGGGCTCACGTGAGCCGCCGAACTCGTCCGGACGCGCCCGCAGGACCGAACCCAGGTAACAAAGCCTGACAGGACCGCGACGCTTGAGATAGTGGGCATCGATACGTGCGGCCTGCGGCGTCATATCCGGGCGTATGCCCATCAAACGCCCGGTCAGCAGATCAGTCACCTTGAACGTCTGCAGATCGAGCTCCTTGCCTACCCCCGTGAGCAACGCGTCCAGATACTCGATCATGGGCGGCATAACCAGCTCGTAGCCCCAGGTGTAAAAAAGATCGAGGATGCGGCGACGCATCGCCTCCAGACGCCGTGCATCGTCCGGCAGCACCTCCTCGATGCCTTCAGGCAATAACCATCGGTCTCGTCCGGGCATAACTAGGCGACGATGTGCTGGGATCAGCAGCTCAGTTGATGAGGTAAAGCAAGGCGAGGCCGAGCAGCATGCTCGTCAATCCGGCAAGCCGCAACGGTTGATCGGGCATTTGACTGATGACTTGTAGAGCGCGCCGCATCCCATTGGGACTAATGAAAGGAAAAATGCCTTCGATTATGAATAATAGCGCCACCGCGACGGCTAATTCGTGCCACATGATCTCGGCAACCTGGCGATCATTGACGTGGATCTTTCATGTACTTGAAAAAATCCATACTTGGGTCGATCACCAGAACGTCGTCCCTCGCGCCGAAGCTCTTTCGGTATGCGTCGAGGCTGCGGTACAGCGAATAGAATTCAGGGTTACTGTTGTAGGCCTTCGCATAGATCTCGGCCGCCTTACCGTCGCCCTCACCACGAATGCTCTCCGCCTGACCATAGGCCTCGGCCAAGAGGATCTCGCGTTGGCGTTCGGCGTCGGCGCGGATTTTTTCTGCCTCTTCTGCGCCCTGCGCGCGTAGCTCCTTGGCGATACGTGCGCGCTCCGCCACCATACGCTGATAGACCGATTCACTCACGTCGTCGGGTAGGTCGACGCGTTTTATCCGGATATCGACGACCTCGATGCCGAAAGTGCGCGCTTCTTCGTCCGCCTTCTCGCTCACGATTTTCATGATCTCACGGCGATCACCGGAGACCACATCGCGCACGGTTCGCTTGCCGAATTCATTGAGTAACTGACTTCTGACTCGCTGTTCGAGACGCCCTCTGGCATCCGTCTCTTGACCGCGCAGCGTGACGAAGTATTTCAATGTATCGGCGATTCGCCACTTAACGAACCAGTCGACAATAACATTCTTCTTTTCCTGCGTAAGGAAGCGCTGCGGTTCAGCATCGAGCGTTAGTATTCGTGCATCGAACTTGCGCACGTCTTCGATAAACGGCATCTTGAAATGTAGCCCGGGTTTTTCATCAAAGCGGGTCACCTCACCAAAGCGCACAACGATGGCCTTCTCCCATTGCGCAACTGTGAAAGTGATCGACCCGATGCCGATTAGCACCAGAGCGACCACAGCCAGTAATGTAACGAGCTTCGCCTGGCCCATCATTGACTCCCCCGCACGCGCAGGTCACCGCGCCCGCGCGCGCGTCCGAAACCCGGCTGGGCTCCGCCAGTTTCAGCCTCGCCCGACGGCGACCCGATCTCCCTCGGGGTATCGCGGCCTGCCTGCTTGATGATCTGATCAAGCGGCAGATAGAGAATGTTGCTCCCTGCTTTCTGATCGACAAACACCTTGGTCGTATCACTCAGCACTTGCTCCATCGTTTCCAGATACAGGCGCTCGCGTGTGACTTCAGGCGCCTTGGCGTACTCACGCGCGACTTCCAGAAAACGCTGCGCATCGCCGCCAGCCCGGGCAATGACACTCGCCTTGTATGCCTCGCCCTCCTGGACCAGGCGGGCGGCAGTCCCTCGTGCCCGCGGCAGAATATCGTTGGCGTAGGCTTGCGCCTCGTTCTTGAAGCGCTGTTCATCCTCGCGTGCCTTGACCGCGTCATCAAAGGCCGCTTTGACTTGTTCCGGCGGCTGCGCTTTTTGCATCTTCGTCGTGGTGATGGTTATACCGCTCTTATAGCGATCCAGAATCTCCTGCAGCAGCCCCTGTGTGCGGATGGCGACGTCATCGCGCCCTTCGGTAATCACAAAATCCAGCGTGTTCTTCCCCACGATCTCACGAATCGCTGACTCAGTAGCCTGCACAATAGTGGCCTCCGGATCATTCACATTAAACAAATAATCGGCGGCATTCTTGATCTGGTACTGAACCGCAAACTCGATGTCGACGATATTCTCGTCCTCGGTCAACATTAGCGCCTCTTTGGGCACGCGGCTTACCCGGCCCGTGCGCTCATTGCTGCGATAGCCGATCTCGATGGCAAAGACGTTCTGCACGTTGACTTTCTTGACCGTCTCTATGGGATAGGGGAAATGCCAGCGCAGACCTGCCTGCGTTACGTCCTGCAACTTGCCGAAGCGCAGCACCACGCCACGTTCCGCCTGCTGTACGATATAGAATCCGCTGATTCCCCACAGCACAAGTGCGGCGACGAGCAAGGCGCCAAAGCCAATACCGCCGGCCCGCAGACCGCCGACACGACCCCCGCGACCGCCGCCACGTCCACCGCCAAACAGCCCGCTCAGCCGCGCTTGGATGTTGCGAACGATCTCGTCGAGATCGGGAGGACCTTGATGCCCACCCCCACGCGATCCCCAAGGATCCTTGTTCCCGGAGTTACCGTTGCCGGGCTTATTCCACGCCATGGGCGTCTCCTGTTCGCAAGACAGGATAATACAAAGGGCGCATTCTAGGATTATGAGCCGGTAGGGGCAAGGATGCTGGTGTCATCCGCGCGCCAGTAATCAGACTTGAATCCCTTTTGCTTTTGCAACCAACTGACGTCGGTAGGTTCGAGCGTAATCTCGATAAGCCATTCGCCGGTTTCGGTCGTGGACTCGTTAACGACATGCAGACGCTCGTAAATACGTGCCCGAAGCCGCCCGGCTTCAGTCGGCAGCTGTAGCCAACGCCGCAAGCGACAGGATCGAAAATGCTCCGACAGCGCCTGGCACAGCAACTCGATGCCGGCACCTGTTTGCGCCGACACCCACACGCGCGCGATGTTGCCCCGGCCATCACGCTCCATACGTGGCGCCTGGCCTGTCAGATCGATCTTGTTGAACACGATCAGCTGCGGAATTGTATCTGCCTTGATCTCCCGCAGCACCTGGGATACATGTTCGATCATGTCACGGCGCTGAGGGCAGCTTGTATCGACCACGTGCACCAGCAGATCCGCTTCGACGACCTCCTCGAGTGTTGCCCTAAAAGCATCGATCAGGTCGTGCGGAAGCTGACGAATAAACCCCACCGTGTCAGCGAGGATTAGGCTAACGTTTGCCGGTAGCAGCATGCGCCGCATCGTGGGATCGAGGGTCGCGAAAAGCTGCTCGGCGGCATACACGCTGGCCTCAGTAAGCGCATTGAACAGTGATGATTTGCCGGCATTGGTGTAACCGACTAGCGATACCGTCGGGATCGGCACCTTTCGGCGCGCCTTGCGCCGGATCTGACGCTGGGTCCGCACCCGCTGTAAGCGCCGCTGCAGCTTCTTGATCCGCGCCCGCACCAGGCGCCGGTCGGTCTCGAGTTGGGTCTCGCCGGGACCGCGCAGGCCAATGCCACCTTTCTGCCGCTCGAGGTGGGTCCATCCCCGGACCAGTCTCGTGGACAGGTGCTCAAGCTGCGCCAGCTCCACCTGGAGCTTGCCCTCGTGGCTGCGAGCGCGCTGGGCGAAGATATCGAGGATCAGACCGGTGCGGTCGAGTACGCGACAACCGAGCTCGCGCTCGAGGTTGCGCTCTTGCGAGGGCGAAAGCGCATGGTCGACCAGTACCAGATCAGCACCCTCGCGTACTACGGTTTCGCGCAACTCCCCGACCTTACCTCGGCCAAAGAAGGTCCCCGCATGG
>JABAOD010003055.1_pt1 | contig 21178 bp, 19 predicted proteins | sample 7062151 | NCBI WGS metagenome assembly JABAOD01 (sample SAMN14538626, study PRJNA623070) | marine sediment metagenome | biome: marine biome [ENVO:00000428]; feature: marine pelagic biome [ENVO:01000023]; material: deep marine sediment [ENVO:00002113] | place: India: Gulf of Khambhat ... | reverse complement strand
CTCTTACCGCACCCTTTCACCCTTGCCGGCCGGGCCGAAGCCGCACCGGCGGTTTGCTTTCTGTGGCACTTTCCCTGGGGTCGCCCCCGCCGGGCGTTACCCGGCACCGTGTTTCCGTGGAGCCCGGACTTTCCTCCCCCCGCAGGGTTTCCCCCTCGCGGAAGGCGGCCATCCGGCCGTCTGGCGCACGCTATATATAGGGAAATCGCCGGAAAACCTCAATCTTCGATCGCCAGCAGCCCGGCGAGCACCGACGCCGTCTCGTCGTCGGCGATGCCGTCGATCCGGGACGGGCGGAAATGGCGCTGGAACGCGATGACCGCGCCCTCCTCGTCGGCGCGGTAGCCGTATTCCGCGAGCATCATCGGCACGTCCTCGGGCTTGGCCGCCACCGGTTCGGGCCACAGGCCGATGCCGACGCGGGCAAGCCGCTGCCAGTCGAACAGCTCGCCTGGATCGCGCTTGCGTGATGGCGCGATGTCGGAATGTCCGACCACGTTGCGCGGCGGGATCGGATGACGGCGCAGGATCGCCGAGGCGATCAGTGTCAGCGCCGTGATCTGCACTTCCGGGAACGGCCGGTAGCCGAATTCGTGGCCGGGATTGACGAGCTCGATACCGATCGAACGGGCGTTGATGTTCGTTTCACCGCGCCAATAGGACACGCCAGCGTGCCAGGCCAGCTTGTCCTCGGGGACGAGGCGCGTGATGGTCCCGTCCTCGTCGATGCAATAATGCGCGCTGACCTTGGCGGAGGGGTCGCACATGCGGTCCAGCGCCGCCTCGGCGGTCTTCATGCCGGTATAGTGCAGCACCAGCATGTCGACCGGGACATCCGCCGGCCGCGCACCGCAGTTGGGGGACGGGCGTTCGATCATCGCGCCCCGATACTACACGTGATTCGCCGAAAGGGACATGCCGACGTCCGCGCGCAACCGCGGGCGGCGACACCCTCCCTAGCGGATCGCCCGCTCCTTGCTGATCTCGTCCCAGGCTTGGTTGATCGCCGCCAGGCGCTCGTTGGCGAGCCGCACGAACTCCTCGGGCATGCCCTGGGCGGTCAGCGCGTCCGGATGGTTCTCGCGCACCAGCTTGCGGTAGGCGGATTTCAGCTCGTCGTCGCTCATCTCGCGCGAGACGCCGAGCACGCTGTAGGGGTCGCTCGCCCCGGCCGGCGCGCGCAGGCTGGTGACCCGCTCGAAGGCGTGATCGTCGAGCCCGAAGATGTCCGCCACCTTCTTCAGGAATTCGAACTCGTTGGGATGCACGTGCCCGTCCGCCCGCGCCACGTAGACAAGGCAGTACAGCAGCTCCTCGAGCACCGCGGGATTGCCGCGGAACATCCGCGCCACCTGCTGCGCGTAGGGCTCGAATCCCCGGTGGTCCCTGCGCGCCTGGTTGAACACCCGGCCGACGTTCTTGATCTCGCCGGGCGGGATGTGAAAGACCCGCTTGAAGGCGTCGATCTCGTCGCGCGTCACAACGCCGTCGGCCTTTGCCAGCTTGGCGCCCAGCGCAATGACGGCGATCGTGAAGGCGATCGACTTGGTCTGCTCCTCGCCGTGCGGTCGGCGCATCGCATCGACCGCATGCCCCGCCGCGGCGCCGATCAGCGCGCCGAGGGGCCCGCCCAGGGCGAAGCCCGCCGCGCCCCCCAGAATCTTGCCCCAAATGCTCACCTTCGACCTGTCAGGTGCCGGCCCGTGCCGCGCCGCTGGACCCGCCAATGCGACCGAACCCCGGCAGCTTGACGGCAAAATCCAGCGGGTCGACGCCGAGCGTCAGCCCGGCGATATTGACCTCCAGCCCCTCCTCGACCGCCGCAAGCACCCCGGCGACACCCAGCACCGAGATCTGATACCCCGTCCCGCTGGGCGCGGCCGCCGCGAACGTCGTCTTGCCCAGCCAGTCCTTGCCGATTGCCGTCGGCGGCAGGTCGAGACGGAGTTCCGGCACCTCGCGTGCCACCCAGGCGGTAAAGGTGTTGCTGTTGGGTCCGGGCCACACCGAGTAGGTATCGGCCCACGGGTAATCGCGGGCCGCCTGGTCGATGCGCGCGATGACCGCGTCGACCCCGTCGCCGCGCAGCTCCGCCAGAAGTTCCGGCCGCTGGCCGAACCAGTACCGGTCCGGCGCCTCGTTCTGGACCACGACGGCGCTGCCGCCGTGGCGGAGCCGCCAGCCGATCACCTGGTAAGTCGTCCACGTGCGGGCCCCGGTCGGCTTGACGGCAATCCAGCTGTGCACGCCGAGCGCGCCGCGCCACGCGAATGCCGGCGCCGCGTAGACCTGCACGATCGCCTCGCGGTACGCCGCCGGGTCGGGCGCGATGCCTGCGGGATCGCGGGTCGCGGTGCTCCAGTCGCCGTGCAGCGGCGCACGACCGCTGGCCAGATTCCAGGCCGGGCCGGTGCCGAGCAAAATAAGAACGAGTGCGAAGGTGATCAGCCGCCACCCGATCGGTCTGCGTTTGCGAGGTCGTTTCATGCATTACGATTATAGCCGGATTCCGGCACGAATGTGACCGGCTTGAAGAACACAAATTATTGACAATTTATCGGTAAATTGTCATCAACAGGACAGTGACGAGACTCGCGGGCAGGGAGCACAGGGAATGGCGGAAGCAACGGCGGGCTGGCAGTTCTGGGTCGATCGCGGCGGGACCTTCACCGATATCGTCGCGCAGCGGCCGGACGGCACGCTGGCAACGCACAAGCTGCTATCAGAAAACCCGGAGCATTACGAGGACGCGGCGGTGCAGGGCGTACGCGACCTCTTGGAGCTGGGCGCAGGCGAGACGATTCCCGCCGTCGACATCGAGGCCATCAAGATGGGCACCACGGTGGCCACCAACGCATTGCTCGAGCGCAAGGGCGAACGTACGCTGCTGGCCGTCACCAAGGGGTTTCGCGACGCCCTGCGCATCGGCTACCAGGCCCGGCCACGGCTGTTCGAGCGCCACATCGTCCTGCCGGAGCTGCTCTACGAACAGGCCGTGGAAATTGACGAGCGCGTCGCCAATGACGGTACGGTGCTTACGCCGCTTGACCGCGAAGCCGCCCGCGCCGCCTTGCAGCAGGCGTACGATACCGGCTTCCGAACCCTCGCCATTGTCTTCATGCATGGCTACCGCTATCCCGAGCACGAATGCGCGGTGGCCGCGCTGGCGCGCGAGATCGGATTCCGCCAGATCTCGACAAGTCACCAGACAAGCCCCCTGATCAAGCTCGTCAGCCGCGGCGACACGACGGTGGTCGATGCCTACCTGTCGCCGATCCTGCGCCGCTATGTCGACCAGGTCGCGGCCCAGGTCGGCGACGTGCGGCTGATGTTCATGCAGTCGAACGGCGGCCTGACCGACGCGCGCCTGTTCCAGGGCAAGGACTCGATCCTGTCCGGCCCGGCCGGCGGCATCGTCGGCGGCGTACGTACGGCGCAGGAGGCAGGCTTCGATAAGATCATCACCTTCGACATGGGCGGCACGTCGACCGATGTCGCCCACTACGACGGCGCTTACGAGCGCGCCTTCGAGACCCTGGTCGCCGGCGTGCGCATGCGCGCGCCGATGATGCGGATCCACACCGTCGCCGCCGGCGGCGGTTCGATGTGCATCTTCGACGGCGCGCGTTACCGGGTCGGGCCGGAATCGGCGGGCGCCAATCCGGGGCCGGCCTGTTACCGCCGGGGCGGCCCGCTCACGGTCACCGACTGCAACGTCATGCTCGGCAAGCTGCAGCCGGATTTCTTCCCGCGCGTGTTCGGTCCGAACCAGGACGCACCCCTGGACGTGGAAGCCGTACGTGTCAAGTTCGCAGAGTTGTCGCAACGGATCCGCGAGGCGACAGGGGACGAGCGTACACCCGTGGAGGTCGCCGACGGATTCCTGAAGATCGCGGTCGAGAACATGGCCAACGCGATCAAGAAGATCTCGGTCCAGCGCGGCTACGACGTCACCGAATACACGCTGTGCTGCTTCGGCGGCGCCGGCGGCCAGCACGCCTGCCTGGTGGCCGACGCGCTCGGCATGAAGCGCGTCTTCCTGCATCCCTTCGCCGGCGTGCTGTCGGCCTACGGCATGGGGCTGGCGGATGTGCGGGCCCTGCGCGAGGTCTCGGTCGAGGCGCGCCTGGCCGCCGAGAGGCTGCCGGAGGTCTCCGCGGTCCTCGACGGGCTGGCGGCAGACGCCGAGTCCGAGCTCGCCGGCCAGCACGTCCCCGCGGCGCGGCGCACGGTGCTGCGCCGGCTCCATCTGAAATACGAGGGCACCGACACGTCGCTCGAAGTTGCGTATGGCGCGTTGACCGAAATGCAGGCCGATTTCGAGGACGCACACCGCCAGCGATACGGCTTCATCATGCCGGAAAAAGCGTTGATCGTGGAGACCGCCGCCGTCGAGGCGATCGGGGCGACGGACGAGGTTGCGGCGGCGAAGCGCCTCGTCGAGAACGGGAGCCGCACGCCGGCGACACCCCTTGCCACCGTGTCCGCCTACATGGCCGGCGCGAAGCGGGACACCCCCGTCTACGACCGCGACGCGCTCGCACAGGGGCAGACGGTCGATGGCCCCGCGATCATCCGCGAGCCGACGGCGACGACGATCGTCGAGCCCGGCTGGCAGGCGGAGATGCGCGCGCACGGCGACCTCGTGCTGACCCGGGTCGTGCCGCTGCCGCGCCGGGAGGCGGTCGGCACCAGCGTCGACCCGGTCATGCTCGAGGTGTTCAACAACCTCTTCATGTCGATCGCCGAGCAGATGGGGGTGACGCTCCAGAACACCGCCTACTCGGTGAACATCAAGGAGCGGCTCGATTTCTCCTGCGCGGTCTTCGACGGCGACGGCTCGCTGATCGCCAATGCGCCCCATATGCCGGTCCATCTCGGCTCGATGGCCGAAAGCATCCGCGCGGTGATCCGCAACAACAGGGGCGCGATCCGACCGGGAAACGTCTACATGCTGAATGCGCCTTACAACGGCGGGACCCATTTGCCCGACGTGACCGTGGTCACCCCGGTCTTCGACGCCGCCGGCTCCGAAATCCTGTTCTATGTCGGCAGTCGCGGCCACCACGCGGATATCGGCGGCATCACGCCCGGCTCGATGCCCCCGAACAGCCGGGTCGTCGAGGAGGAAGGCGTCCTGATCGACAACTTCCTGCTGATCGATCGCGGCGAGTTCCGCGAATCGGCCCTGTTCGAGCTGCTCGGCTCCGGCAAATGGCCGGCCCGCAATCCGCAGCAGAACGTCGCCGACATCAAGGCGCAGATTGCCGCCAATGAAAAGGGCGTCGCGGAGTTGCGCCGCATGGTCGCGCATTTCGGCCTCGACGTCGTACGTGCCTACATGGGACACGTACAGGACAATGCGGAGGAATCCGTCCGGCGCGTCATCGACGTTCTCAAGGACGGTGCATTCACCTATGCGCTGGATAACAGCGCGCAGGTCCGTGTATCCATCGCGATCGACCGAGCGGCGCGCAGCGCGCGCATCGACTTCTCCGGATCCAGCGACCAGCTTGACAACAATTTCAACGCTCCCAGCGCGGTCTGCCGGGCCGCCGTGCTGTACGTCTTCCGCACCCTGGTCGACGACGACATCCCGATGAACGAGGGCTGCCTGAAGCCGCTGGACATCGTCATCCCCGAAGGCTCCATGCTGGCGCCGCGTTATCCGGCCGCCGTCGTCGCCGGCAACGTCGAGACCTCGCAGGTCGTGACCGACGCGCTGTATGGCGCGCTCGGCGTCATGGCGGCCGCCCAGGGCACGATGAACAACACCACCTTCGGCAACGACCGCTACCAGTATTACGAAACGATCGCCGGCGGCTCCGGCGCCGGCCCGGATTTCGACGGCACCGACGCCGTTCACACCCATATGACCAACAGCCGCCTGACCGATCCGGAGGTCCTCGAGATGCGGTTCCCCGTCGTTCTGGAAAGCTATGCGATCCGCCGCGGCAGCGGTGGCGCTGGGCGGCACCGGGGAGGCGACGGCACGATCCGGCGCCTGCGGTTCCTTGAGGACATGACGATTTCGATACTTTCCAACCGGCGCATCGTGCCGCCCTATGGCATGGCGGATGGCGAGCCCGGCGCCCCGGGGCGCAACTGGATCGAGCGCGCCGGCGGTACGATCGATGAGATGGGCGGGACCGACACGCGGCCGATTCGGGCGGGCGACGTCTGGGTCCTGGAAACGCCCGGCGGCGGCGGCTACGGCGCTGCGCCGGCACGAAAGGAAGGTGGGACGTGAGCAATCCCGCACGACCGCAATCACGAGGCGAACGGATCGTGTCGTCTGCGCATCTTGCGGACGGGGCCGCACCGGCGCTCAGCGAGTTCGAATACGGTCTGATCATTGCCGGCAACGCGTTCAGCCGATGGACCGTGCGGTGCATGGCGGCGGCCGGCTATCCGGACCTCAACGCCCTCGACGTGCTGGTCGTCCACTCGGTCAATCACCGGGCGCGCGACAAGCGCCTCGCCGACATCTGTTTCGTTCTCAACATCGAGGATTCGCACCTGGTGAGCTACGCCTTGAAAAAGCTCATCAAGGCACGGCTCGTGGAAGCGGAGAGGCGCGGCAAGGAGACCGTCTACCGCACCACCGCGGAGGGCGCCCGTGCCTGCGAGCGTTACCGGGCGGTGCGCGAGCCCTGCCTCGTGGAGACCGTCCGCGCCCTCGGCCAATTCGATGAAAAGGAAATTGTCGCGCTGGCGCGCCTTCTGCGCGCACTGTCGGGCCTGTACGACCAGGCCGCACGCGCCGCCACCAGTCTGTGATCCGCGCGCTCGGCCCCCCGCAGGCTGCTTCGATTGCCTGTGCTTGAGGCTTTGGCAATCGATGTCCTGTTTCATGAGCGGCTGACACGAGTCGGATGCAAGCGCTCATTACAGCATTGCAGCAAGAGCCGATGAAATACTCGGCCTGCCGCCGTTCAATCCTGCGTTGGACCGTCGTGATGGCCGGCGCGGCCATGCCACAGCACGTGCCGCCCGCTCAGGTTCGCAGACAGGCCACCCCGACGGCGACGGGGACCGCACCCGGACAAGCGAAGAAGAAATGAGCCAGCCGGCTGGCGGACACCTAGCTGGCAATCATGTTGCGCAGGAACCCCGCCTCGGTTTCCAGATCCTCGAGGCGGCTCTTGACGATATCGCCGATACTGACGAGGCCGACCATCGCGCCGCTGTCCATCACGGGCAGATGCCGGATGTGATGTTCGGTCATCAGCTGCATGCATTTCTGCACCTCGTCCGCCGGCGAGCAGGTCACGACATCGCGCGTCATCAGCGCGCTGACCTTTGCCTCGAGAATTCGCTCCCGCCGCGTCACATCGCCGAGCGCGCCGACGATGTCGCGCTCGGAGACGATCCCCAGGATGTCGCCGCCTTGCTCAGCGACGACCAGGGCACCGATTCCCTCACGTTTCAGAACCTGGGCAACCTCTCCAACCGTCGCCTCGGGCGAAATCGTAATCACCTTGTCGCCCTTCTTCTTCAGGATTGCCTTGACGTCCATCCTCAATCTCCCAAGTTTCGGGGTTCGCGGCGCCTCGCGGCCTATGCGAACGGTACCACAAAAACGGGCAAATCTCGACACGCGATGCGCGCAGAGCCCGGAGGTGGCGAACGTGTCGGGCACATCCACTCCCGGGCCAGGGAGGCACCTTCGCGCGTACCGGCCCGGGGCGCCGCCATTGACCGGGCGGATTTCAGGTGTAGTCTTTTCATTCCGGCCGTCAGTCTGTTCCGGCCGGGGCGCATTCAAGGAGCGCGGTCATGACGATCCATTCGCTCACGGCACGGAAAGTGCCGGTGCCCGACGTGCTGACGTCGGCGCTATTCGTGCTTCTGGGGCGGCGCGCGACGACATCGGCTGCGGTGCGGGAGCAGCACGGACGTGGCGAAGGCGGATTTTCGCCGCTGCCGCCAGACATCGTTTGCTACCCGAACAGCAACGATGAGGTGTCAGGGATCGTGCGGCTCTGCGCCGAACATAAGGTGCCGGTCATCCCCTTCGGGACCGGCACCTCGCTGGAGGGCCATGTACTCGCGCTGCGCGGCGGCGTCAGCATCGACCTGAGCCACATGAACGAGATCCTGGAGGTCAATACCGAAGATCTCGACTGCCGGGTCCAGGCCGGAGTCACCCGCAAGCAACTGAACGATTACATCAGGGATACCGGCCTGTTCTTTCCGGTTGATCCCGGTGCCGACGCTTCGCTGGGTGGAATGGCTGCGACACGGGCCTCCGGGACCAACGCGGTGCGCTACGGAACGATGCGCGAGCTGGTGCTGGGTTTGACCGCGGTGCTGCCCGACGGCCGCATCGTTCGCACCGGTGGCCGGGCCCGGAAATCGGCCGCAGGCTACGATCTGACCAGGTTGCTGATCGGCTCGGAGGGCACGCTTGGCGTGATCACCGAGGCGCAGCTGCGCCTGTTCGGCATTCCCGAGGCGATCTCGGCCGCGGTCTGCCAGTTCGGCACGCTGGAAGGAGCGGTCAACACCGTCATCCAGACGATCCAGCTGGGTGTGCCGGTGGCCCGCATCGAGCTGCTGGACGAGGTCCAGCTCGATGCCTGCATCGCCTATTCGAAACTGCAAGGATACGAGCGCAAGCCAACGCTGTTCTTCGAATTCCACGGCAGCGGAACCGGGGTTGCCGAGCAGGCCGAGACCGTCGGCGAGATTTCCCAGGACAACGGCGGCGGCGGCTTCCGCTGGGCGACCCGTCAGGAAGACCGCAACGCGCTGTGGCAGGCCCGGCACGATGCGTATTTCGCAGCGGTCGCACTGCGCCCCGGCAAACGCGGGATTTCGTCGGATGTCTGCGTGCCGATCTCGCGACTTGCCGAATGCATCCTCGAGAGTCGCGCCGATATCGAAGAGAGCGGCCTCGTCGCGCCGATCGTCGGCCATGTCGGCGACGGCAATTTCCACGTCCTCTTCGTCATCGATCCGGACGATCCCGACGAGGCCGGCCGCGCTCATTGGGTCAACGAACGCATGGTACATCGGGCGCTCGCCATGGGCGGCACCTGCACCGGCGAACACGGCATCGGCGTGGGCAAGATGGATTTCCTGGTCGCCGAGCAGGGCGAGGCGGTCAGCGTCATGCGCGCGATCAAGATGGCGCTGGACCCGGACAACATCATGAACCCGGGCAAGATTCTGCGTATCTGAGCTCGATCATCGACGATATGGCGACGGCCGAGTCAGGCGTCGGTCGCGTCTCCCTCTGCTTCGACCAGGTCACGGTAGGCGTGCCATGTCGCGTAACCGATGATCGGCAGTGTCAGGACCAGCCCGAGGAAGAAGGTGGCCACGCCGAGCGTGATAAAGACCGCAATGATCATGGCCCACAAGGCAGAAGCCTTGCGGTTCCGGTATACCGCGCGCACCGATGTCGCTATGGCCGCAGGAACCCCGATGTTCCGCTCCAGCAACAGCGGCAGCGAGACGGTACTGATCGTGAAGACGGCAGCGGCCAGGATTCCGCCCGCAACGGTACCGGTGATCAGGAATGGAAGGCTCTCGGGGGCAAAGAACACCTGCTCGACGAAATTCCCGGCGATGATGTGCTGGTCGCTGAAGAAGAACGCGAATATCAGCAATGCGATCTCCATCCACGCAAGGAAGAACAGCATCAGGACCAGCCCCATGGCGGCAAACGTGTCGGCGCGGGCCAGCACCGCCGATCCGATCTTGCGAAGCGCGACGGGCTCGCCCCTCTCCAGGCGCCGGCTGATTTCGTACAATCCGACCGCAACGGCCGGCCCAATCAACGCGAATCCGGCCGTGGCCGGCAGGATCAGATAGGGTGCGCCGGCCGTGTACAACCAGTAGGTCAGGACATATCCGACCGCGCTGAACGCGACGCCGTACGCAACGCTGAGCCCCGGCACGCGGCGGAAATCCCGCCACCCGGCGGCAAGCCAGGCCCAGGGTTGATCGGTCTCGACGACGCGAATCCCGGGCGTGCGTTCAATTTTTGCGCTTGTTGCGTTGCCCATCGCCTGATGCTGCCCCTCCTCAACCTGCCCGTGACGGCGTCGCCCCGCGCCGGCGAGCCGGGCCGGTATGCCGGATCAATCGGTATCCGGCGGGCCTTCCGAGCGCTCCAGACAATTGCCGTCGTGCCTGTTCGCCTGCATGTCGCGTTCGGCCGCCTCGCGGTCCTTCTCGACCTTCGTTCGACCGTAGCGCACCCGGTTCCGTGACGCTTCGCGCTCGGCCTTCGCTCGTTCACGCGCCTTGCGGTACTGATTGAGGCTGACAATCTCCGCCATTTTGGCCATTCTCCTGCCCACTCATACGGGCATGTTTGATCGCAGTCAGGCGATCACCTACCTTACGGGATATCGCTCGTTCCGCAAGCGCCAATGACAGCATCCGGCCCGGTAACGGAACCGTCTGCCGCGTGGAGCCGTTCTTGAAGAAAGCCCTGCTCGCCGCCCTTGTCATCGTCCTGATCGTTCTCGGCACGTTGCTGGTCGCGCCGGCCTTTGTCGACTGGAATTCCTATCGACAGGACGTGGCCGTCGCCATTGCCAGGGCCACGGGTCGACAGGTCACGATCGCGGGCGACCTCAATCTGTCGATCCTCCCGCTGCCACGGCTTACCGTGAAGCGAATCGGCGTCGCCAGCATCGACGGCGCCGTCGAGCCCGAGATGCTTCGCATCGGCGAGCTGCACATGGAACTGGCCCTCGCCCCCCTCATCGCGGGCCGCATCGCGGTGCGTTCGCTTTCGCTTGTCGACCCGGTGCTGACCCTAGAGACCACGGCGGACGGCCGCGACAACTGGAACTTCGTGCGGGTCGAGCGGGATACCCTGCCCGGCCGTCTGGCCGCAGGTCTGTCCGTCGATTCGGTTTTCGTTTCGAACGGCCGCCTGGTGTGGCGGGCTGCGGGGGCAGAGCCGCGGCGGCTGGATGCCGTCGACGCGACCGTGAGCCTGGGGCGATCGGCCGGCGTCAGCCGCATGCAGGCAAGTGCCGTCTTCAAGGGGGTGCCGTACCATCTGACGGCCAGCGTCGGTCGATTCGAACGTGACCGGATGGCGGCAGTCTCGGGCGCAATCGATATCGGCGGCGGTGTCGGAACGCTGGCGGTGACCGGCCGGTTGAGCGCAGACCTTCGATCAGCCAGTGGAACAGTTCAGCTGACTGCCACCGATGCGGAGCGACTCCGATTGCTGTTGGCCGGGGGCGAAGGGCCGATGCTGCCGGCCTGGAAGGCTGCAGCGGATTCCACGTTCACCTTCGGCCGGGATGCCGTGTCGCTTCACGATATCGCGGTCACCTACGGCGATATCAGGGGAACAGGCGAAGCCCGACTCGTTCTGGATGAGATCCCGGCCTTGGATGGACACTTGGTCGTCGGGATGATGCAGATCGATGATGTGGTAACGGAGCTTCAGGGCAGGCCGCCGCGCGGCGACAAGGGCGGGGCGAGGCAAACCGGTTGGAGCTGGGCCGGTCCGGTTTCCGGATTCATGGCCGATCTCGATCTGTCGGTCAGGGCCGCCCGCTGGCGCGGCGGTGTGATCCGTAACATCGGGGCATCCGTCAAGCTCGGCCCCGATGGCACGGTGATCGAACGGATGGCGATGACATTGCCGGGCGGGACCGATGTGACGTTGTCGGCGGCTTTCAGCGGCGGCGCGTCCGGACCGCGGTGGGACGGCGATCTCGCCGTGATCTCGGATAACCTCCGCGGCGCGCTGATCTGGGCGGGAACGGCAGCCGACGAGTTGCCCGCCGATCGTTTGCGCAGCTTTTCACTCACAAGCAGGATTGCGGTGACTCCGGACGCCGTCCATCTGACGAACATTGCGGGACGGCTTGACGCAACACGGATGAACGGTGCTGCGACGATCGCGCGGCGGGCGCGCCCATCGTTCGGGGTGCGGCTCGATTTGGACCAGTTCGAACTCGACGCCTACCTGCCGCGCCGGATACTCACCGACGACTCGGAAGGCAGGGAGGGCGGCAGGCGGCTCCCTATGGCCGGTCGCTTCGACGCCAATCTCGCGGTATCCGTCGGCACGTTGACACTGGGTGGTCAGTCCGCCTCGCAAGCTGTGCTCGACGCACGTCTGTTCGACGGTAATGTCCTGTTGCGCAAGTTGTCGATAGCGGATCTCGGCAGCGGCGCGCTAACGGTATCCGGGACGATCGATGACGTGGACGAACAGCCGCGCGGCGACCTCGAGGTTTCCCTGGATGTCGGCGATGCAGAACGGTTTGGCCGGTTCATGAAGCTGCAGCCAGGCACTTACGCGTCCCGCGTCGGCGGGTTCCGCCTCGGGGCACGCGCTACGGGCACGATCGAAAAGGTCTCCGTCGCCGGGACACTGGATATTGCCGGCGGCCGAGCGCGGGCGGAGGGCACGGTGACGCGCGGGACCGGCGCAACCGGTTTCGAATTCGTGGTGTCCGCCCAACACACAGATGCCGACACGGTGATCGCCCTGTTCGCGCCGGACCGGCCGCCGGGCGAGAGCGGCGCGATTGCCATGACGTTCGCCCTGTCCGGAACGGCGGACACCCTGAAAATCAGGGATCTGGACGCGACTCTCGGCGACATGAAGGTCGCCGGCCGGGTTGACGTCGATTACCGAGGCGACCGTCCGGCTGCGATCGTCGCGTTGACCGCAGGGCGCCTCGATCTGGTGCGGCTGCTGCCCGCTGTGCCGGGCTATGCGGATGACACGGCCCTGCCGACCCGCCGGGGCAGTGCACGATGGTCCCGCGAAGCGTTCGACCTGTCGGCTCTGCGCGGGCTTGATCTGGATCTCACGCTTCATTCCGGTACTGTTCAGCGCGACGCCCTGCGCCTCGATGGGTTCGAACTCCGCAGCGAATTGTCGAACGGCGTGTTGACGGTGGAACGCCTCACCGGTCGCCTGTTCGAAGGAGAAATTGAGGCTTCCGGCCGAATCGATGCAAGCGTATCGCCGCCGGAAATCGTGGTGGCGATCGCAGGGCGAGACATCGCGGCCCGGCCCGCACTTGCCGCGCTCGTCGCGCTCGATCGACTGGACGGACCAATTTCGTTTTCCCTCGCCTTCTCGGCCAGGGGCCAGGACCCCTACGACGTGGTATCCTCTATGCGCGGGAGCGCCACGCTCTCGGGAAATCTGCGGGCACGGCGGCGCGGCGATGAATCGATCCCTGCCGGCGCGGTGGGTAATGCCGCCGATTTGCTGCTGAAGGCCTTTGCCGGCTCCACGGCGGAAATGAGCGGGCTCCTCCGGATCGAAAACGGAATCCTGCGCACCGGTGATCTGCTTCTCGACGCCGGCAGCGTGCGCGCCATGACCACTGGCGCAGTTGATTTGTCCGCCTGGCGTATCGATTCGACGACGACGTTGCGGCGCGGCCAGGACAATGCGGAGCCGCCCGAACTGGTCGCCGTATTTCGCGGGCCGCTTGAAGATCCGATCGTCGAATTGTCCGGCCCGGCTGTCGACGAGGGTGACGACGATGCACCGCCGCCCGAAGCGGCGCCTGTCGTGCCCGTAGAGCCAGTCGCGCCGACGCCGATAGATCTGGAGTCCGGCCCGTAAGGCAGCGCTCGTCCTTCTGGATCAAGAAGATCGTCCGGGGGCTGGTCCGGCAGGCTCGCGCCGGGCAGCGGATTCTTTCAGAACAAACACCCGAATGGCGCTGGAAAGATTGCCACGGCGTTGCCGGTCGATCCAGGTGATGAGCGCGCTTACGCTCTGCCCTCGCACCGCCGCAACGCGGTGCAGCTCGGCCCAGAACGCCTCTTCGAGCGATATGCTGGTCCTGTGCCCCGCCACCGTCACCGATCGCTTTCGGAGCGCCTGGTCATCGCGGTCCGTCTGCGTAAACGTTTCGGACGTCTTATCGCGACCCGTGTGCGGCTGTTTCATGGGGACCTCCGAACGGCGGTTCCGGGCGCCAGGGGCCCTGGAAATTCGGCGAATGCATGCCAATTTTGGCCGATTTAAACGCAGTGTTAATGAAAATAAAATATGGTGCCGCCATCAGATGCGGAATTCACCGTTGGCGGCCGTCCCCCGAACGGGGGCCGAGCCGGCCATGACGGGCCGAAAACAAAGGGGTAACGACCTATGGCTACGGTGGCGACCATCGCGGAAACCACGATTGTGGGCGACAACGAAGACCAGCTGGTGACGATGGTCGTCGACAACCAGCTGTTCGGCATTCCGATTTTGCAGGTCCAGGACATCGTCGAAGCGTCCAAGATCACGCCGGTACCCCTGGCGCCGTCCGCCATCGCCGGCGTGTTGAATCTGCGCGGCCGCATCGTCACGGTCGTCGATCTTCGCAAACTCCTCGGCAACCACGAGGAGGTGCCCTGGGAGAGCCAGATGGGCGTGACGGTCGACTACAAGGGCGACCTCTACACGCTGCTCGTCGATGCCATCGGCGACGTCCGCACGTTGCCGAAGAACGATTTCGACAAGGCGCCGTCGACGATGGAGGACAATGTCCGGCGGCTTTGTTCGGGGATCTATCGCCTGCGCGGCAATCTTCTGGTCGTTCTCGACGTGGGACGTATCCTGAAGACCGAGATCATTGAAGCCACCCCGATGCTGACCGTCGAGGAGCGCAGGAGCCGCAAGAGCGCGGCCGTCGCCAAGTCGGAGGGTGGGGATGCCCGGGCGCACCAGCTGTCGGCCCTGATGACAGACCTCAACGCATACGAGTCGGAAACCGAGGGCGTCTTCGGTGCCGCGACGGACACCGGCGAGGACGACATCAAGGCCCGCAAGCGCGCGAGTCGTCAGCGCCGGCCCATTGCCGAGCGCTGGCAGGAGGTGCTCGAGGAGAAGGCCCGCAAGGCCGGGCATGTCACGTACCGGATGCGCGAGCCCGACGAGGAAACCGTCGAGATCGCACGCGACGAGATGGCGAAGGAAGACGCCGAGTGGGCCGCCCGCGTGATGGATCACCGCGACGCCCCGCCCGCCGAAGAGGCGCCGCCCGTCGACATCGACGTTCCGGTCGAGGCCGCATCCGATCTGCCGCCTCCGGCGCCGGCGGACCCTGCGGACCCGGCGCACCGGTCCGCGCCGATGGAGGCGGACCGCGGGCCGGATGCCGGCGCCGAACCGCGCGAACCGGCAACCGACTTGCCGGAGCTGTTCGATGCCGCCCCGGACCTGCCGATCGAGGAGTCGGCGGCTGAAGCGGGAACGCCGGCAACGCCCGATGCGCCGCCGGAAATGCCGGCAGGCGCTCCCGTTCCCGAATCGGAAGCGCGGCCCGAAGTCGACCCGGCAGCAGACGCCGATGTGCGCGAACCGGGGAGCGACGACCCGGAACCATCGGACAAGACCGAATCCGCGGGTCCGGAACAGGCGCCGATATCGGAGCGCGAATTCGGCGGCATCACCTCTGGCTGGTGGAACAAGCTTCGCGGCAAGGCCGGTGGAAACACAGAGTCCGACACGCCCGAAGCGTCGGCGGACGATCCGCAACCGGACCCGACCGAGCCGGCAGCGGACGGCCCGGAGCCAGTCGCCAAAGCGACCGGAAAGGCGAAGCCGGAGAAGAAGCCGACCACGACCAGGACCAAGACGACAGCAAAAAAGAAGACGACGTCAAAATCCAAGAAATCCGCAAAATCAGGCGGAAAATCGGCGGCAAAGGCCAAGCCGAAGAAAAAGTCCTAGACGCCACACCCTGGCACGACCTGCCGCAAGCGCACCCTGACGGTCGGCCGTTCAAACGGATCGGGCCGCAGATCGGATCCCCGGTCTGCGGCCCGCACCGGACAGACCTGCCCGGCGAGTCTTCGATTACGGCTCGAGGATGATTTCCACGCGACGGTTGCGCGGCTCGGCCGTGTTATCGCCCGTCATGACCGCCGGACGGGTTTCGCCATGCGCTTCCGTCACGACCGCCTTCACCTTCACATTGGCGCCGGCGAGCATTTTCGCGACGGCCTGGGCGCGCATTTCCGAGAGCTTCTGGTTGTACGTCGCCGAACCGACGGTGTCGGTGTTGCCGGAGATCTTCACGACCGGCTGGCCGAGCTTCGCCGCCGCGGCCTGGGCCTCGGCAATCACCTGCTGTGCGTTGCTGTCCAGTTCCGCCTTGTTGGTCGGGAAGTAAACGACAAACCGGACCGCATCGGGCTTCGGCTTGACCACCGCCACCGGCGGAGGCGGCTGGCTGCCCTCGAGCGCCGCATAGAACCCGTCGCGGCACCGCGCGATGTCCGCAGGCTGGCGATTCTCTTCCTGCTCCTGCATCCAGCAGTCGAACATCACCTGGGCCGAGGCTGCGCGTACGGGATCGCGCTCACGCGTACCGCCGTCAAGCGCTGCCACCAGGCTGGCACGCGCATCGGTCAACTCGCCGGCCTTGTCGGCAGGCAGCTTGCGGGCCGCGACCTCCTCGGGCATGACCGAGCCTCCGGTTCCCGCCTGTTTGGCGCGACCGGCGAATTTATCGGAATCGCGGTAATCGCCCTCCCTGTACTCGTCCTTGGCAAGGCTGACGTAACCCTGATACAGGGCCTGGTTGAACTCGGAGCCTGTCGGCTTAACCTTTTCTGCACTCCCAAGCTGCTGACCGGAGCAACCGGCAAACAACAAAACGCCGGCTGCAGCGCCGGCAACGACAAACGACGTCTTCATTCTTCGTACCCCTAGCTGAGTGCCTTGATTTCACTATAAAACGACGGCACTTGTGACAAATCTATCACGAATTTTCGATTAATTCTAGATATCTGCATGGGCGCGCGTACGAAAACTGGCGAAATCTCCGTCGCCTTGCACCGTTCGTCCGGGGTGAAAGGAACGCCCGGTCGGACTCAGGGTTTCCGGAAGGTATCGATGGCGATGACGTTGCCACGTTCGTCAGTTGCGTGGTCGGCCGACTCCGCAGGCACATCGGCGTCGGTTTCGGCGCCATCCCGGTCGCTGTCATCGGTGTCGGCCGGGGCTTGCGCGGCAAGCATCTGCTCCGCGTCGAGGAACGTCAGCACAACGTTCGCCGGTGGGTCCTGGAACATCGTAACCGCGTCGAAGGGGACCATCAGGCGCCGCTGCACCCGGTTGAACGAGAGGGTGACGGAAAATCCGGCATCGTCCACTTCGAGATCGTGGAACACGTGCTGCAGGATGATTGCCATTTCCGTCGGATACTGCGCCTGCAGGGCGCGCGGCATCGCGACCCCGGGATGGTTGGTCCGGAACGTGATGTGGAAATAATGGTCGTCAGGAAGACCCTGCTCGGCAACCACGGACATCGCACGTCGCATGATCCCGCGCAGCGCGTCGCGGTAATACAGCCCGTATGGCAGCGGATCGTCGGACATGGTTGCGATTATGTTTCAGACCGGGTTAACGGAAGCTGACTGGTTAACAGGAACCGCGGCTCCCGCAAAGCGACAAGGTTGGGGGGCTTCTGTTGCCCGGCGCCCCCCGGGCCGCGCTTACCTGTTTATATTAGGCAGCGAGCGCCATCTCATTATCGTTGGCACTTGTGAAAATGGCCCGGTAACGGTGGTACCATGCCGAGCGAAAGCCAAGTCTTTACCACGCGCGTCGATCCTGTTTCGCCCCCATTGGGGCCGGCAGCCGTATCTCGCAGGGCGCCGGCCGGAATCTGGTGGAGGCGCCGGGTACTGCCCCCGGGTCCGCTACGCTTATTCCACAAGGCGTTTATCGCCATAGTCGGCAGAGCCGACAGGAGTAATATAAACCTTTTGACGCGATTTTTGAAGATGCGAGAGATCGGTCGAACCCGGGCCACGATGTTGCTGTTCGCGGCGCTTGCGCTGGCCGCGTGCAGCGGCCACATTCGCCAGAATGCCTCGGACTGGGCGGAAACCGTCGCCGAACCGGGGACGCTGTCCGTCATGTCGTTCAACGTGCTCCTCGGCGGACGGCCCACCGGCGACGTGCTCGACGCCATCGCCGCGGCATCGCCGGACCTGGTATGCCTTCAGGAAATCACGCCGGCCTTCGCCGACCTCTTCGAGGAGCGGTTTGCGCCCGTCTATCCCCACCGCGTTCTCGTGCCCGGCCCGGGTGTGCACGGCATCGGCATTGCCGGGCGGTTCCCGTTGACGGATGCCCGGCTGTTGACACTCGGCCTGTCATATCTGCCCGCCGTTGCGGCCACCATGCAGACCGCTGCCGGACCGGTTCGCGTGGCCTGCGTGCATCTCGTGCCGCCGCTGGCCCGGTTCGGCGGATACGACAGCATGACGGACCGCTACTACCTGAACAGGACGATCCGCATGCGCCAGGTCCGTGCCTTGCTCCGGCATATCGAGTCCGCGACCATGCCGGCGATCATCGTCGGCGACATGAACGAATGGGACGGCCAGGCCGCGCTGGCCATCCTGGCCGAAGCCGGCTTCCGCAACGCCTGCGGCGTCCCCGGCAGCCGCTGCGCGGCGACCTGGCCAGGCGACGTGGGCTTCGGCCTCGCGATCGCGCGGGTCGACCATATCCTCGGCCGCGGCGTGGACTTCCGGCGGGCGGCGGTCCTGAACGCGGGCGGATCGGACCATTACCCCGTCGTCGCACGGTTCGCCCTGATGCCCGGTGCCCCTTGAGGCGCACCGCGAAACGGCCCGACATGGCCGGGGCACGCGGTGCCGATGCCGGCGCTGGTCCGGGTCGACCAGATCCTGGCGCATTGCAGGTCGAGGGCGAACTCGGCGGCGAGGTCCTGATACGTGCCGCCGGCTTCCACGGCGACGCGGTGATCGGGCTGGTGGCGGTGGCGCGCCGCCCGCCCGCGCGCATCGTCCTGCCGCTGGTGCAAGGCGCGGACAGAGCATGGCGGGTCGACGAGACCATCCGGGAACAACCGCTGATCGACGCGGTCGCCTTGGGTTGGGAGAAACCGGCCGGATCGAAGTGATCGGTGCCGATCTACGTGGCACCGGCGACCGATGCAGAGTCTTCCTGAGGCCGCCGCAAGGGCCTATAACGGAAGCGCACACGACGACAGGGAGGACCGATGCCGCTGACCCCCGAACAGAAGGCCGAGATCGACCAGCACCGCGCCGCCCGCGGCGAGACCCGGCGGGCCTGCGTGCCGGAGCTGGAGGACATCCTGTACGAGCCGATCCCGGTGCTCGACCACGGCTTCATCCGGGTCGTCGACTACATGGGCGACGACTCGGCGATCGTGCAGGCGGCGCGCGTCTCCTACGGCAAGGGCACGCGGCAGATCTCCAACGACCGCGGGCTGATCCGCTACCTGATGCGGCACCGGCACACGACGCCGTTCGAGATGTGCGAGATCAAGTTCCACGTCAAGCTGCCGGTCTTCGTGGCGCGCCAGTGGATCCGCCACCGCACCGCCAACGTCAACGAGTACTCGGCGCGCTACTCGATCCTCGACCGCGAGTTCTACATCCCGGCGCCGGAGCAGCTCGCGGCGCAGTCGGCGACCAACCGCCAGGGCCGCGGCGACGTGCTGGAAGGTGCGGAGGCCGCGCGGGTGCTGCAGCTGCTGCAGGACGACGCCGCGCAATGCTATGCCCATTACGAGGAGATGCTGAACGAGGACGCCGACGGCAACGTGCGCGACCCGGGCCGCCACGGCCTCGCCCGCGAGCTCGCCCGCATGAACCTGCCGCTCAACGTCTATACCCAGTGGTACTGGAAGATCGACCTGCACAACCTGCTGCACTTCCTGTCGCTGCGCGCCGACCGCCACGCCCAGTACGAGATCCGCGTCTATGCCGAGGCGATGCTCGACGTCACGCGTCGCTGGATGCCGATCGCCTGCGAGGCCTTCGAGGACTATGTCGTCGGCGGCGTCCAGCTGTCCCGCACCGGCATCGCCATCGTCCGCCGGATGCTCGGCGGCGAGGACGTGCAGCAGGCGGACAGCGGCCTGTCGAAGCGCGAATGGGACGAGCTGATGGCGGTGCTCGGCCGCGACTGATGGCGCGTCGCGCCGCCGTCCCGGCCGCCGCCCTGGCAGCCGTTGCGCTGCTGCTCGCCGCCTGCGCGCCGCGCCCCCCCGTCGAGGCGCCGCCGGCGCTGGTCGCGCCGCCGCTTGCCGCCGCACCGGAGGAGGCGCCGTTGCGGCTCGCCCATGCCGCGATCGGCACCGTCGACTCGGTGGTCGTCGAGAAGGGAAGGCGCCGCCTCTACCTGCTGCGCGATGGCGCCATCCTCGCCTGGGCGCCGGTCAGCCTCGGCCGCGAGCCGGTCGGCCCCAAGGTCCGGCAGGGCGACCTGCGCACCCCGGAGGGCGACTACGTGCTCGACTGGCGCAACCCGGTCAGCCGCTTCTATCGCTCGATCCATATCTCCTATCCCAACGAGGCCGACCTCGAGCGCGCCTTCGCGCAAGGCGTCGATCCGGGCGGCGCCATCTTCATCCACGGCACGCCCGACGTCGCGCTGCTGGGCCGCGACTGGACGACCGGCTGCATCGCCGTCTCGAACGAGGACATGGACCTGATCTGGCAGCTGGTGCGCGACGGCACGCCGATCACCATCCGGCCGTAAGGCCGCGATTGACCCGTCCTACACGAGTCGTAAACTGAACAGCGCGATAATCGGAAGCCGGAACCAGGGAGGATGCCGGCGTGACCGTTCGACTCGCAGCTGTTCTGTGCCTGATCGCTGTCGTTGCGGCGCCCGTCCAGGCCCGCGGAGGGATGCAGGCCGACGGGGTGCTGGTCGACAAGAGCGACCGGCAGCTGTACCTGATGCGCGACGGCGAGATCTGGAAGAGCTATCCGATCGGCCTCGGCTTCGCGCCGCGCGGGCACAAGCGGCAGGAGGGCGACGGCCGCACGCCCGAGGGCACTTATGTGCTCGACTGGCGCAACCCCGACAGCAGCTTCTATCTCTCGATCCACATCTCCTACCCCGATGCCGGCGACCGCGCCGAGGCGGCGCGCCGCGGCGTCTCGCCCGGCGGCGCCATCTTCATCCACGGCCGCCACAGCCCGACCCGGCGCAAGCGCGACTGGACCCTGGGCTGCATCGCCGTGACCGATGCGGCGATGGACGAGATCTGGCGCGCAGTGCCGGACGGCACGCCGATCACCATCCGCCCGTAACGCCTTGCCCCGCCGCGCGGTTCGCGGCACACTCGCCGTAGCCAAAAAGGGTGAGGGAGGCGACCATGGCGATGATGCTGAAGGTCTGCGACATGCGCGAGCGCAATCCCGGCGGCGATGCGCG
>JABAOD010015284.1_pt2 | contig 21187 bp, 23 predicted proteins | sample 7062151 | NCBI WGS metagenome assembly JABAOD01 (sample SAMN14538626, study PRJNA623070) | marine sediment metagenome | biome: marine biome [ENVO:00000428]; feature: marine pelagic biome [ENVO:01000023]; material: deep marine sediment [ENVO:00002113] | place: India: Gulf of Khambhat ... | reverse complement strand
GCGGAGGTCTACAACTTCTACATCGACATGCGCACGCCAGCCAAGGAATACGACGAGTTCTACCAGCGGGTGCTTGAAGAAGGCGGGCGCTTCATACGCGGCAAAGTGGCGGAAGTCACGGACGCAGCCCCTCTCCCCGAGGGGGACGGCAAACTCGTTGTCCAGGTGGAGGACACGCTGGCCGGCCGCCAACGCCGCATCCCGGTTGATATGGTCATCCTCTCGGCGGGATTGGAGCCGCGCAGGGACGCGGAAGCGGTGGCGCGGCAGTTTGGCATCTCCTGCAGCAGCGGCGGGTGGTTCACCGAAAAACACGCCAAGCTGGATCCCATCGCCACCATGACGGAGGGGGTCTTCATCGCCGGATGTGCATCCGGGCCGAAGGATATCCCGGCCAGTGTGGCGCAGGGCTCCGCGGCCGCCGCGAGGGTGACTTCCTACATCCAGCAAGGGGAGCTGATGCTGGAACCGGTGCGCGCCTCCATCGAGGCGGAGAGATGCTCCGGATGCCGCATATGCAACGGCCTGTGTCCCTTCAGCGCCATCCTTTACGATGAGGAGCAGCTGGTCTCGGAGATCAATACGGCCCTCTGCCTGGGCTGCGGCACGTGTGTGGCGGCCTGCCCGGCGGGGGCGATTACCGGTGCCGGATTCACCAACGAGCAGGTGCTGGCCCAGATCGAGGGACTGCTCATGCTCAACGTACAACCGATCGAAGCCGAGCAGCCAGCCTAGGAGGCTGATCGTGGCAAGCGAATTCGAACCTGTGATCCTTGGCTTCACCTGCAACTGGTGCAGTTACCGGGCCGCGGATCTGGCGGGTACGGCCCGCATCGGGTATGCGCCGAACGTCCGCCTGATCCGGCTGATGTGTTCCGGTCGGCTCGATCCCGCCTTCGTGCTCAAGGCGCTGTCCGATGGCGCCGACGGAGTGCTGATCACCGGGTGCCATCCAGGTGAGTGCCACTATGTTGAGCAAAACTACAAAGCCCTGCGGCGGGTGCTCCTGCTCAAGCGCACCCTCGAGCAGATGGGCATTCGGCCCGAGCGGATCAAGCTGGTGTGGGCCAGCGCTGCGGAAGGCGTTCGGTTGGCCAAGGAGATCACCCAGTTTGTGGAGGAGATTCGATCGCTGGGGCCGCTGAAGCGGTCCGCCGCGCCAGCATACAGGCCGGCTCAGGTTGTGGAGCCGGTGGAATCGCAGGAGGTTCGTCAATGATGGAGAACCAGAAACCGAAGTTTGCCATGTATTGGGCATCCTCCTGCGGGGGCTGCGAAATCGCCGTCTTGAACATTCATGAGAAGATCCTGGATGTGGACGCCAATTTCGAGGTCGTCTTCTGGCCGGTCGCCATGGATGCCAAATACAAGGATCTGGAAGCCATGGCCGACGGTGAAATCCTGCTCACGCTGTTCAACGGCGGCATTCGCAATGCGGAAAACGAGCACATCGCGAATTTGCTGCGCTGCAAATCCCAGATCCTGGTCGCGTTTGGGTCGTGCGCCATCGAGGGAGGCATCCCGGGTATGGCGAACCTCTACGCTACGCCGGAGATCTTCGAGACGGTCTACCAGAGCCCGAGCACCGAGAATCTGGACGGGATCCGGCCGCAGTACGGGTATCAGGCGCCGGAGGGCTCGCTCGAGATTCCCGCCTTCTACCCGCGAATGCGCACGCTGGACCAGGTGATCGAAGTGGATTACTACCTCCCCGGCTGCCCGCCGGAGTCGCACCAGATCGAAGCCGTGATCGCGGCTGTGATCGGCGTCCTTCAGGGTGAAGCCGAACTGCCGCCTCGAGGCTCCGTGCTCGGAATCGGGGATTCGACGGTCTGCGAAGAATGCCCCCGCCAGCGCGACGTGAAGCGGATCACGCGGTTCAGCCGCATCCAGGAACTTGCGTTTGTGGACCCTGAGGTTTGTTTGTTGGAGCAGGGCGTCCTGTGCAGCGGCCCCGCCACTGCAAGCGGCTGCCTGGCGAAGTGCCCTGCGGCGGGCGCGCCCTGCCTGGGATGCTACGGTCCCGCTCAGGGAGTGATCGACAGCGGATCCCGGATGATGACCGCGGTGGCATCCGTGATCGACAGCCGCGACCCGCAGGAGATCGAGGTCATTCTGGATGGTATCGTCGATCCGGTTGGATCGTTCTACCGCTTTGGTCTGGCGGACTCCCTCCTCGAATCGGCGCGAACGCGCGAGAACGGGAGCTAGGAGGCGGAAATGGAACGCATAACCATCGATCCTATCACTCGCCTGGAGGGACACGGGAAGATCGAGATCTTCCTGGACGAGGAAGGGAACGTCGCCAACACCTATTTCCAGATTCCCGAACTGCGGGGCTTCGAGCAGTTCTGCGTGGGGCGCCCGGTAGAGGAGATGCCCGTACTCACCAACCGCATCTGCGGCGTGTGCCCGGAAGCTCACCACATGGCCGCCGCCAAGGCGGCCGACGCGGTATACAGGGTAGACCCGCCGCCTACGGCCAAGAAGCTGCGCGAGCTGCTGTACAGCGCCTTCTACGTCACCGACCACGCCACCCACTTCTATGCGCTCGGCGGGCCGGATTTCGTGATGGGCCCCCACGCGCCGGTGGCCGAACGCAACATTCTGGGCGTGATCCACAAGGTGGGATTGGAAGTGGCGGGCAAGGTGATCCAGGCGCGCAGGTACGGCCACACGGTCATCGAGATGATCGGCGGCAGAAAAGTGCACCCCTGCACGTCTATTCCAGGAGGGCAAACGCGCGGCCTCAACGAGGACGAGCGAATCGNNATGGGGCGCTGGGCCGTCGAGTTCGCCCAGTTCACCCTGCAGCTATTCCAGGACCTTGTCCTGGAGAACAAGGAATACCTTGACCTCATCTTGGGCGATATCTACCGTCACCGAATGCACTACATCGGCCTGGTGGACGAGCGCAATCGGGTGAACTTCTACCACGGAGAGGTCAGCGTCGTAGATCCGAACGGCGTTCGCTTGGGCAAATACGCCCCTCATCAATACCGCGACTGGATCGCGGAGCGGGTGGAGCCCTGGACCTATCTCAAGTTCCCTTATCTGAAGAAGGTCGGGTGGAAAGGGCTCGTGGCAGGCGAAGATTCCGGCGTCTATTCGGCTACCCCTCTCGCCAGGCTGAACGCTGCCGATGGCATGGCCACTCCGCTGGCGCAGGCCGAGTATGAGAAGTTCTTTGAAACCCTCGGCGGCAAACCGGTGCATCAGCAGCTCGCCGCCCACTGGGCCCGCTTGATCGAACTTCTCTACGCTGCTGAGCGTTGGGTGGAGCTCGCCACGGACCCCGAGATCACCGGTGACGAGTTCCGCGTGGTGCCTACCGAGACGCCGAGTGAAGGAGTGGGAATCGTCGAAGCGCCGCGCGGCACGCTTACCCACCACTACTGGACCGACGAGCGAGGCGTGCTCACCAAGGTCAACCTGATCGTGGGCACGACGAACAACTATGCGCCCATCAGCATGTCTATCAAGCAGGCGGCCGAGAAGCTCATCACCAAAGGAACGGTCGTGACCGAGGGTTTGCTGAACATGGTGGAGATGGCCTTTCGATCCTACGACCCCTGCTTCGGCTGCGCGACGCATTCTCTCCCCGGGCAGATGCCGCTGGAGGTGCGGATCAGGGATTCCAGCGGGGAAACGATTGAGATCCTGCGGCAGTTTTGCTAGAGGTCGGTTGCATGATCGATGGGCACAGGGACGGGCGCCGCCCGCCGGCTGAACGGGGAGAGATGTCCGGCGCGGCGCCGCTTGTGATCGGGCTGGGCAACCCCATATTGGGAGACGATGGCGTGGGGTGGCGCGTGGCGGAAGAGGTCCGCGCGCGGCTTGAGCTGCAGAGTTCCGAGGGGCAGCGGGAGGTTGAAGTGGATCTTCTCGCCCGGGGCGGTCTTGCGCTGATGGAAAGAATGGTGGGCTACTCGCAAGTCATCCTGGTCGACTCCCTTCTCACCGGCTGGGGACCGGCAGGAACCCTCTGCAGCCTGCCTTTGAGCGCCCTGCCCGAGCGTGCGGCGGGGCACACCGCCTCCGCGCACGACACCACGCTTCAGGCAGCCCTGGATGCCGGGCGCGCCATGGGTTTCGGCCTGCCGGATGACATCTGGGTAGTGGGCGTTGAGACCAAGCCAGCAACCGATTTCTCCGACCGGCTCTCGCCGGCGGTGGAGTCCGTCGTGCCCCATGCGGTCGAAGAGGTGCTCAGATTGCTTGAAATTCTGCCGCAAGAGGTGTTGGCAAGATGATTTCTCCGGAAACGCTCCGCCGCTACCCGTTCTTCGGATCGCTGACGGGGGATCAACTGCGCGCGCTCGCCATGTTCTCCGACGAGGTCGGCTGGGAAGCGGAGGGAACCGTCTTCGAGGCCGGGCAGGAAGCCACACACCTCTATCTGTTGAAAAACGGCAGTGTGGAGCTCTATTATGTCGTGGCAGACGAGCGAAACCCCGGTTCGCGCAAGGAGTACTTCATCTGCCAGGTCAATCCCGGTGAACTGTTCGGCGTATCCGCCCTGCTTGAGCCGCATGAGCTGACAGCTACTGCCATCGCGAGCCGCCCCAGCTCCGCCATTCGGCTCGATGGAAAGCGGCTTCTGGACTTGAGCCGATCCGACCCTGATGTGGGCTGCAAGATCATGCACGAGTTGGCCAGGTCCATTTACGAGCGCCTCCGGCATACGCGTGTCCAGCTGGCGGCGGCGCACGCCTAGGGTTCGGGTGCGGGGAGCCTATCCGCGCCACCAGCTTCCTTAATTCGCGGATTTCACACCATATCGTCGCCTGCAGGGGCGCGGCCTGTGCTCTGAGGTCGGCCGCGCACAGGGGGCGCCCCTTCAAGTTTGCCGAATTGACCCTGGCTCGCGAACCAAAGCCTAGAGCGGCTCCGACATCGGCCGCATTCCGACCAGGAAGACTCTGGCCTTCGGTGGCTGTGTGACGGCAAACAGCACGGCCTCGGCCACGTCTTCCGCATCCATCATCGCCTCGAGCGCGGGGTCGCCTTCATTGCGACCGGTGCCGAACGCAAAGTGGGTGTTCACGCCTCCGGGCGCGATCACGCTGACCTTCACGCCGCGCTCCCGCACTTCGTAGTCCAGCGCCTGTGCGAAGCCAACCTGCGCGAACTTCGTAGCGCAGTATACGGTCTCGTTTGGGAGGCCTTTCAGTCCAGCCACCGAGCTGATGAACACAATCCATCCCTGCCTGCGCTCCAGCATGCGGGGGAGAAAAGCGGATGTACAGAGGTAGCTGGAGCGCATGTTGGTGTTCATCATCCAGTCGTAGTCCTGGACCGACAGGCTGCTCAAAGGTCCGTACTTTCCCACGCCGACATTGTTGATCAGGATGTCGATTTGCGGGAAGCTCTGCAGGGCTTCCGATTTCACCCGCTCCACTTCATCAGCCTGCGTCAGATCGGCGGGGAGTGCCAGGGCTTGAACCCCCAGGGACTCCAGTTCTCCCGCCAGTTCTGTGAGTTCGCCCGCAGACCGGGCGGAGAGGGCGACGTCGGCGCCTTCACGCGCCAGGGCGATGGCGGTCGCTCGACCGACGCCTCGGCTTGCACCGGTAACGAGAGCAACCTTGTCGACTAGCTTACGAGTCACTTCGTCAATCCTTTCACGCGATTCTGCTCCAATAAGGGCTATGCAATTGTCTTTGCCGCCCCGGCTTCCGGGCTGGGTGCCCCACAGGGACGGTAGGGCGCTTCATTCCCCGCGCAGTGCCTCCATTCGCGCCCGCGCCAGGGCCGTCAGGCGATCCTCCACCGGGTAGAGGGCCAGGAACTGTTCATAATCGGGAATCGCCGAGGAGGCCTCGCCCAGGTCGTCATAGGCCAGGGCTCGATTCAGATACGCTCCGGCGAACGCTGGATCGGCGCTGATGGCGCGGCCGTAATCCTCGATCGCGGCCTCCAGATCGCCCAGGCTGGCATGCAGGATGCCCCGGTTCAGGTAGGCGCTGGCATAAGCGGGGTCCGATTCGATGGCGCGGTCGTAATCGTCGAAGGCGGCCTGAAAATCCCCCGCATGCTCATGCACCATCGCCCGGTTGACGTAGGCTTCGGCGTACGCCGGATTCAGCTCGAGGGCCCGGTTGAGGTCGGCAAGCGCCTCCGCATACCGGCCCATGCCGGCTAGCAGGCTGCCCCGGTTGTTGTAGGCGATCGCGTACTCCGGATCAATCTCCAGCGCGCGGTCGTAGTCCTGGAGTGCAGCTTCCACCATCCCCAGGTCTCGGTAGAGATTCCCGCGGTTGTTGTGCGGCCGGGCGTATTCGGGGTCGAGCTCCAGGGAGCGGGTGTAGTCCTCCAGCGCGGAGTCCAGGTTTCCAAGCCGGCGGTGGAGGTTGCCCCGGTTGTTGTAGGCGCGCGCGTAGCCGGGGTCGAGCTCCAGGGCGTGGTTGAAGTCGGCGAGCGCGGCCTCCATTTCGCCGAGTTCCGCATAGGCGACGCCGCGATTGGCGTAGGACTCGGGGTTGCCCGGGTCGGCCTGCATCGCGAGTTCGAATTGGGCGACCGCAGCCTCCAGGTCGCCCGAATCGACATAGGCCCTCCCGCGTATATTGTGGGCGTCGCCAGCGAGCGGATCGGGGGTCCGCGTGGCAGCCGGCACGGTAGGGTCTGGGCGAGTGACCTCGGAGCCCGCGCACGCCGCGAGGCTCGCGGCCAACCCCAGCACGAGGAGGCGGATGGGTCCCACCTGCGCGTACGGCCGGGGCGGGGTCATCTGTTCGTGTGGAGCAAGAGCGCGCCCCCGAAGCTCATCACCTGAGCGATCATCCTCGAGCGAAGCACGGATGGTGATGCCCTCTCAGGCCGGCGCCCCCTCCCCGGAAGGGATGAAAACCGCCAGCGCGTATGGCAGGCCGTCAGCGGACGCGGCGCAGCCTCTGCGGCGTGGAGCCGATCACGCGCTCGATTTCTCCCTTGACCTCAAGATCCAGTTTCACGGTCGTCGTGTGCCACGAGACCGAGCCAAGTTTCTCCAGGTCGGCTGGATCGAGACTCCGCTCGACCAGATCCGCGAGCCGCCTGAATTCAACCCCCTGTTCGTCAGCCGGAACGGCCTTCAGGATCGCGGCGCGAACCAGATCGTATTTCCACTTCGGTATGCGCGTGGGCTGCTTGCCCGGCGTCGGAGTCTCGCATACGACTTTCGGTTCATCGGCCATCTGCTGTCACCCTCGAATACCCGACCCCCAGGTTTCACAACCGGCCGGTCGCAAGTCGGCACCTCATCGGATGCCGGTGTCGATCTCAATGTCCAGTCGAGTCACCTGATCCACTTGGATTCTAACGGTTTTTGGGAGGTCGATCCCCCGGTCGATCCCGATCCGGTTGATGTCCACCGCATACACCCCGGCCGGAAGGACGAGGCGGTAGTTTCCGCGTCCGTCGATCTGTGCGCGAGCGACTTCGGATCGTCCATTCTCCGTGAAGACCAGAATCTGTCGCGCGGCGTAGACTTCCGGCGCCGGGGTGGGCTCCGGCTCGCCTTCGCGCAGCACGGGGACCAAAGGACCGATGCTGACATGACCTTCAAGGACGCCCGATCCGGCCGAAGGAGATCCACAGGCCGCAATCAGGATGGACAGCGCCAGCATCGTCAGTCTTCTCATGGCTGTAGGCCTGCCTTTCATGGAGTGCACTCGTCCGGAATCGATGCGGTCGCCTAACCCTGAGACGCATGCGAGCGACGAAAGGTTTCCGGGCGGGCGGCGAAGGCAATCGGGTCTGGCGGTTCGGCGATCGGCTAAGGTTTGAAGAAGATCATCCCGATGCCCAGCCGGTCGAGCCCTTCCTCGGCCCAGTGCACGACGACGCTGGAGGGATCATCGATGGCCCGGAAGAGAGGTTCAATGGCGTCGGGGTGGCGCATTTGGGCCAACGCTCGAACGGCTTCGATGCGCACCGAAGGGTCCGGATCCTTGCTTGCCTTGGCCAGGGCCGCGCTGGCCTCCGGCCCCAGGGCCGCCAGCGCGTCGCCCGCCGTCCGGCGAAGGAGGCGATCAGGATCGCGCAGCGCATCGATCAAGGGCGTCAGGGCCTTTGGAGTGGGCTGTTCCCGGAGACCGACCGCTGCGCACTGCCGGACGGAGATGTCGGGGTCGCGCAGCGCGCGGCAGAGCCCATCCCCTGCGGAGGCCTGTGGAAAGGCCGCCAGGGCGCGAACCGCCCACCAGCGGCGGTCGGGGATGGGGGCGTCTAAAAGCTCGAGCAGCGATTCAATGGCCGTTTCACCGAGGACGGTGAGCGCCGGGATGGAGGCCTCGGCGCGNNTTAGGCGTCAGGAGGAGGCACAGGGAGGTCGTCGACGGCTACATCCACCCATTTGTCCCCCTCGTCGATCAGCATAACGGGAATGTCATCCCGGATGGGGTACTTGCGTTTGCAGTCGGGTTCTGTGCAAACGAGCCAGGTGTCGTGAGCCAGCTCCAGAAGGCCCTCTTTCTCGCGGACACAATCCGGGCAGCGGAGAATCTCGAGCAAATCTTGGCTGATCATAGCTTTCTCCTCTCGCGAGGCGATTTTACCATGCGGTCTGTGGCGCCTTGAGACCTGGATGGAGAGGCAGCTGGGGAGCGTGGGGTTGCTGGGGCCTATTCAGTCTTCGCATCCTTCGGGAGCTCTGTACCCGGGCCGTACTCGTAGATCGCTCGCCATGGGAGGTAGTGGGTCTTGAAGGTGTCGTCGTGGAGGATCGCGCCATCCCGCATGACGGTCCGCTCAACGACCACGTCCATTCCATCCGCCTCGAAATCCACCTGCTCGATTTCCCCCTTCTCCAGATCCGGGTTTTCCCGGTAGAGCGGCTTAGGGGCCTCCTCCACATTCATCGGTCCGGTCGAGCTCCACTGCACGGTGCGTCCATCGGAAGTGGAGTAGAACTTCCAGAGCAGCTGAGTGCCATAGATGTAGGTTTCGAGCAGCAGCCAGTAGGGGGTGTCGTTGGTGAACCTGAAGTCCACCATGGGGACAAAGACCGTGGCGTCCATCCCCGGGCCCGGTGAACCGCGTCCCTGCTCGTAGTAGAGCACCCGATAGGCGTGAGGGTGGCGTTCGAGGATCGGGAATCCGGCGTTGAACGCCGCACGGTAGAGTGTGGTGCTGACCTGGCAGACCCCGCCTCCNNTGTCCAGGCTGATATCCCCCAGCACTTCGGCCATCGAGAGCGACTCTCCGGGGGGCAGCAGGTAGCCGTGGAAGGCGGCCGCCGCGGTCTGGATATTGTGGATGCGTTCGGGACTCGAGCCCGCGAAGTAAGTCGAAACGGCGACCACGTTTTCGGTGATGCCAAGCTCCTCGCCGGTCGCATCGTCGTTCACGGCAGGCGATGTGAGGTCGAACACGAGCGGCACTTCGTGTTCTCCGGCGGAGAGGCCCGCCTGGATCGCCTGAATGGTGGCCTCGACATCGAGGCTGCGGCCGATGACAGCCGGCTGGAGCAGGTCGAGTTCGAAGGTGTCGTCGTTGAAGATGAAGCGGGCGTTCTCGGGGTCCCTCCCCAGGGCGGGCGCGAGCGGCTCGAGCCGCGCGGCCAGGGCGCCGGCTTCCAATCCCACGGTGTAGCGACCGACGCTTCCCGTCGAAGTCAGCTGAAACTCCATGATGTCGGCCATCTCCGCAGGCTGAAGGACGAGCGTACGCTCCCCTTCGACCGTCAACGCCAGCGGTTCGCTCAGGATCTCTCGCGCAAGCTCCGCCTGCTCGGAGGCGTCGATCACCAGAGGGGGGGATTCCTGGATGACGAGCGGGACGGCGGCGTCGTACAGGCGTGAGACCGCCGGGGTAAGGGCCGTGAGCGTAGCCTCGATATCCAGCTCTCGGCCGATCTGGCCCGGACGCATGAGAACTTCCACGCCCTCCACGCTGAGTGTGGCCTCAAGCTGGGGGCGATCATCTATCTCCGCAGCTATGCCCTGGAGGTATTGGGTCCCGATCCTCTGGTCGAAGATCGCAATGGGGGCGATGCGATGGCCTTCATACCAGGCCGAATACTGTTCGGAGAGGCGGTCGCCCAGGGACCCTTGCCGTCCAACCGCTATGGCCCGACGCGCCATCTCCGGGACATCCATGATGACGCCCAACTCCGCCGGCTTGACGACCCATTGCCGGTCTCCGTCCTGAAGCAGGATCCTCCCAGATTCGGGATAGGGCAGCGCTTCGCCTAGAGCGAGCTCGATCTCCGCCTGGGACATTCCGCCCAGTGAGATGCCGGCCGCGGTCACACCCGGCAGGGCGCGCCCGATGTTCGTCAGGCGAATCCCAAGCGTGAAGAGCAGCAGCCCGGCCAGCATCGTCGCCGAAGCGGCCAGGAGCGCCAGAAATGCCCGCTGGCCGGCGGCCAGAGCGGAATCGAGCTGTTGCTGGGGAAGAGGGTGTGAAATGTTCATGGGTATCAGGTGTGGGGTGGGATTATATCATTGAGCCGGGCTCAAGGTTCCAGGAACACTTCAATGCTGCTGTAGTGCACCAAACCGGGGATCCCTGTGCTGGGCTCGCTCACGGCCAGGCGACCGTATTGTCCGAAAGGGACCTGGTAGGGGACTTCAGCCTGGAAAGTTCCAAGCTGGCCCACTGCCGGAGCGTCGAGCCGCGCCTGTGTCGATCCAACGACCCTGCCCTCTCGATCCAGGACCTCAATCGTCAGCGGAACGTCTGCGTCCACCCAGCCGGCGCCTTCCACCATCAGCAAACCCCCCGAGACGGCCTGGCCATCCCTCGGCGAGAGAATGGCGAGCTTCTCAGGCCCCTCAAAGGCAGGGTGGATTCGCGGCCTGCCCGCAGAAAGGGCGATCAGGTTCACGGTTGTGATCTGATCCGGTCGCCCGTAGCGGCGGTCGAACGTCTGGACCTCCAGGCGCGCTTCCTCGGCCACAAGATTTGTGTCGAAAGACACCTCGACGACGAATCGCCCGGCGTTGCCTGGGAAGGCGAAGAGAATCGTGGTCCAGCTGCCCATCGTTCGGCCATCCTCGCCGAGCAGCCGGATCTCCACCCGCTCATTGAAGCTTGGACCTCCCCGGCCGATCATCTGAAATGGGCTGCGGACCTGGGAGCCGGGGCCGGGGCGCAGGATGGAAAGGCGCTCCAGCGGGAGATTCACCGGGGGCACCGCCAGCGTGGCGGTTGGGATCGGAATGGGAGGTTCGAGTACGATCGCCGGCGTGGTATCCGTAAGGGGCGCCGGGGTGGCCCCGGGCGGGGGGTCTTCAGTGGGCTCCGCCGTGACCGGCCCGGGGGCGGTGGTTGGACTGGGGGTGGTTGCAGGCGCGCTCCCCTGGCCGGCTGAGGCGCATGCCGAGAGGGCAAGGCAGAACGCCAGGGAAAATCCCCAACGCGGGATCATGGGACCTCTAACGCCACCTCCGACAGCTCAAGTGAGCGTCGTCCACACTTCCAACTTGGCCATCACGCGCTGGATCACCTCGTCGGTGAATTCCGAGCTGCTGGCGTGCCCACCAAGGTCCGGCGTGGCGATCCCCTGGTAGAGGGCTTCCAGGGCTGCTTCGTAGATGGCTCGGGAGGCGCGGTTGGCAGCCGTGGTTCCAATGTAGCCCAGCAATGCCGCCCCAGCCAGTATCATGGCCATCGGGTTGGCGATGTTCATCCCCTGCAGCGCCGGCGCCGTGCCATGCGGGGCCTCCGCCATCACCGCCCGCACCTGGGTGGCGCTCGCGTCGAAGGCAAGGACCAGGGATTCCGATCCGGCGATGGAGCCATACATCTGCAAGACGAGGTCCGACAGAGTATCTCCATCCCGATTCAGGGTGGGGATCACAAGCGCCTCCCCGGCGCTCTGCAGCAGCAGCATGTAGGTCGCGTCGATGAGGTGCGGCTCGTAGAGGACGTGCGGATGCCGCTCTGCGGCCGCGTCCAGTTCCTCCTTGAACATGCCTTCGTAGGTGGGGCTCACGGTGAATTTTGGCCCGCCAAACACCTTCGCCCCGGTCCTCTCGGCGTGCTGGAACGCATATTCCGCCACCGCTCGACAGGTCTTGCGTGAGATGCGCTCCGTGCGGTAGGCGATCTCCTCGTCGTCCTCCTCCTGCTCGCGCCATTCCTTCGCGCCGTAGGCGCCGCCCACCGCCATCCGAACAATCGAGATCGGCGCGTGGACGCCGCCTACTGGGCGGACGCTTGGCAGCCGCCGGCCGGTGCGCAGGATAACCTTGGCATCGATGGCTTCGCGCAGGATGGCGTTCGGGCTGCCCACATCCTGCTTTCCCTCCGGGGTAATCGTGGCGGCCTTCAGGCCGAATCCGGTTCGCTGGATGGCCTGAGCCGCTTCCACCACGACTCTGTTCTCCGTCTTTCGGCGGGCGTCAAGGCTCAAGTCGTGGTGTTCAAACTCCAGCGGAACGCGCGTGACGGAAGGGTTGAGCACGCGCAAGGCCTGCTCAAGCAGTTCTTGCCCGGTTTCATCGCCTTCAAGCACGGCGATGGATCGGCTCTCCGCTTGATTCATGTTTCAAGGTATTGGCTGATTTGCTCGACGAGGGTCGTCATGTCCAGCGGTTTGCGCAAGCAGCCGTCCGCTCCGGCGTCATGGACGCGCTCCTCAAGATTCTCATCTGTGCTGGCGGTCACGATGATGACCGGGACGCCGTCTCCCTCCGGCAGTTTGCGAAGCCGGCGGAGAGTCTCATACCCATCAATCCCGGGCATCATCAGGTCCAGGAGTACGAGATCGGGTCGCCCATTGGCGATGATCTCAAGCGCTTGCTCCCCATTGTAGGCGGGGATTGGATCGTGTCCGGAAAGGCTGAGGACCAGGCTCAGCATATCCACCGTGGTATTCTCATCATCGACAATCAAGATGCGCGCCATATCAAACCTTCGACCTCAACCCGTAGCGATGCCCCGCGTCCAAAGCATGACCGCCAGAAAGAGACAAAGCAGGCCGTACACGAGCGCCGCCCGGCGGTCTTCTCGTCCCTGACTCAACAAGTAGTACCCCGGAAGCGCGAGCAGCGCAACGATCCCGTAGAGCAGATGGATTCCAAGGGAGGGACGAAGGCCGCGCAGCCAGAGCAGCGCGCCCACCAGGCCCTGAGCCAGGAAAAGCAGCTCCCCCACGGCCAGGATTCCCCAATAACTGCTGTCCACCCCGCGCCGGCGAGCGTAGATTACGAGCCCCCATAGCCCCGCAATGCCGGCGAACAGAACCGAAGCGTTGGCCAGCCGGGCGTGGAGAAAAGTCGAAATCATCTCAAGTCTCCTGATCTGCGCAGCCCAATTCTAGCATCGGGGAGGAATCCCTACCTTGCAGTTTGGTTCCATTCTGCGCCCTTCCTGACCTCCAGTACCTGACCGCCGGCCGTCCGAGAACCTCCGGGGCGGAACCCAACGAGGCGGGGAACGCCTGCGATGCGCCCTTGCCGGGTGTGCCGGGACAATCTCAGGGCTCAGCCAAGGGAGTAGATTTCTCCGAATTTGGCTCTCAGATAATCCAGATAGGGCTCCGCGGACAGTCCGCCCCCCGTGACCTTTTCTACGAGTTCCAGGGGCATGAACTTCGCCCCATGCCTGTGGACCTTTTCCCGCAGCCAGCCGAGCATTGGCGCGAACTCGCCGGCTTCGATGTGTCGCGTCAGATCGGGGACGTCGTTTTCCAGGACCTGCCAGAACTGGCAGGCGACGAGGTTGCCCAACAGGTAGGTGGGGAAATAGCCGATCAGGCCTTCCGACCAGTGGATGTCTTGCAGCACCCCAAGGCTGTCGTTCGGCGGAGTGAGGCCCAAATAGGCCTGCATTTTGTCATTCCAGGCCAGCGGAAGGTCTTGAACTGTCAGGTCCCCGCTCAGCAGCGCCACCTCCAGTTCAAAGCGCAGCATGATGTGCAGGTTGTAGGTCGCCTCGTCGGACTCCACGCGTATGAAGTTGGGCTGCACCTTGTTCACCGCGCGGTAGAACTCCTCCAGGCCAACCCCTTCCATCGGGCCCGGGAAAGCCGCCTGGAGTTTGGGAAAGGCCCAAACCCAGAAGGGGCGGCTTCGGCCGACGAGATTCTCCCATAGCCGGGATTGGGATTCGTGGATGCCAAGGGAGGTGCCTTCGGCCAGGAGCGTGCGCGACAGGCCTGGATGGACTCCCTGGTCGTACAACCCATGGCCGGCTTCGTGGAGGGTGGCGAAAAAGGCGGCGTTGAAGTAGTCCGGCTGGATACGGGTGGTGATCCGGACGTCGCCCAGCGAAGCATTGGTCGTGAAGGGGTGGAGGGATTGATCCTGCCGCCCATGCTCGAAGCTGAAGCCGATCGCTTCAATGACCTCCATCCCAAAATCCCACTGCTTCTGCCTGTCGAAGGGTTGGTGAAGCAGGGAATCATCAATGGGTTCGCGCTCCCGGATTTCCTCCAGGAGGGCGAGCTGCGCCGGCAGCAGCACATCAAAGATCTCCTGGACCATCAGGGTCTGCATGCCGATTTCATAGTCGTCGAGCAGAGGGTCGTAGAGGTGCTCATTCGGCGCGAAGAAGCCGCTGTAGTCCCTGCACAGCCCGACGATGCTGGCCAGGTGGGGCTCAAACTGCTGGAAATCCGCTTCAGCTCGCGCGCTCCTCCACGACCTTTCGGCGAGCGAGGCGGTGCGCGATTTTTCCTCGACCCATGCCGTGGGAACCTGCTTCTGCTTCTTTCGTACGCGCTCCAACCGAAAGATGAGGCGCGCTTCGTCTGAATCGGGATCGNNTTGCCTGCCCGTTCCAGGGCCTCTCCAAGTTCATCGCTCAAGAGTCTCTCGTGGATCATCCGGCTCAGCGTTGCCAGCTGCATGGCCCTATCTTTCGCTCCCCCGGCGGGCATGTACGTTCGTTGATCCCACTCGAGCAGGTTGCGGGCCTTCTCGAGGTCGTAGATCCTTCCGAGCAGCTCACGCAGTGCTTTGATGCTCTCTTCCATAGGGGACTACCCTGAAGAGCTAGGCGACCCGCCAGCGCGGCGGCTCCCCGGCCAGAACCGCCAGTACCTCATCGGCGATGTCGAGGGCCGCGCGGCGCTGCGCTTCGACCGTCTGCGCTCCCACGTGCGGTGTGGTGATGACCTTTGGATGCGCGACCAGGGGTGTCAGGCCGGGAGGCTCCTGTGCGAAGACGTCGAGGGCCGCGCCCTCCAGCTGGCCTTCTTCCAGCGCAGCCAGCAGATCCTGCTCTTCCACCACCCCGCCGCGGGATGTGCTGATCAGCCTGGCGCCTGGCTTGACGCGTTTCAACGTCTCGGCGTCAATCATGCCCCGAGTCTCATCCGACAGGGGAAGATGCAGGCTGATGTAGTCGGAGCGAGCCAGGAGCGCATCCATTTCGCAGGGTTCGATCCCGAGAGCCTCCACCTCTTCTTGCGCCAGGTATGCATCGTAGCCGACGACGTGCATGCCCATCCCCGCCGCGCGCTTGGCCACCGCGGCGCCGATTCGACCGGTGCCGATCACTCCCAATGTCTTCCCGTTCAGCTCGGTCCCCTTGATCTGCTTCTTCTCCCATTTGCCCTGGCGCATGCCCGCATCCGCGCGCAGGATATGCCGCGCCAGGGCGAGCATAAGCGCCAGGGTGTGTTCCGCCACGGCGATGGTGGCGCCGTGTGGAGCGTTCACCACCGCCACGCCTGAGCGGCGCGCGGCGTCCAGGTCGATGTTGTCGACTCCCACACCTGCGCGTCCCACGACCTTCAGGCGAGGCGCGCCGCGCGCAAGTATCTCCGCGGTCACCTTCGTCTTGCTGCGGACGATCAGCGCGTCCACTTCACCCATGAGGTCCAGACTCTCCTCCAGGATGACCTCGCTTCTCCGCTGGAGCACTTCCACGCCGGCCGGATCCAGGCCGTCGGTAATGAGAATTTGCCAGACCATGTCCATCCCCTATCCCATTTCGTCGAGTCTCAGGCTCAGGAGCGTGGGGCTTGAACGAAAGGGGTCAGATTGCTTCGCCAGGTACGCAGCCGGAACCCACTGACTCCAGCGAGCTCTTCTGCGCCCGCTTCCATGTGTTGGACGCTGTATCAGACAAAGAATACGGCAGTCAGGCGGATCTGCCCGGCCGATCCCCCCGCCGCGCCGGGCGTCAGGCTTCTGCTTGATGCTGGCGTTCGATGGCGTGGACAGCCTCGATGCAGGCGTCATCCTCCGCGTTGGGCTGATACTGCGTCCCGAGCCAGCTCTCTATGATCTCCTTGGCGATGACATCCGAGGTCCTTCGCAACGACATGCAGAGGATGTTGGCGTCGTTCCAGAGCCGGGCTCCCCGGGCGGTCTCGGCGTCGTCGCACAGCGCGGCGCGAATTCCAGGAACCTTGTTCGCGGCGATGCTCACTCCGGTTCCGGTCCAGCAGAAGAGCACGCCTTCATCGGCCTCGGCCGCTGGCCACCTGTTCCGCCGCCCGGCGCGCCACTTCCGGCCAGGCGCTCTCGTCGCCGCTGAGGGGACCGATCAGCGAAAGCTCGTGACCGCGTTTGCGGAGGTCTTCAATCACGGCGTCCGTCAGTGCGGTCCGCTCGTCGGACCCAACGACGATTCTCATCGCATACCTCGCTTCCAAGAGTCCCTGCGTCAGGGGAAAGTATATCCTCCCAAGCTAGCGCACGGTCGCCCAAACCGGCAGATGGTCCGAGGCGGTGGTGGATGGGACCTCCACCGCCTCGGTTGCCAAATCGGTCGTGTGCCAGATCCAGTCTATGCGCTTGAAGGGATTTGTGGAGGAATAGGTGTGGCCTGCACCTTCGCCTCTCTGGGCCCAGGCGTCGGCGAAGCCTGCTTGCTCGAGCATGGCCATCTCCTGCGAGCCGGGTTCGGCGTTCATGTCCCCCAGGAGCACGCTGTAGCTTTCACCGTCCCAGAATTCGAGGAGGGCGGCGACCTGGCGCTGGCGCGGCTCGGAGTCGGCTTCAATCTGGTGCAGGTGGGTGTCGATCACCAGCAAGGGCTGCGGCCCGCCGGTCTCGATACGCGCCCAGAGGTAGCCCCGCACGATAATTGTGCCCTCCCGTGGAAGGCCGCCCGCACCATATTCGAGGATGGGATGTTTCGACAGGATAGCGTTCCCCCACACAGGGCCGGTGGTCCCGTGAAAGACTACGCGCATGCGCAGGCGGTTGCTGAGCCAGGAAACCAGGTCCGTCGAACCGTTGATCAGCCATCCGCGAGAGATCTCCTGCAATCCGACGATTTCGGCGCCGCTCTCTTCGATGGCCCGGGCAATCGCCTCCGGATCCTGACCGCCCGCGGGGTTGTAGGCGGAGTGGATGTTGTAGGTCATGACGCGAACCGTCCCCTGGCCGCTTGCTTCGCTGGCTGGTGGCGCGGCCAGTTGCAGAAAGGTGATGGCCGGCGCCAGAAGCAGCAGAACGACGGCATAGGTTGCCGTGCCTTCCCTCCAGGGAGTCCTGCCAACGAAGGTGACCCGGTATCCTGTGTACACTATGCCGATACCAAGGAGTGCGGCTGCCACCAGCGGGAAGACTCGCCGCTCAAACGGCAGAGCCAGGTCAAGCGCCACGTAATAGAGAAAAGCCAGGGTCAGGAAGAGGAGCATCCCCAAGGTGAGCATGATGGTGGAGGGCAGCGAGCCTCGACGCGAGGTGGGAGCGATAACGGTTGCCGTCAGTGCCAAGGACCATCCGACCGCAAACTGGTTCGCCTGCAGGACGAAGGCGAAGTATCCGCCCGGTCGGTCGGCGAGATAGGTGGCTGCGAGGATCACTGCCGCAGCCGGCAGCGCCACTCCCACCTGGAAGCTTCCGGGCCGCGCCAATCCCCAGGCTGCGCCTAGGACCGCGAAGAGGTTCCCCGCCATCAGAATCAGGAAGCCCAGCGGAAAGGGGACGCCGGCGGCCTCGGAGACCCATCCGTGATTCTGGAAGATGATCGCCTGCAGCATGAGCAGAGGGCCAATCGCCAGCAGCGGGATCGAATCCGCCCAGCCGCCTTCGGACGCGGCGTCCCTGTTCGGCGTAATCTCTCTCAATGCCAGCCAAAGGCAGAGAGCGGCGGCGAGCAAGACGCCAAAGAACGGCAGGACGCCGCTCCACCAGCTCAGGTCAAGAGTCCCCAGCAAGCCCTTGATCGCGCTGTCGAGCGCAAGCCCCAGCAGCAATCCGTAGGCCCAGACCGGGCCGGCCCGCTTGCCTCGCAGGGCGCGAATGTGACTGAGGAAGATGGGCAGAAAGATCAGGAAAGCGGCTGTTCCGGCTCCGCTCAGCCAGAGGTCGATCCCGGGGTCGAAGCTGGCCTGCTCGGCCACACGGAACAGGGCCACCTCGAGCACCGTAAGACGAAGCGCCAGCGCCGGGCCGAGAATCCGTCTTACTGGAGCGGCGAGGAAGCCAGCCACGAATGCGCCGAAGGCATACAAAGCCAGGGAAGTTGAAGGCAGCCCGATGGTATCCATCAGATACCAGGCGATGCTGGGGAAGAACACCCGCATCATTTGCAGCCCAAGGGTGACGACCAGCGCCGGCAGTGCAAGCGCTTCCAGCATGCGCCGGTCGAAGCTGCCCGGTCTGAGGTTTTGCATGGCGCCTCCGGAGTTGAGAGGGGCGATCGCCTGCCGATTATAGCTTGAACACAGGGCAGTGGCATTTTCGCGCCGCACAAAGGGGTGCGGGAAGACGTGCCGCGCTCGGGGCGGGATCCCCGGCGTCCTTGGCGGTCTGAGGTTTATGGGATAATAGAACACCAGTCTCACAGGAGGTGGCTCGCGTGGAGTATAAGTCGCTCTGCGTCCTCGGCATGGGCTACATCGGCTTGCCCACCGCCAGCACGTTCGCCACGCATGGACTCTCTGTTGTTGGGGTGGACGTCAGCCGGCAGGTGGTCGATGTGCTTCTCGACGGTGAGATCCACATCCACGAACCCGGCCTGCGGACGCTGGTCCAGGCGGCCTTCCGCTCGGGAAACCTGCGGGTGAGCGATGCGCCCGAGCCTGCGGACGCGTTCATCATCGCTGTGCCCACCCCCCTGGTCGAAGGCGATGACTCGCGCGCAGACCTGAGCGCCGTGGTTGCGGCGCTGGAATCCATCCTGCCTCACCTGCGCCCCGGGAACCTTGTCGTGCTTGAGTCGACCTCTCCGCCGCGCACCACGATGGACCTCGCGGCGCCGATCTTGAACCGCTCGGGGTTGGAGGCCGGACGGGACTATTCCCTGGCCTACAGTCCGGAGCGAGTGCTGCCGGGTCAGATCCTGCGCGAGTTGATTGAGAACACACGCGTGATTGGCGGCTATGATCGCGCCTCCGCTGAGGCTTGTCGCGATCTGTACGCTACCTTCGTGAAGGGCGAGATCCTGCTCACCGATGCGACAACGGCCGAGATGGTCAAGCTGATGGAGAACACGTACCGGGACGTTAATATCGCCATGGCCAACGAATTCTCCAGGCTGGCTGAGCTATTCAAGGTGGACGTCTGGCGGGCGATCGAACTCGCCAACCGTCACCCCCGGGTCGAGATCCTCAATCCGGGGCCAGGGGTGGGGGGGCACTGCATCAGCGTCGACCCTTGGTTCCTGGTGGAGGCGGCGCCGGATCTCACGCCTCTCATCCGCGAGGCTCGGCAGGTGAATGACGCGCAGCCGGGCTATGTGGCGGATCTGATTGACTGCGCGCTGGACGGTCTGGAAGGGCGCCGCATCGGGGTATTGGGTCTGGCCTACAAGCCGGACGTGGACGATCTTCGCCGGAGCCCGGCGGTTTCGGTGGTCCGGGCGCTTGTGGAGGCTGGGGCTGAGGTGCGCACCTATGAGCCGCTCGCCGCGGAAGCGAAAGTAGACGGCGCGCGCCCGGCCGCAACGCTGGAAGAGGCGCTTGCGGTCGCGGAGGCCGTTGTGCTGCTGGTGGGTCATCGCGAGTTCCGCGAGCTGGACCCGCAGGGCGTGGCCGCAGCCATGCCCGGCCGGATCGGTGTCGACGCCAGCGGGCGTTGGGAGGCGGAGGCGTGGCGGCGGGCCGGGTTTGAGTTTCACACTTTGGGCGTCGGCAGGTAGGATGCCGGAAGCGAAGTTGCGGGTCCTCTCGATCTTCGGAACGCGTCCAGAAGCCGTGAAGATGGCCCCGGTCGTCTCATGCCTGGCGGGCGCGGAGGGAGTCGAATCCCTGGTCTGTGTCACCGCCCAGCACCGTCAGATGCTGGACCAGGTCCTTGAACTCTTCGATCTGCGACCGGATTTCGACCTGGATCTGATGCGCCCGGGACAGTCGCTTGCCGGACTGACCGCGGCGGTCTTCACGGATCTCGATCCCGTGCTGAAGGAGTGCAGCCCCGACTGGGTGCTGGTGCAGGGCGACACCACGACGGTGATGGCCACCGCGCTGCTGGCATACTTCCAGCGCATCAGGATTGGGCACGTGGAGGCCGGGCTGCGAACCGGCGACAAGTGGAGACCTTTCCCGGAGGAGATCAACCGGGTGGTGGCGGGCGCAGTCGCCGACCTTCATTTTGCGCCCACCAACTGGGCGCGGGACAACCTGCTGCGAGAAGGGGTGTCTCCGGAGAGGATCGTGGTTACAGGGAATCCCGTGATCGACGCCCTGAACTCGATCATGGAGCAGCCTCACGACTTCAGTCAGGGCCCGCTTGCGGGGATCCCCCCGGACCGACGGATTGTGCTGGTGACCGCCCACCGGCGGGAGAACTTCGGCCAACCGCTGGAGCGAATCTTCACCGCCCTGCGAACGATCGCGGAAGCCTACCCGCAGGACATCCACCTGGTCTATCCGGTCCACATGAACCCAAACGTGGAAGTCCCTGCGCACCGCATGTTGGGCGAGGTGGCAAATATCTCACTGCTCAAGCCGCTGGATTATCTCCCGATGGTTCATTTGATGAAGCGGGCCCATCTCATCCTGACCGATTCCGGCGGGATTCAGGAGGAAGCGCCTGCGCTGGGCACGCCGGTACTGGTGCTCCGGGACGTGACCGAGCGGCCGGAAGCGATCTCGGCCGGGACGGCGCGTTTGGTGGGCACAGAAACGGCGAAGATCGTCTCGGCAACGAAACACCTGCTTGATGACTCGCAAGAACACGCCGCCATGGCGCGGGCCGTGAACCCCTTTGGCGATGGCCGCGCGGCGCAGAGAATTGTGGATGCTCTCCTGGCCGTTTCGGAGAAGGATCCCCGGCCCTAGCGGGTCCGCGCCGGCTCCCGGTACCGCTCCATGTCCCGCCGCCCCGCACCGGCTTCGCGATAGGTAGAG
>JABAOD010005361.1_pt3 | contig 21222 bp, 19 predicted proteins | sample 7062151 | NCBI WGS metagenome assembly JABAOD01 (sample SAMN14538626, study PRJNA623070) | marine sediment metagenome | biome: marine biome [ENVO:00000428]; feature: marine pelagic biome [ENVO:01000023]; material: deep marine sediment [ENVO:00002113] | place: India: Gulf of Khambhat ... | reverse complement strand
GAAGTCCATGATGTTGACGCCGTGCTGGCCGAGCGCCGGACCGACCGGCGGCGCCGGGCTGGCCTGGCCCGCCGGGATCTGCAGCTTGAGCATGGCGGCGACTCTCTTGCGACCCATGGAAACCTCTCGGGAGTGTCAGTACTTCTGGATCTGCTCGAAGTTGAGCTCGACCGGCGTCTCCCGGCCGAAGATGTCGACGAGCACGCGCACCTTCGACTGGTCGACGTTGATGTCCTCGATGACCCCGTTGAAGTCGGCGAACGGCCCTTCGACCACCCGCACGGTCTCGCCGACCTCCCAGTCCGGCTTGAACCGGGGCGCCTTCTTCTCCTCGCCCTTCTCGACGCCGAGGATCCGCTCGACCTCGCGCCGCGACAACGGGCTGGGCTTCTGTCCCGAGCCGACGAACCCGGTCACGCCCGGCGTGTTGCGGACGGCGTACCAGGTGTCGTTGTCGAGGTACATCCGGACGAGGATGTAGCCGGGGAACTGCTTCTTGGGCACGGTCACCTTGCGGCCGCCCTTGAACTCGACCACGTCCTCCATGGGGATGACGACCTCGAAGATGCTGCCCTCGAGGTGCATCGACTTGGCCCGGGTCTCCAGGTTGGCCTTGACCTTGTTCTCGTACCCCGAGTAGGAGTGCACGACGTACCAGGAGCCCGGCAGGTCGTACGGACTGGGCGGGAGTTCCTCGGCGACCTCCTCGTCCTCGGCGAGGACGTCCTCGAGCTGCTCCTCGACCACCTCTGCCATCAGAACCTCCCCAGCACGATCAGCACGCCCTTCTTGAACAGGAAGTCCATACCGAACGTGATGCCGGTCAGGGCGGCGGTGGTGATGATCGTCACTGCGGTGAATGTCAGCAGCTCCTGGCGGCTCGGCCACGCGACGCGGCGCAGCTCCTGGCGCACCTCGCGCAGGAACTGGCGCAGGTTGGTGCGCTCGCGCTGAGGCCGCCGCGGCTGCACGCCGCGGGCTCGCTGCTTCTGCTGGCGCTTCTCCTCGCGCTCTTGCAGCCGTCTCAGCTCTCGATTCACGGTGATTGACTCCTCGTCCGGCAGGGGCGGAGGGACTCGAACCCCCAACCTCTGGTTTTGGAGACCAGTGCTCTAGCCAAATTGAGCTACGCCCCTAGAGGTCGCGGGCGAGTATACGGGCCGCCGTCTGCATGATAAACGGTGCGGCGCGCAGTGGTGCTCAGGCGACCCGGTGCCGCCACCATTGGACCAGGACCATCGCCCCGGCCAATGCCACCGCCGCGCCTGCTGCGACCTTTTCCAGGTCCCTCAGATCTCTCAGAGCGGAGCGCGATTCACCCAGATGGCCCTGCACCACCGCCTCGAATCCCTCCGGGGCCGGGGTCACGACATGTTGCCGGGCCGACAGGGCTCGAAGCATGAACCGGTAGCGGACCGCTTCCGCCTGGCAGCGCAGGCAGTTGGCCAGGTGATCACCGAATAGGCCGGACGGCTCTCCGTCGACGAGCCGGCACAGTCGTCGCATCGTGAGTTCGTGGATCATCGCTCGCCCCACAGCTGCTGGCGCAGGGTCCGCCGGGCCCGGTGCAGCCGAACCTTGGCAGCAGCCACCGTGATCCCCAGCGACTCGGCCACCTCCCGATGCGACCATCCGTAGACGTCCTTGAGCACGACGACCATGCGCTGCGATTCGGGCAGCAGCGCCAGCTCGCGACTCAATGAACCGCGGAGAGCCACCTGCTCGCCGGCTCCCTCCGGCGTCAATCCCTCGGCGGCCACCGGCGCATCATCGGGCAGCGGGGCAGTCAGATGCCGGCGCCACCTGCGGCGCTGGGTCCAGGCGGTGTTGACGGTGATCCGATGCAACCAAGTCGAAAAGGCGGCTTCTCCCCGAAAACCGGGCAACGCCTTCCAAGCCCGGATGAAGGCCTCCTGAGCTACATCGGCGGCCAGCTCCCTGTTGCTCACCATGCGCAGGGCCAACGTGAATACCTCGTCCTTGTGCGTCCTGACCAGTTCCGAGAACGCCGATTCGTCGCCGAGGCGGGCCCGGTGCACCAGATCGGCATCTCCAGGGTCTTGGACCCGACGCGTGGTCACTCCGTTACTCCCGACGGATCACGGCGGTGGCGGCCGCCAGCTTCGATCCGGCGGCGGACACCACCAGAGACAACGTTGCCGACGACTCTTCGATTTCCCCCACCGAGCCTCCGACTTCGGCGGCGACGCCGGGGCGTAGGGGCAGGTGGAAGCGGACATCCAGCTCGCGGAGGGGTGCCGCGGCGGTGGTGAAGCGAGCGGCCTCCTGGGCCACCCAGGAGGCAACCAGCAAGCCGTGGGCGACCACTCCGGCCAGCCCGGCTCGCCGAGCGGTGGCGTGGTCCCAGTGCACCGGATTCCAGTCCCCGGTAGCGGCGGCGTAGCGCATCAGGTCGGCCCGACTGGCCGACTTGGCCAGCAGAGGAAGAGACTCGCCGCTTCCGGGAAGGTGCGCCGGGGCCGGCACCTCCACCGGGGCCCGCTCGAATGGGCCCGGCTCCTCCTCCTCTTCGGCCGGAACCGCCGAGGCCGGCCCGGCCGACAGGAGAAACGACGACTTTGATTTCAGCCATGGCCCATCGCCGTCGGCCTGCAGCGCGAAACCGACGAAGTGCAGCGGACCCCGGCTACGGATCCCGCTGACCTCTCCGCTCACCTCGAGGAGCTCGCCGGGAACGAGAGCCCGGCACCACGAGAAGCGCTGCTGGGCATGGATCAAGGTCGGGAACGCCGCCAACGACTCCTCTGCCAGCAGCGTCGGGGCCAGGGCGAAGAGCACCGCAGCGCCGAATCCGGGCGGGACGGCTTCGGACCAGCGATGGGGATCGTCACTGGTCGCCTCGACGAAGGCGCCCACCCGCTCGGGGGCGGCGGCGTAGCGGACCGGGCCCAGTCGCTTGCCCGCCAGGGCCGAAAGGGTCACCGCCCCAATAGGCCGATCAGCGGTGCTCGCGATGGGTGGTGTGACGCCGGCACCACGGGCAGTACTTGCTGAGCTCGAGCCGCTCCTGGGTGTTGGAGCGGTTCTTGGTGGTGACGTAGTTGCGCCGCTTGCACTCCTCGCAGGCGAGGTTGATGGGCGGGCGCTTGTCGCTGGCCATAACCGGTCGCTAGCGGCGAGTCCCCATCGCCTACTTCAGTATCTTCGTGACCCGGCCGGCACCGACGGTGCGCCCCCCCTCGCGAATGGCGAAGCGCAGGCCCTCTTCCATGGCGATGGGGGCGATGAGGGTCACGGTCATCTCGGTGTTGTCGCCGGGCATGACCATCTCGGTGCCCTCGGGGAGCACGATCTCGCCGGTGACGTCGGTGGTCCGGAAGTAGAACTGGGGCCGATATCCCGAAAAGAAGGGGTTGTGGCGTCCCCCCTCTTCTTTGGTCAGCACGTAGGTCTGGGCCTCGAAGTGGGTGTGAGGGGTGATCGAGCCGGGGGTGCAGATCACCTGGCCCCGCTCCACCGCATCCTTGTCGATGCCCCGCAACAGCAGCCCGACGTTGTCGCCGGCCTGGGCGTAGTCCAGGAGCTTGCGGAACATCTCCACCCCGGTGACGGTGGTCTTTTGGGTGTCGCGGATGCCCACGATCTCCACCTCGGTGCCGGTGTTGAGCTGGCCCTGCTCGACCCGGCCGGTCACCACCGTGCCCCGCCCGGTGATCGAGAACACGTCCTCGATCGGCATCAGGAACGGCTTGTCGACGTCGCGGGTCGGCTCGGGGATGTAGGTGTCGACGGCATCCATCAGCTCGTCGATGTTGGCCACCTCGCCCTCGTCGCCCTCCAGGGCCCGCAGCGCCGAGCCCCGCACCACCGGGACGTCGTCGCCGGGGAACTCGTACTCGGTCAACAGCTCCCGGACCTCCAGCTCGACCAGGTCCAACAGCTCGGGATCGTCGACCTGGTCGGTCTTGTTCAGAAACACCACGATGTAGGGGACCCCGACCTGGCGGGCCAACAGCACGTGCTCGCGGGTCTGGGGCATGGGGCCGTCGGCGGCCGACACCACCAGGATGGCCCCGTCCATCTGGGCGGCGCCGGTGATCATGTTCTTGACGTAGTCGGCGTGGCCGGGCATGTCGACGNNCTCGACGTGAGCGATGGCGATGGTGATGCCCCGCTCCTTTTCCTCGGGCGCCTTGTCGATCTCCTCAAAGGGGGTGTATTCGACCGCCGGGTTGCGCTCGGAGAGGATCTTGGTGATGGCGGCGGTCAGCGTGGTCTTGCCGTGGTCGATGTGGCCCATCGTGCCCACGTTGAGGTGCGGCTTGGTCCGCTCGAACTTTGCCTTGGCCATGTCGTGCCCGATCCTTTCTCGGCTCTTACTCACCCCGGCTGCGCGCCACGATCTCCTCGCCGACCGCTTCCGGGACCTCCTGGTACGAATGGAATTGCATGCTGTAGGTGGCCCTGCCCTGGGACATCGAGCGCAGCTCTGTCGAGTACCCGAACATCTCCGCCAGAGGGACCAAGGCCGACACCACTCTGGCGCTGCCCCGCTGACCCATCTCCCCCACCTTGCCGCGCCGGGCCGACAGGTCGCCGATGACGTCGCCCATGTAGTCCTCGGGCGTCACCACCTCGACCTCCATGATCGGCTCCAGCAGCACCACGCCGGCCCTCTTGGCCGCTTCCTGGAGGGCCATCGAGCCGGCGATCTTGAAAGCCATCTCGCTCGAGTCGACCGCATGCGAAGAGCCGTCCACCAACGTGGCCCGCAGATCGACCATCGGGTAGCCGGCAAGGATGCCGGCGTCGAGGGCTTCTTCGATCCCGGCGTCCACGGCCGGTACGAATTCCCTCGGAACGGTTCCACCCCTGGTGGCATCGATGAACTCGAAACCGCCGCCCGGTCCGGTCGGCTCGACGTCGATGACGACATGTCCGTACTGGCCGCGACCCCCGGTCTGTCGGACGTAGCGACCCTCGACGCCCCGGGCCGCCCCTTTGATCGTTTCCCGGTAAGCCACCTGAGGCCGCCCTACGTTTGCCTCCACTTTGAACTCGCGGGTGAGCCGATCGACGAGGATGTCGAGATGCAGCTCACCCATTCCGCTGATGATCGTCTGGCCGGTTTCCTCGTCGGAACGGACCAGGAAGGTCGGATCTTCCTCGGACAGCCTCGACAGTGCACCGCCGAGCTTCTCCTGGTCGACGTTGGTCTTGGGTTCGATGGCGACCGAGATGACCGGAGCCGGGAAGGTCATCGACTCGAGGAGGACCGGTTCCGTCTCGCTGCACAGGGTGTCGCCGGTGGCGACGGCTTTGAGGCCGACGGCGGCAACGATGTCGCCGGTGCCGATGTTGTCCACGTCCTCTCGATGGTTGGCATGCATACGGAGCAGCCGGCCGAACCGCTCCTTGCGCCCCGAGGTGGAGTTCAATATGGCCTGGCCCTTGGCCGCCCTCCCCGAGTAGACGCGAAAGTAGGTGAGTTTGCCGACGTGGGGATCACTCATGATCTTGAACGCCAGAGCGCTGAACGGCTCTGAGTCATCGGGCCGGCGCTCGATCACCCGCTCGTGGTCCTTGGGGTCGAACCCATGGATGGGGGGCAGGTCGACCGGACTCGGCAGGTAATGCACGATCGCGTCGAGCAGCGGCTGGACGCCCTTGTTCTTGAAGGCGGCGCCGCACAGCACCGGCACGAAGAGGTGTTCGAGCGTGCCTTTGCGGATGGCCTGGCGGATCTCGTCCGGAGTGATCTCGAGATCTTCGAGGTACTTCTCCAGCAGCTTCTCGTCGACGTCGGCGCATGCCTCGAGCATCTTGCCTCGCCAGGCGTGAGCCAGATCGGCCAACTCGGAGGGGATCTCGGTGGTCTGCCACTCGGCGCCATCATCCGTCGGCCAGGCGTGAGCCTTCATCTCCAGCAGGTCGATGACCCCCTGGAAGCCGCCTTCGGCTCCAATCGGAAGTTGGATCGGGACCGGATTGGCCTCGAGACGATCGACGATCGACTGCACCGCATCAGTGAAGGAGGCCCCGACCCGGTCCATCTTGTTGATGAAGCAGATACGGGGCACGCCGTACCGGTCGGCCTGGCGCCATACGGTCTCGGTCTGGGGCTCGACGCCGGCTACCCCATCGAATATGGCAACGGCTCCGTCGAGCACGCGCAGCGACCGCTCTACCTCGACCGTGAAATCGACGTGACCCGGAGTATCGATGATGTTCACCCAATGGTCCCGCCACAGGCAGGTGGTGGCCGCCGAGGTGATGGTGATGCCCCGCTCCTGCTCCTGGGCCATCCAGTCCATGACGGCGGCGCCCTCGTGCACCTCGCCCATCTTGTAGGTGCGGCCCGTGTAGTAGAGGATCCGCTCGGTCGTGGTGGTCTTGCCCGCGTCGATGTGAGCCATGATCCCGATGTTGCGGGTCCGGCTCAGGGGGTACTGGCGTAGCTGATGAAGCGCCTCGGACATGTCACTTACCAGCGGTAGTGGGCAAAGGCCTTGTTGGACTCGGCCATCTTGTGAACATCGTCTCGACGTTTTATGGCGGCACCGGTGTCGTTGGATGCATCGAGCGTCTCGTGAGCGAGGCGCTCCGCCATCGTGTGCTCGGGCCGCCGGCGCGAATAGTGGACCAACCACCGAATGGCCAACGTGTTGGCCCGCCGGGGCCGTACCTCCACGGGGACCTGGTAGCTGGAGCCGCCCACACGCCGGGACCGCACCTCCACCTGGGGTTTGATGTTGTCGACGGCCCGTTTGAGGATCTGCAACGGATCGGACCCGGTGCGCTTCTCGATGATCTCGAGGGCGCCATACACGATGCGGCGGGCCACCTCCTTCTTGCCGTCCAGCAGCACCGCGTTCACGACCTGGCTCACCAGGACGCTGCGGAACACGGGATCTGGCTCCACCTTGCGAACGACGGCAGGAGCGCGACGCATGATTAGCTCTCCCGACGCGACCCGTAGCGGGACCGCGCCTTCTGACGGCCCTCGACACCGGCGGCGTCGAGAGCGCCTCTGATTACTTTGTAGCGCACCCCCGGAAGATCTCGAACCCGGCCCCCGCGCACCAGCACGATCGAGTGCTCCTGGAGGTTGTGGCCTTCACCGGGGATGTACGCCGTCACCTCGATACCCGAAGTGAGGCGAACGCGGCACACCTTGCGGAGCGCCGAGTTCGGCTTCTTCGGGGTCACCGTGTAGACGCGGGTGCACACGCCTCGGCGCTGCGGTGAACCGGCGAGGCCGGGAGTCTTCTCCTTCTTCCGCTTGGGGGACCTGCCCTGGCGGACCAGTTGCTGGATCGTCGGCACGCGTTCTCCTCGGCGAAGGCACCGGCGTGCACCGGTGCACACGCGAAAGTCGGCGCCCCAATCCTTTCTGGATTGACTCGCCGACCCTCAGTGTTGACCCGTACTCTCAGGCCTCGCCGTGCCCGGGTCGCGACACGACGCGCCCCTTACGAGAGGGGGCTATGGATCAACCACGGCACCGCAGTATAGCGATCCGGCCATTGTGCGAGCAAGGTGCCTCCTCGCCGCCAGAACGCTCACTCAACATAAACGAAGCGCTTGGCCACCTCGTCATAGTCGGAGATCGCCGGAACCCGGACCTCCCGATCGAGCCGGCAGGGCCCGTCGACATGTCCGACTATCTCTTCCCAGAAGCCGTCGAGCAGGCCCTCGACGAGGGCGCGCTGGCCGGCGCCCAGCCCGCATCGATTGGCATCGGTGATCCGCAGGGTCCAGGCGCCCAACTCGTCGAGAGACCCGACCCGCCCGCCGGGAGAGTGCAAATCGGCAAATCGGCGCGTGATGGCCTCGGTCCCCAACTTGCACGGTGGGCACTGGCCGCAGGATTCCCGGGCCAGGAATCGGGAGAGGACCTCCCCCACCCTGACCATGCATGCCGTTTCGTCGTAGACGATGATCCCACCCGAGCCCAGTCCGGAGCCCACCGCCTTCATCGCCTCGAAGGAGAGGGGCGTGTCCATGAGCGATGCGGGTAGCGGTCGATTCGACACTCCGGAAACCATCGCCTTGAGGGATCGTCCCTCGACGATGCCCTCACCGACCCAGTAGATGAGGAACGACAACGGGGTCCCCAACTCCAGCTCGACCACACCCTCCTGCTCGACGTCTCCGGACAACGTGAACACCATGGTGCCCGGGGATTCTTCAGTGCCCAGGCTCCGAAACCACTCGGCTCCCCGAGCGATGATGTGGGGCACATTGCTCAACGTCTCGACGTTGTTGACCACCGCCGGGTTGGGCCGGTCCGGAGAGCTGAACAGGCCCTCGATGTACGGCGGGTAGAGCCTGGGAAGAGGCTCATTGCCCTCGACGACCTCGAGCAGTGCCTTCTCCTCGCCGAACAGGTAGTCGTCGGGTCCCTCGACGATGCCGATGGACACCGGTCCGGCTGCCCCGGCCGCCGACATCTCGGCGAGGGCCCTCTTCACGGAAGCCAGCTCGGGGCCGAAGCTGCGCTTGATCCCCAGGAAGGCAGCCTCCGCACCCAGGGCGAACGCGGCAACAGCGATACCCTCGATGAGCTGGTAGGGGTTGGCCCGCATCAGGCTCCGGTCCTTGAACGTGCCCGGCTCTCCCTCGGCACCGTTGCAGACCACGTACCTGGTCGGGGAGGGGTCGTCCCGCAAGCCGGCCCACTTGATGCCGGTCGGGAAGCCGGCTCCCCCTCTCCCTCGCAAACCGGCCGACCGCACCTCGGCGACCACGGCCTCGGGTCCCATCTCTTCGGCGCGGCGCAGGCCCTCACCCCCGCCCTGAGTCAGATACTCGTCGAGCGTCGTGACCGGTTCTTCTGGGAGGAGGAAGCCCTTCGCCACAAGCCGACGCTAGCGACGATGATGTGCGTCCGACCGAACGATGCCCTGCGGCCGACCCGCGGGCGCCGGCGCCGGCGCAACACAGCACGGCCGACCAGGCGTCGATGTCGATGGGCCCGGCCATGAGTTCGGCGATGGTCGTGGCGACCCCACTCCGCCATGCCGGGACCAAAGCCTTGCCGCCGAGCCGGACTCGAACCAGTGACCCCTGCCGCGAGAAGGCTTCCGGGCGCGATCGCCGTTGCACGCGGCGTGATCCGCCTACAGAACGCCAACGCGACTAGGGGGCCACCAGGTTGTAGAACGACATCATTCCCTGGTCTGCGTGCTCGTTGATGTGGCAGTGGAACACCCAACCGCCCGAGTCCCCGAGGCTCGGCAGATTGGTGCCGGTTCCATCCGGAACTCCGCCGAACGCGACGAGCTGCTCGTCACCGCGCACGAGACCAAGGGGCGAGTCGGCTCGGGCGCTGTCGTCGAAGCGGATGGCCAAGCGCGTGATCGTCCAACTTCGGCCCAGGGCGCCCGGCCTGGCCGGCAGGCGGATGCTGTCCTTGTTCTCGAGCGGGTAGGCGATGGTCTCGACACCGGCCGGCGCTGCGGCGCTCCCGAGGTTCACGACCAGGGTCTCGATGGGCTGGAAGAAGAAGCCATGGAGGTGAAAGGGGTGGTCGGCGCCGGTGAAATTGACGACCTCCAAGAACTTGACATCGCCGATGGTCGCGTCCAATGCGACGTTCGAGTCGACCACCGCAAAAGGTCTCGGGCCGAAAAGGGGCGGCCCGACCATACCCGCGACCGGCGTCCCGTTGCCGGCGGCAGCTTCGGCAGTTTTGGCTCGTACTGCGTCCAACAATCCATCCCGGTTCTGCACCGCCGAGAAGAAGACGGTGTTCCCGCTCGGTTGGGGCGGGGCGTGGCCAAAGAAGACCGGCATGGCGGCGCCGGTATCTTCAGGCACTCCGACTCCCGTGTCGTCGAGGTCGATCATCTGGCGGAGATCGACCAGGGGGCTGTGGTCGGAGCGCGGCAGCGGGGAGGGTAAGGCCAACGCGGGCACGTTGGGGGTCCGACCAGCGAGGACGATACGCATGATCTTCCTGGGAGCACGCTTGCCGTCGTCCGGGGCATCCCCCAAGCCCACCACGTTCCCCGAGTCATCCGTCAGGATGCTGTGTCGACCGCGGGCGAAGTCGTGCCACTCCAGGTACAGCTCCTGACCCTTCGGGCCGGACGGGGTGAAGACGATATCCGCTCGCTCGCTCGGCGTGAGCAGAAGGCCTACGTTTGGATTCGGGTCGGAGATCAGGCCCTCAGATTCGTCGGGATCTGCGACCATTCCTATCGGTTGGATGGGTAGGGCGCTTTCGAGGAGGCCACCGTCGCCACCGATCCGGTACAGGGTGTGGCCCGGGATCGAAAGGCGCATGGACCTCCCGTTGGCGACATTGATGATGCGGAGACGCTGAGGAACGCCCCTCCGCATGACTACCGTCGGCACTTCCCGGCCGTTGACCAGGATCACGTTGCCTTCACGCCCGTTCATGATCTGCTCCGCGATCTGCCCCGGACTCAAGGTGCGCTCGTCCATCGGCAGCTCCAACTCCTCTGTGGCGAACGCGACGTGCTGCCTGGTGGCGTCGAGCAACATGTCATCGAGGACGAGCGTGAGCTCGGTGCTCTTCGGCAGGCCGGCCGTCTCGAGAGCCGCGTCCTCACCTGGATCGCGCAGGATGAGAGGGCCCGCCAGACCAAGATCGATCTGCTCGTTGGTACGGAAATGAGGGTGGTACCAATGGGTCGCCGGGTTGAGGACCTTGAACCGATAGGTGAACGACTCCCCGGGGGGTACCTCGAGCTGGGAGAGGTTGCTCCCATCCATCTCGGCCGGCACTTCGACGCCGTGCCAGTGAATGCTCGTTCCCACGGGCAGCTCATTGTTGAGATGAACGATGAGCGTATCGCCGACGTTCGCCTCGATCAGCGGTCCCGGCACTTGGCCGTTGTAGGCCCAAACGGTCGTCGACTTTCCGGGTGCCAGGCGGACCTCGGTCTCTACGGCTGTCAGATGGACCTCGACGATCCGCGGGTCGGGATTCACGTCCGCGGCAGGCGCCACTTCCACCCGCGCGTCCCATCCTCTCGGGTTCTCGATACTGGCGCCACCGGCTGCTGCGGCGCCCGTGCCGCTGAGCACGCCGGCAAATAGCGTCACCGCTGCAACGAGACGCATCGTCTTCAACACTCCCTTCATGTCTCCGCCCTCCCGACGTACCTTCTGGCACCAATCGTATTCATCGCATCTGTTGGCCCGCTCCAGCGCCGAGCGTGGCGCCGAACCTACTAGGAGCGGCCGCGGGATGTAGGCGGAGGGCCGCGAAACGGGCGGAGAGCAGGCCAGAGTATCTCCCGGCCTGCTCCTTCTCATTCGTTTGATACTGTGAGGGGACCGACCCCGGCCTCTCAGCAGTGGTGGGTGCCGAAAATCTGGTTCGTGTTTGGGCCGAATGCGACGAGGTCCAGCCTGCCCTCCCAGGACACCGAGGCCAGAGCGTTTGGCAATCGGTACACGGACAACGCCCGGATCGCCTCGACTGGGCCGTCCTTGGACTTGGCCCACCCGGTCGCCCGACCCGACAGGGCGGCCCGGGCCGCCTCCACCGCGTCGACCGGATCAGACTTGCCGCGGCGGGATCGGGCCTGGCGGTTGGGACGGTCGACCTCGATCACCTCGATGTCGTGATCCAGCAAGAACCGAGCCAACCCCGCCCCGTAGGAGCCGGTGCCCTCGACCCCGACTCTGTCGACGACACCGAAGCCACACAGCCAGGCCAGCAGCGTCTCGCAGCCGGCCCGGGTGGTGTCGAATTCGGCGACACCCAACACACCCCCGATCGGGTCCAACGCCGCCGCGACATGAACATCCAGATGCGTGTCGACCCCACCGGTAACAGCTCGGTCGGTCTCTACCATGGTCACGTTGCCATCCCTTCTCTCGCTCAGTGGGCAAGGGGTGGCACGCACTTGCCGGAACGGCGGACTTGGCTCGCAACGCCTGTGCTAGAGGCGCTCCGTGTCCACCGCCCGACCGGTGAGTGCCGGGGCCCCAGGGATCCGACCGACTCGTCATTCACAAGACAGCTCACAGCGTCAGCCGGTTCGTCGGTCAGGCCGGATCCCCGGAGACCACCCGACCGTAGACGCTCACCACCCGGCAGCGGTGGATCTCCGACCAGGCCCCCACATCATCACCCTGCCGGATCGCCTACGGGTCCATGCGCTGTCGTTGTGGCCTAGAAATGGTGACCCGTGCTTCATGCGTTGGTTTGTGCGGCTGTCCTGCAGCCACCGTGTCGACCTTTCCACAAAGAGGACCTCTGCTGGAATCCATAACGGTGTGAAGCGGCCAAACTATGTCGCCTGGCCGGGCTCACCAATGCGTTCTCCACCACCGGCAACCCCGTGGTGTGCGTGCCCTGCGGCCGCGCCGAGGAGGGCCTCCCAATCGGATTTCAGATCGTAGGGCGGCGACGGCCTGACCCAATCCTGCTGCGAATCGCCAAGACCCTGGAGGAGGCGTTTCAGGGGGATCCTGAGCTGGCGCGTCCCGTGCCCGAAGCTCCAGCTGGCTAGGTCGAGAGCGTCCCGCTTGACCGCCGGCGCTTCCGGAGCCGTTTGGGCCCTCTGAGGGCCCAAACGAGGAGGGTGGCCACACATCGGAGGCCGTTAGCCCCTGTACCCGGCCTCGAGCCGATATCACGCTATGAGGGGAAGGAGATCGCTGTCCCGCTCATGGATGCGGGGCGGCTTGGTAAGGAAGGCTGCGGGGGTGCCCGATGGTGCGAGTAGAAGTGAACTCGTTCACCGATTTGGCGCGGGCGTTGGAGCCTCGTCTTCATCACACACTGATCGCGGGCTACAGGTGGCTCAGGACGCAATGGCTGAAGCGCCGCGGCCGGCGCAGGGGCCTTCGGGGCGACGCGTCACGGGCCGTTGATGCGTTCGTCAGGCGAGTCTGGAGCGTCTGCGTTTGGGCCACCAAACCTGAAGGCAGGGACACCTCCTTGAACGACCGACGGGACACGAGAGAAGAAGATCGGCTTCGGTCCTGCGCGTGCCAACGCGACGTGGATCGATCGATGCTGGGACGAGATGCCCCGGTTCGTGAGCCAGCCCGGATGGGCCGGCGAAGAAGGGCGAGAGGACCCGGAGAGCGGCAAGCACTCGCTATTGCCCACCCACGACCACATCACGACGAGACGAGTGAGGAGGTGTCTTCATGACTGCGTTCGCAGCAAGAGTCACGAACACGATCGACGCCCATCCCAGGCTCATCGCCGGGATCCTCGGCGGGGTGATTCTGTTCTTCCTGGCCGCCTGCCTACTCCACGACGTCATTCCCATCTGCCACTGGGTGTTCCGGTGCGACCACCGTATGCATTGAACACCGCGCCGGCACAATCNNACAATCAGATGCGCAAGCGTGGAGGACTGCAGAAAGGAGACTGCGGGGGATATTCGTAGGTGCCTCGACGGACGCAAACCGACCCAAAACACCCATTGATCGACAAGCAGTCTACGAGAGGGGAAATAGCCAGGAGAGAACTCGCACCCAAGCTGCTTGAGACGGGCGCCGTCGTTGGAGTCGCCGCGCTAGTCGTGCGTCTGTCGTACCCAAGCTCGGCGAAACATCGAACCGTATGTTCGAAGAGGCTCCCGGGGACTTCTCGGCCAAAGTGGATGTACGTGCAACATCACCGCCTTCCGCGACAACACCAAACGCATCGTCGAGGCGCTCGAGCGAGCACCGCCGCAGACAGGCGCCAAAGCCGCGTGAAACCCCCTGAAGCCGGGGGAACGCCCCGCGTTCGCCGGCGAGACAGGAGCAAGCGATGGCGCATCCGGTGACATCACAGCCACCCGAGACGCAACGTTCTGCGCCGCGCCTCGGCGGTTCTACGGAGACGATCATCGTTGGCGCTGGGATCGCAGGCCTGGCATGCGCCCGGCGCCTCCAGGAGGCGGGGAGACGCTTTCTGCTGATCTCGGAGGACGTCGGCGGCCGGATCCGGCAATCTCGTGACGGGGCGGTCAATCTGGGCGCCTACTACGTGCGCGCCGACTACACCCACGTCAACAGATACGTCCGCCTCGGACGGCGCATCGACCGGCTGGTGACCCAACGACACTACGGCCGCGATACCTACACGTATTGGGACCCAAGGCTCCTGCTCCACCTGCCACAAGCGACCCGATTCCTCCGCCTCCTCGCCGAGTTCCGTGCCCGCCACAACGTCTTCAAACGGCGCAGCATCAGCATCGGGCAGGCGGCAGCCATACGCGAGGACCCAATGCTGCTGGAGCTCTACCACCAGCCGGCGCCAGACTTCATCGCTCAGCACCGGATCAACGACCTGGCCCGCTGGTATCTGGCACCGGGCCTCCACGGCACTGCGTTCGCATCGCTGCACGAGATCACGGCGTTCACGCTCCTCCTCGGCGCACTCCCCGTCCTCGTCCGGGCCTACGAGTTCACGCCTCGGTTCGATCGACTCGTCGACGGCTTCGTCGACGCCATCGCCGCCGACACGGTGACGGGACTCAGTGCCCACGGAGCCGGATATGACATCGAGACCAAGGCCAACGGGACGCTGACCACCGAGCGCCTGGTGATCGCCACTCCGACCGACGTGGCCAAGAAACTCCTCGACCTGCCCGCAGCCAAGCGACCCGTGTCTGCCCACATGTTTCACGTCTTTGGAGCGCTGCGCGACCCCTTCCGCCGAGCCGACATCCACCTCTTCCCCGAATCCGACCCCACCCTGGCCATCGCCCGCCAGGAGAGCGGCACCGTCCTCTTGAGCTCCCGACGGCGCCATCCCGACCTCGACCGCTACTTCTCCAACTGGGAAGTCCTCGAGCACAAGCACTGGAACCCGGCATTCCACCTCCTCGGGGACGACCTCCTCGAAGCCGAACAAGGCCCCAACCTCTACCTGATCGGCGACCACAACATCGTCGGCCTCGAAGACGCCTACCTCACCGGCCTCCACGCCGCCAACCGAATCATCGCCGCCACCGACTCGCGGGACCGCGCACCGGAACAGCGCGCGCCCACCGATTCACGGCATCACGAAACGACGGCACCGAACTCTGGAGTGCGTCGCCACTGAGAATCAACCTGGAAGCAGCCACCAGCACCCACGTTCGGGTGCACCGGATCGGCGGGCGAAGAGGGGGCGGCCGCATCGGGGAACGCCCCCATCCTCCTGCTCACCACCACCGGCCGAAGATCGGAAGAGCACACACCACTCCCTCGGCGCCATCCCGACCTCGACCGCGCTCTACGACCGCACCGCCGTCTGCGGGGCCGACCTGGATCCGGCCATCGCCCGGTATGGCTCCGCAACCTCCAAGACGGCCCTCACGTAGACGTCACGATCGGCAGCCCCCCACGTATCCCGCCGTGGCCGGAGTGGCCGACACCGACGAACGAGCTGGGTTGTGGGCCCGACCAGCTCCCGGCGCTCGCCACCTACGAGGCCAAGACGACACGGATCCTCCCCGTCGTTCTCCTCGAGCCAGTCGACTCGGAGACCGACGTCGAGGCCAAGCAGTGAGGAACGTAACGAGCCAGCGTTTGACCGACCTGGTCGGCGGACACGGGCACCTGAAGGGGTTCGGGGTTGCGTCGGTTCCCGGGCCTCGTCGCGGCACGTCTCATGGTCGCGACCATCAAACCAGTGACCTCTACCTGACGCGGCAACGCGCAGCTCACGCTGGTGGTTGGTCGTGCTCGGCGATGAGGTCGCGGCCACTCCGAGCCAACCACTCGAGGCCGGCACGTCGTCCGACCGATTGCCTTCCGGCGCTGGGACCCGTCAGTGGTCACAACCTCGTGAACGGCGGCCGCCGTCGTCACCACCAGCCGACGCCTGCGTCAGTTCCAGGAACGTATACGCCGCTGCGTGCCTATGGATCTGATCGAAGAAGGCGGCCATCCTGCGGCCCGGTCAAGGGGTGAGACCGAACCAGCGATGCAGGGTCTGCGCCCACTCCTCGGATGGAACAGGGTGTTCGCTCCACACTCCATCCCGCCGGACTTTGATGCGGTTTTCGAGGAGGGTCACCCGATCAGGACCACCGTCGAGCAGACGGGTGGCAAACGGAGACCGGGTCCAGCCCAGTGCCGGTTCGGTCTGCAACCGGTGTGACGGCTGGTCGAAATCCGCGGTCACCCGCGGTTTCTGATCGAAGCGGTACTGCGGTTTGGGACTCCCGTCGGTGCTCCACTCCAGCAACGTGGTGAACTCCCCCTCGAACCGAAACCCGAACCGCCCGCTTCCCCCGTCTTGGGGTCCTTCCGCGTCCAGAAGAAGAGGGCGGATGAAGCTATCGCCGAATCCAACGTCGACCAGGTAGGGGTGCTCGAGGTTCACTTGCAGCGTGAGATGATCGGGGACGGGCGACACCTCGGCGTCGAGCAACACGGTGGCGCCGAGGCGGGTCACCGAGAACCCGACGGCCTCGAGCAGAGCGGCGAAGGCCCCGTTCAGCTCGTAGCACCAGCCACCACGGCCCCGCTCGACGATCTTCGGCACCGACCACTCGATGCCTGTGGCCACCCCGCGACGATGGAACACGTCAAGGTTCTCAAAGGGAACCGCGGTGAGATGTGTCCGCTGCAAGCGCTCCAGCGAATCGAGATCGGGCGTCACCTCACCGGTGATACCGATCCGCTTCAGATAGGCGCCGGCGTCCACGCCGCAATCCTCGCACAGAACACGGCAACGGCCGGGTTGGCCCGCCGCCAAGCGGAGCGGTGCACGGGCCCGACACGGGAAGTGGAGCGCTCTTCGCCGGCCGACTCGGAGAGGAGGCCTACACCGAGATATATTCGCACCTCGAGGTCGGGCGGAGCGGGAGCGGTTCGTCGTGCGCTTTGCGCCGGCAGATGCTCGGCCACCCAGGCCATGAGCAGGCTGGTTCGGAGCCGATCTCAGAACAGCAGGCCCTGTGAGTCGGGGCGACGCAGCCGCGGCAGTCCGGTCCACGGGATGTAGTCCATGAATGCCCAGCTACGACGGTGTATGGAGGACGGGCCCAACGCCTGGAGGGCCGACTTGTGCCGAGGTCCCGGATAGCCCTTGTTCATCTCGAAGCAATACCAGGGGAAACTCTCCGCCTCGGCGCGCATGATGCGATCTCTGGTGACCTTGGCGAGGATCGAGGCCGCCGAGATCGACAGGCAGTCGGCGTCGCCGCCCACCAGCCGCTCGGTGGCCCCGCCGACGAAATCCCACCGCCCGTCGATGACCACTGCATCGGGGGTCGAGCCCAGCCCGTCGAGGGCCCTGCGGGCCGCCAGCTTCTGCGCGTCGGACATGCCCAACTCGTCGCATTCGAAACTGGAGGCGTGGCCCACCGACCAGGCCACACACCAATCCGCCACCCGCTCGAAGAGGGCCTCCCGCTCGGCTTCGGTGAGCATCTTCGAGTCACGGACCTTGTAGATCCTGCGGTCCCGGGGGATCACCGCCGCCCCGACGCTTATCGGGCCCGCCCACGCCCCCCGACCGACCTCGTCCATGCCGACGATGACGTCTCTGCCTTGGTCCCACAGCCGGCGTTCGATCGAGGTCGTCGGCGCCTTGTCCTTGAGGACTCGACGCAGCCTGGGAACTGTGGCCGCCACTCGCCACAGCGTAGCTGCCCCAATCGGAGCGGCCCTAGCTCTTCACCGGATTGCCTCCTGCAAGGAGTCGTGGAACTCGGACCCGGCGAGTCGCTGCCACCAGGCCGGGAACGAGGACGCCAGCTCTGCGGCCCGCCGCTGGCCGTAAGCCAGATAGTCGGCCGCCCCGGGCAGGACGACGGCTCGGCCCCGGCGTCCCGGGCCGCGTAGCGATCCGGTGGAGAGATAAGAAGAGGTGTAGACCGTGGCCACGAGACAGTCGTTGAGCTCACCGAGGTGATCCTGGGCGGCTTTCAGCTCCTCGATGGGAGCCACGGCCGGCTCTCCGAAGGCGTCCCGAAAGAACTCCAGCGAGTAGCGAAGCTTCTTGGCCCCGATGCGTACTGCATGGAGGGCGGCCAGATCGGAGCCGTCCACCACCCCGGCCCCCTTGTCGAGGAGCATCCGGTAGCGATCCCACACTGCGCCGGGAGCCACCTCGGCCACGGTCGCTCCGCCTTCTGCGGCAGCCCACTCATCGATCAGACGACGCAAGGCCTTCTGCAATCGCAGGTAGCGGCGCCTGTCGAGGTAGGCCACGAGCCGCTCCTGTGAGGCGGTTCGTTCCCGGGCCACTGCGGCGCACAGTGGCTCGAGCCCGGCGGCCTGCTCCACCCCGAGGTCCGCCCGGTACCTTTCGACGCCCTCGAGGTAGACGTCGAGGTCGCGAACGAGGCCCAACGTCGTGGCCAGTTCCCGGACCCGTTTGCCGATCGGGCCAACCCTTTCTGAGGCCACGTGATCCTTGAAGAGCAGCAGGGCGGCTCTCATCCTTCGAGTCGCCACCCGCATCTGGTGGACCTCTTCGGGATCCTCCCCCTTGCGAGCTCCGGGCTCGTGGGACAGCATCCGCTCGAACTGGACTCGCAGCACCTTGGCCGCGGCCACTCCCATGGAGTCGCTCGGCGCAACAGGCTTGCCGGTCCCTCTCACACCACCGAATCTACCGATCGAGTGGATCGAGATGGACCGAATGACTCGTGCGGCACCCGGGCCGGTCTTCCGCCGGCTTACTCCCCCTCCGGCGTGCCTTCGGCGCCGGGAGCGCCCAGCGACGCCAGCCACTCGGCCGGATCCGCGGGGAGGACCTCTTCCTCGGCAAGTTCGCCCTCCCCGACGAGCCCGAAGGCACCGACGACCGTGGCATCCGGCAGAATCGGCTCGACCTCCTGGTAGACGTCGGAACCGGTGCCGGCCGGAATCAGCTTGCCGATGATGACGTTCTCTTTGAGCCCTCGCAGGTAGTCCGACTTGGCCTGTAGTGCGGCTTCGGTGAGAACGCGGGTCGTTTCTTGGAACGAGGCCGCCGACAACCACGAGTCGGTAGCCAGGGAGGCCTTGGTGATCCCCATCAATTCGGGACGCCCCTCGGCCGGAGCCTTGCCTTTGCCCACCAGCTCCTGGTTGGCCTCCCGGAACTCGCGGTCGTCGACCAACTCGGCAGGCAGATAGTTGGAGTCACCGGGCGCCACCACCCGGACCTTGCGAAGCATCTGGCGCACCACCATCTCGATGTGCTTGTCGTGGATGTCGACGCCCTGACTCCGATAGACCTCCTGCACCTGATCCACGAGATACCTCTGGGCGGCCCTCACACCTTGAACCTCAAGCACTTCCTTGGGGTCGAGAGGCCCTTCCGTCAGCTGGGTGCCGGGCTCGATCTCGTCGCCGTCGTGGATACGGAGTCGGGCCCGGCGCGGCAGGGGGTACTCGTACTCTTCGTCTTTGGCCTTGACGACAATGCGGCGCCCATCCTGGTCGTCCACGAGCTTGACCTTGCCACCATGCTCGGCCAGCACGGCCTTGCCCTTGGGGGTGCGTGCCTCGAAGAGCTCGACCACGCGAGGCAGACCGTGGGTGATGTCCTCACCGGCCACGCCGCCGGTGTGGAACGTCCGCATGGTCAGCTGGGTACCCGGCTCACCGATCGACTGGGCGGCGATGATGCCGACCGCCTCGCCGACCTCCACCGGGCGTCCCGTGGCCAGGCTGAGCCCGTAGCAGGCTGCGCACACGCCGTGGCGCTCCTCACAGGTGAGGACGGAGCGGACCCGGATCTCATCGATCTCCTCGGCCTGCTCGATCGCCGCCAGCTCTGCCCGACCCAGCATCGTGCCCCGACGCAGCTTCTCTCCCGCCTTGGTGGCTACCAGCTTGCGCTCCACCTTCACGTCGTCGGCCAGCCTCCGCCCGAAGATCCGGGTCTGGAGGTTGCGGATGGGCAGGCCGCGCTCATCGCGGACGGCAACCGTGATGCCCCGATCGGTCTCACAATCCTCGCCGGCCACGATGACCTCCTGGCTCACATCGACGAGCCGCCGGGTGAGGTAGCCCGAGTCGGCGGTGCGCAGCGCGGTGTCGGCCAGCCCCTTGCGGGCGCCGTGCGTCGAGATGAAGTACTCCAGCACGGACAGGCCCTCGCGGAAGTTGGACTTGATCGGCCTGGGGATGATGTCACCGCGCGGATTGGCCACCAGCCCACGCATGCCGGCAATCTGGCGTACCTGCATGACGTTTCCTCGAGCGCCCGAACGCACCATCATGTCGATCGGGTTGAACAGGTCCTCCTTGAGGCTCGCCTCCATGGCGTCCTTGACCTTGTCGGTCGCCTCGGTCCAGATCTCGATGAGCTCCTGGCGCCGCTCGTCGTCGGTGATGACCCCTTTCTGGTAGAGGCCTTCGACCCGGGCGGCGTTGGTCTCGTACTCCTCGAGGATCTTCTCTTTGTCGGGCGGTGTCTTGACGTCGTCGAGAGCAATGGTCAAGCCGGCTCTGGTGGCATAGCTGAATCCCAGATCTTTGATGCCGTCCAGCACTCCTCCGACAACGGCCTTGTCGTAGCGCTCGATGACCTCTTCGATCAGCCGGCGCACGTCGGACTTGAGGACCCGATCGTTGATGTAAGGGAAATCCTCAGGGAAGGCCTGGTTGATGAGAATCCTGCCCACAGTCGTCTCGGTGGCTGCTTGGCCGTCGAGGGGCTCGTCGCTGATGAGGTCTCCCAAGGCCTCCTTCAATCCAGCGTGCAGCTCCGGGTCCCCCACCAGGCTTCCAAGCCTCACCCGAACGGGGGCATGGAGTCCGAGCTGTCCCAGCTCATACGCCATGAGAGCCTCGTCGACATTCGTGAACGCCCGCCCGGCCCCCTTCTCGTCGTCGACCTGCTCGGACAGGTAGAAGATGCCGATGATCATGTCCTGGCTGGGCGTGATGATGGGCCGTCCGCTGGCGGGCGACAGCACGTTGTTGGTCGACAGCATGAGTACCCGCGCTTCGGCTTGCGCCTCGGCGGACAGCGGGAGATGCACCGCCATCTGGTCACCGTCGAAGTCGGCGTTGAAGGCCTCGCAGACCAGCGGGTGGATCTGGATGGCCTTGCCCTCGACCAGCACGGGCTCGAAGGCCTGGATGCCGAGGCGGTGCAGGGTCGGGGCCCGGTTCAGGAGCACCGGGTGCTCCTGGATCACCTCGGCCAGCACGTCCCACACCTGCGGTCGGTGCCGCTCGACCATGCGCTTGGCCGCCTTGATGTTCTGCGCCAGGTCGAGGTCGACCAGCCGCTTCATCACGAACGGCTTGAACAGCTCCAGAGCCATCGCCTTGGGCAAGCCGCACTGGTGGAGCCGCAGCTGGGGCCCGACCACGATCACCGAGCGGCCCGAGTAG
>JABAOD010014287.1_pt2 | contig 21231 bp, 15 predicted proteins | sample 7062151 | NCBI WGS metagenome assembly JABAOD01 (sample SAMN14538626, study PRJNA623070) | marine sediment metagenome | biome: marine biome [ENVO:00000428]; feature: marine pelagic biome [ENVO:01000023]; material: deep marine sediment [ENVO:00002113] | place: India: Gulf of Khambhat ... | reverse complement strand
AGTTCGTCTTCCTCGTAGCCGAGCAGGTGCGTGGTTGCGCTGTTGATACGCTGAATCTTGCCGTCCGGCGACGTGACGATGATCGCCTCGTTCATGCCGGACAGGATGCTGTCGACGTAATCCCGCGAATGCGTGGTCTCGCGAAGACGATCGCGCATGTCGTTGAAGACTGCGGCCAGTTCCCCTATTCCATCGTTTGGTTGCTCGGGCAGGCGCTCGCCAAAGTCGGCGTTGCGCAATTTTTCGGCCTGAGCCGTCAGCTGCCGTATGCGACGTGACTGGTTACGCACGGAGAACCAGATGATCAGCGCCGAAACGAGCAATACGCCCAGCGTGCCCGCACCCATCCACAGATAGCCGGTCATGTGCGTCTCGAGCTCGTGCTCGAGCAGCCGNNGCGCCCAGCGGGTTGCACGTGGATCATCAGCCGTCGGCAGACTGCCGCTCTGCCATGAGGTGCCGTCTGACCTGGTAAGACGCAGACCAGTGATACTCCTGTCGACGGCCAGCAACCGCTTGAGGGTAGCAGCGGCATCGGCCGGCAGGTCGGCAGCGGCGAGTGTGTCGGCGAAACTCTGCAAGTGAGCGCGCGCGCGCGCTTCGAAGCCGCTCTGCAGCACCAGATAGTGCTCTTCGCCGCTGGTGTGGACAATCTGCCGTGCCAGCCACTGGTACTGTGCATAAAACAGTCCCAGGAGAACGGCCGTGACGGCGAGCGCCAACAAGGCGAATCTTGGATAACGGATGCCGATCATTTCTTTATTATTATTCGGCCCTTTTTGGCTGCAAGTGTAGCACTTATCCTCGGTTGCAAAGAAAATTTATGCAAGTGGGAAATTTGCAGCTGCAGATCGCCCGATTGGCCCAAGGGCCGCGACAATCAGTCCTGCTTGCGTTTTTCGACAAACGTCACCGGCTCGCTGTGACCGGTCGTCTGGATCATGCCCTCGACAACGGCCCCTTCGGCCATGGCAATGGCTTCCGCCGTCACGGTGCCGCTGATTTTCGCGGTAGAGCTTATCTCGACTTTGCCGCTGGCGACGATGTCGCCGTCGACGTGCCCGGAAATGATGACGCCTTCGGCGCGGATCGTTCCCTGCCAGTGTCCGTCCGGGGCCAGCGTCAGCGTGCCCTGGATGTCGCAATCGCCATCGATCGATCCGCTGACGTGGTAGTTGCCGGTGCCGCTTATCAGGCCGTTGATCCTGCAGCCCTGGCTGATCAGCGTTGCTGCGTCTCCGGCCCGGTCGCGCAGACGCCGCAGCTTTGATTCGTTCATTGAGGCCGACTCCAGAGATGGTGTGCCAGTGATACCGGAATAGTACCTGCAGAGCGCACAAAATGTTACGAGCATTTCGGCCGGGCGCGAAATGCCCCTCACGCTCGTGGCGCTTATGGTAAAAGAGCAGGCGCACGGTCTTTTACAAAAGCCGGGGGGACGTCGATGCAACGGTTCGAACAGCGGCTGGCCGCACTTACGGCCGCGGGGCAGGGTTCCGTGCATGGCGGACTCAAAGGCGTCGAGAAGGAATCTTTGCGCGTCACGCCGGACGGCCTCCTGTCCGCGAGGCCACATCCTGCGGGGCTCGGCTCGGCGCTCACGAATCGTTACATCACGACCGATTTTTCCGAGGCCCTCCTGGAGTTCGTCACGCCGGCATTCCCGAATACCTGGGAGGCGCTGCAGCGTCTTTGCGACATCCACCAGTTCGTCTACGCGGAACTCGACGATGAGATGTTGTGGCCGGCAAGCATGCCGTGCGCGTTGCCGAGGGACGATCGGATTCCGCTGGCCCGCTACGGCTCGTCGAACGTCGGGCGCATGAAGACGATCTACCGCCGCGGCCTCGGGTTCCGGTACGGGCGGCAGATGCAGGTCATCGCCGGCGTGCATTTCAACTATTCGCTGCCGGACGCATTCTGGGATGCGCTGCACGACATTCTCGGGGCGGACACTCCGCAGCGCGAATTCCAGTCAGAACATTACCTGCGCCTGATTCGCAACTTCCGCCGTTTCGGCTGGCTGCTGCTGTATCTGTTCGGCGCTTCGCCCGCTCTGTGCAAATCATTCTCGAGCGCCGCGGGTGCCGGCCTCACGTTGCTGGACGAGCATACCTACTTTGCACCGCACGCAACCTCGCTACGCATGAGCGACCTCGGCTACAGCAACCAGAACCAGGCGCGCATCAACATATCGCTGAACAGCCTGGACGAATACGTACACGACCTGAGCCGGGCGATCTGTACGCCGGAGCCTGAATACGAAAAGATTGGCGTCCGGGTCGACGGCGCATACCGGCAGCTGAACGCCAACCTGCTGCAGATCGAGAATGAATTCTATTCCCCGGTCCGCCCCAAACGCGTCGCACGTTCCGGGGAGCAGCCCACGGCCGCGTTGCGTCGCGGCGGCATCGAGTACGTCGAGATTCGTTCACTGGACATCAACCCGGCGGATCCGGCCGGCATCAACCAGAACACGATGCGTTTCATCGAGGCGCTGCTGATCTACTGTGTGCTCGAAGACAGCCCGAAGCTCGATGCGGCCGATCTCGACGAAATCAGGGTGAACCACACGGAGACGGCGAGGCGCGGGCGCGACCCGGAGTTCCGCTTGCGGCGTGAGGGGAAGGCGGTGTNNCTCGAGGACAGCCCGAAGCTCGATGCAGATGATCTCGAGGAGATCAGGGTCAACCACACGGAAACGGCCAGGAGCGGGCGCGACCCGGAATTCCGACTGCGGCGTAATCGAGAAGCCTTGTCGCTCAGGACCTGGGCCAGCGAAATCCTCGACAAGGTGCTGGCGGTGGCCGAGGTGATCGATCGCGCTGATGCCTCGGCAAGCTATGTCGAGGCGGTTCGGCGCGCGCAGGAACTTGTCAGAAATCCGGAGCTGACGCCGTCGGCGCAGCTGCTCTCCGAATTGCGCGCAACCGGCAGCAGCTACTTCGAGTATTGCCGCGAGCTAGCGGGCCAACACAAGGAATACTTCGCCTCGATTACGCCGCTCGATAAACGTCTCCTGGCCGAGTTCAGGCAGGAAACCGAGGATTCCCGTCGGCGGCAGCTGGACATNNCCCGTCGGCGGCAGCTTGCCATCGAGACCGCCGACAGCATCACCCTGGACGAATACCTGCAGCGCTACTTCGCGAACTGCTGATCAAAACGGCAGCGATGTGCCGGTCTCGTATGCGCGCAGGCGCTGCAGCTCCTGGAGCCGCCGCGTCAGGGGGCCGGCCACGCCCGGACCGATTACCCGCCCGTCTGCTTCCAGGACCGGCGTCAGCTCGCCCATCGTTCCGCTGGTGAAGACCTCGTCGGCCGTGTACAGCTCCGTCAGCGAGATGTTCTTCTCGGAGCAGGGAATGTCGCTGGTCGCGCAGATCGACAAGACCATCGCTCGCGTGATGCCGGGCAGGCAGCTGTCGGCATGCGGCGTCAGCACGCGGCCGTCGGTCACGAGAAACAGGTTCGTGTCGTTGGTTTCGGAGACGAAGCCGTTCACGTCGAGCATGATGGCGCCGTCGACGTTGGCGACGTTTGCCTCGATAGCCGCCAGTATGTTGTTGAGCAGGTTGTTGTGGTGAATCTTCGAGTCGAGGCAGGCGGGCGTGTTGCGGCGCACGGAGGCCGTGATCAGGCGTATGCCGTCGGCGTCGTACACCGGCGGCTTCCACTCCGCAAGCACGATCAGCGTGCACCCGGAGCGATTGAATCGCGGGTTCATCCCCGAGGTTGTCTTTTCGCCCCGGGTCAGGGTAAGGCGAACGTGGACCTGGTCGCGCATACCGTTTGCCTCGAGCGTCGTGAAGATCGCGCCGCGGACAGTCTCAACCGACGGTATCCCGGAGAACGCCAGCGCGTGTGCGGAGTTCTTCAGACGACGCAGGTGCTCGTCCAGGGCGGCGATGCGCCCGTCATAGACGCGCAGGCCCTCCCAGACGGCGTCGCCTCCCTGCACGACGCTGTCGAAAACGGACACGCGCGCTTCGGCGCGCGGCAGCAGACGTCCATTGATGTAGACCACGATGTCGCTATTTCGGGAATCCGGGATCTTCACTGCGTCAGCCTCCGTTGTCTCCCGCCTTCAGCGCATGCACATAGAGTCTCTCGTACCAAGGTTCGCACTCGGCGAGCAGTTCCTCGAGTCGCGCCGGAAAGGGACCTTTGGGGCGGTACGGCCGGAACCCGGTGCTGCGGTGCACGGCATCGTACCAGTGCGGCGCCCAGACGCCGTCCTCGCGGATTCCGCCGGCCTCCCAGTGCAGCATCGACGAATCGAAACCGAGGCCGAGCGACTCGCAGAGGCTCTCGAGAACGCCCGCCGGATCAAGCAGCAGTTCACGGGCGTCGAGGACGACCGGAGGCTGCCCCTGCGCCCGAATCCGATCGAACAACTGCCACTGACGCTCGAGGCCGGTATCGGCCAGCCCGGCCGACGGTAGCTGGACGTTCAGTGAGGGCAGCATGTCGCGAGGGTCCCGGATCAAGAGGACGTTGCTGACCTCGGAAAGAAACGCAAGGTCGAGATCGACGAGGTGGTGCGCCATGTGCTTCATAAACAGCCGACGAGCCGGTACCGCTTCCTGCTCGGCAAGCAGGCGGCGGATGACCGATTCACCGTCGCAGTCCATCGCAGCCATGACCTCGTCGCCACCGGGATGATCGGCGCCGCTGACCCGCAGGTAATGACCGTATAGCGGCTCGTCGACGACTCGCACGTTGTCGAGCCGGGCGAAACTGTACATCAGCGCGGTGGACACGTTGCGCGGACCGGACCACAGACAGATTGCCGTCGTCACTATCGCGACGCCCCCGCGTGACCGACCGAACGGTGCCGTCGTGCCGCGACGGCGACAGAGTTCCCGATCAGGCGACGGATTCGTGTGCGCTTCGTCACAAAAAACGACCGATTCTTTGTGGCTCCGCGGCGAAGTTAACTAAACTCCGGGCAAAGTCCGAATCGCGAGACCACCTTACTTCGGGATTTGTTTTGCTGAAACTCTTCATAACCGGCATTGTACTCGGCATCGCGTGCGCGGCCGGCATCCTGTATGCCTTTCCGGTGGTCGATTTGCACCGCGAAGCCTCGCTGGTGAAGGTCGCGCCGAATGGCGGAACGGTCGAATCCTTCCGGATCAACCTGCCCCAGGATCGCATCGTCGCGCGCTCCCCGGGCGCGGGCCCGGCCGTACCAACGAAACTGGAATGGCCCGAGGGCGAGCGCTTCGGGGCGATACGATTCGAACTCTTCAAGCTTCGTAATGAACGCGACGTCGTCGTCGGGCTGGCAGCCCGAACGGAAGCGACCGACGCGAGTGGCGTGCTGATCGACTGGGTCCTGCACCTGCCGGCACGGGGTTCGCAGTATCTGGGCATGCAGCCGCAGATCGCCGCAAACGGTTTTCGGGGCGGCGTCCTGCGCGCCGGGTCTCGAGAATTTGCCGGGCACAGCGGCTCGATGATGGTTCGCCGGGTTGAGAACCAGCCGGGCGCTGCGGGCGGGCGCATCGAACTCACGACGAATTACATCGGCAAGCCGGGAGCAGGGCAGTGAAACACGTCGCCGTCCTGTTGCTCGGATTGCTGTTCGGTGCCTTTCTGTTCGTACTCGGTCTCGTCTATGCGCCTCTCAGCGAGGAGCGAGACCCGTCACCGCTGTCGGTCAACGACAGCGCCGTCATGTCACTGAGCTACGACGGTGTTCCGCGGCGGAGTATCGCCTTCACGAATGACGGCAAGTCACGGCTGACCCCATATCCGGCGGGCGTGCCGTGGTTGAGGGAAGCATCGATCGAGCAGAGCAGCGCGTTGCTGACCGTCATGCGCGACACTCGCGGGCAGCCCGCGGCGCTCGGGCTGAAGTTCTCGTCGCGGTCGGAAAAGACTCATCTCATCGCCGGCGAGGCACTGGTCGACAGCGACTGGTACGTCTACCTGCCGGGGCAGGGCAGCCTGTTCATCGAACAGTCGGAGAACTACTGGCCGTACCTGAAATCGGTCGTGATCCCGGCGTACCGCAATTCCGCGAACAGCTGGAAAGGCAGCTGGTTCGGCAACCTGACCGCCGGCCCCGGCGCCACCGGCACGGCACGAGTGACCGGCAGCAGCGGATTCTTTCGGGGTCGAAAGATGTCGGCGGTCGAATCCCTCAGCGTAGAGGCCTATTCGGCCGATACCGGCCCGGTTGCCGCCGAGGGACGATTGCTGGTAGAGGTGCCGACAGCAAACTCGCAGCCGGTCGAAACCGCAGCTGCTGAATAATTAGCCGGCAGTGCCTCAGCCGGCCACGTACAGGTCTTTCAGGTCAACCGCCGAATCGGCGATCCGATCCATGTCCAGCAATGACCGGCGAGCGATCAGCGGTTTCGACTGGACGAATTCCCTGGGCGCGTTGACGGCATCGACGGCGATCAGCCGCTGCTCCTTCAAATAGACGCAGGCGAAACAACGATCGGCGGGGTTGCCGCGAATTACGACATCGTCGTAGCCCTCGGACAGCCCGGCGATCTGCAGCTTCAGGTCGTACTGGTCGGACCAGAACCAGGGTACCTGGGTGTATTCCGAATCGATGCCGCACAGGTTTGCGGCCGCGGTCTTCGCCTGTTCCACTGCGTTGTGAACCGACTCCAGCCGCAAACTGCGGCCGAAGATTGCATTCGGGTGCCGCGTGCAGTCGCCGATCGCGAAGACATCGGGGTCGCTGGTACGGCAGTGCGCGTCGACGACGATGCCGTCGTCGACCTCGAGGTCCGCCTCAGCGGCAAGCTCGGTGTTGGGCACGATACCGACGCCCGCGATTACGATGTCGGCGGGCAGTTGCTCGCCACCGCCTGTCTCGACGCTCTTGACCCGCTTGCGGCCGGTGATGGCGGTCACGCCGGTGCCGAGACGCAGCCTGACGCCGCGCCCGGTGTGCTCGATCTGGTAGAAATCCGAAATCTCTGCCGATACCACGCGGCTCATGACTCGATCGGCCACTTCGACAACGGCGACATCCAGGTCGCGTTCTCTCAGCACGGCAGCAACCTCCATCCCGATGTAGCCGGCGCCTACGACGACGGCGCGCCTGCCACCGTCCAATTCCTCACGTATGGCCTCGACGTCTGCGATACCCCGCAGGTAGTGGCTACCTTTGAGCCCCATCCCTTGGACCTCGAGTTCGCGTGCCCGTGAGCCCAGCGCCAGGACCAGCCGGTCGTAAGGAAATCGGGTTCCGTCCCCGAGCAGCAGCATCCGGGTCGCGCGATCGATGGCGTCGACCTTCGTGCCGAGCTTGAGCTCCACGTCACGCTCTTCGTAAAAGGACTCAGGCTTTACGTAGAGGCGCTCTGTCGCCAGCTCACCTGCCAAATACTTTTTGGACAACGGTGGCCGCTGATAGGGCAGCCACGGTTCTTCGCCGATCAGCACGATATGACCGGCGAATTTCAGCTGCCGCAGAGAGCTGACAAGCTGTGCCGCGGCATGACCGCCGCCGGCAATCACGATCTTTTCAGTCACGGGCAATCCTCCGGCTTTTCATGGCGACGCCGTCCTAGACCGGGGTCAGCGGCCAGAGAATCGGCAGCAGCACCATGACGGCAATGAACACGACGATCGTCAACGGCACACCCACCTTGAGGTAGTCGACGAAACGGTAGCCGCCGGGGCCCATGACCAGGATATTGGCCGGGTGGGAAATCGGGCTCGTGAAGCTGGCCGATGCGGCCATCGCGACCGCCATCATCGCGGTTTCCGGGGCGAGCCCCATGTCGGACATCGCGGACAGAACGATCGGCGACATCAGTACGACCAGGGCCGCGGTCGGGATGATCATCGTCGCCATCGCGGTCAGGACATACAGCCCCATGATGACCGGCCATGGCCCCGCATCGCCGAGCAGCGCCATGACCTGGTCGGCGAGGTAGGTGGCCGCGCCGGTATCCTGCATCGCGGTGCCGAGCGGCAGCATGCCGGCGATCAGGAAGATGGCGCGCCAGTCGATCGAGCGGTACGCCTGCTCCATGCTGAGGCAGCCGGTCAGCACCATGATCGTGCCGCCGATGACGGCCGATATCGAGATCGGCGCGTAGCCGAGCATGACCGTGACGACGACGCCGAGCATGATCACGGCGGCCAGCGGCGCCCGGCGCGTGTCCGGCGGTTCCTGCCCGAGCGGCGTCAGTATCAGGAAATCCGGGTCGGACGACAGCAGCTGCAGCCGGTCGCGCGGACCCAGCAGCAGCAGGGCATCGCCGATTTGCAGCCGCTCGTCGGCCAGCTCGGTGCCGACGGTTTCGCCCTCGCGTTCAATGGCCGCCAGCTCGATGCCGTAGCGCTCACGGAAGTTGAGCTCACCGACGCTGCGGCCTGCGAGCGAGCTGCGCGGATCGAGCGTGGCGTCCATCAGCGTGAGCCGCTCGGACTCGAAGGCACTGACGTTGGCCGGGATCTTCGTGTCGATCTCCAGCTCCTGCAGTCCGCGCAGGACGTCGAGATCGGTGTGCTGGCCCTCGATCAGCAGCAGGTCGCCTCCCTGCAGCACCTCGTCGCCGCGCGGCATGATGTTCAGCTCGCCATCGCGAAAGATCGCGAGAACGCGAAAGTCGAAGACTTCCGAGAGCCGGCTCTTTTCCAGGGTTTCCTCGGCGAGGCCGCTGTGCTTGGGCAGGCGGACCACGAACATGCGCTCGTCGACCTTGTGTTTTTCGGCGAGCTCCTGGGGTGTGAAGATCTCGACCGAGCTGAAATCGGGGAACTTCTCGAGCTGGGCGATGGAGTCGATCTCGCCCTGCACGAGGATCGTGTCGCCCTTGCGGATCGGTACGTAGGCCAGGTTGGTGAAGCGAAAGGCATCGCGGCGCATCACGCCGACGACAACGACGTCGAAGCGGGTGCGGAACGCGGCGTGCCGCACCAGCTCGGAGATCACCGGCGAACCTTCGGCGATCGTGACCGAGGCATAGGCTACTTTCGAGGCCACCATCGATTTCAGCACCGGCGCTTCGCGCTCGATGACCAGGTCGCTCCAGCGCCTGAGCTCGCGGAACTGGTCGATGCGGCCCTGCACCAGCAGCCCGTCGCCGCCGCGAATGACGGTCTGCCGGCCCGGCAGCGTCTCGCTGCGGCCGCCGCGAATCAGCGACAGGATGATCAGGCCGGTGGATGCGCCGATGCGGGTCTCGGCCAGCGTCTTGCCGACCAGGATCGAGTCGTAGGGAACGCGCATCATGAACGTGCGTTCCTGCAGCTTGTATCGGGAACGCAGGGTGCGCTGGCTGACGTGCTTGTCGCGCTCCGCGCGCCGCTTCGGCAGCAGGAACCGGCCGAACAGCGCGACGAAAATCACGCCGATGATCATGACGGCACCGCCGATCGGCGTGAAATCGAACAGCGCGAACGGCTCGTAGCCGTTCAGCACCAGCGATTCGCTGATCAGCAGGTTGGGCGGCGTGCCGATCAGCGTCATCAGGCCGCCGAGCAGCGTCGAGTAGGCGAGCGGCATCAGCAGGCGGGACGCCGGGATTCTCGTGCGCCGCGCGACGTCGATGACGACCGGCAGCATCAGCGCGGCGACGCCGATGTTGTTCATGAACGCCGACAGGACGGCGCCCGTGACCATGATGACCAGGATCATCGCGATCTCGCGGCGGCCGGCGAGCCGCATGACCTGGCGGCCGATGATGTCGGCGATGCCGGTGCGCGTGAGCCCTTCGCTGAGGATGAACATCGCCCAGACCGTGATGACGGCGCTGTTGCTGAAGCCGGCGAATGCNNGGTGACTGCCAGCGCGCCGAGCACCATCAGCGCGACGACGTCCATGCGGATGACTTCGCTGATGAAAAGTACCAGCGAAATGGCCAGGATGCCGAGAACCAGTGCTATTTCCAGGGTCATTCAGTCGATCGTCGGCTTGGGCATGTCGTTGCTGTTCGCGTCCAGAGTGTTTATACACGACCTTCCACACAAAAGCGCATCGACGTTGGTAGCGCATGAAACGTCCTGTGAAAGCGGCGGGAGCGACGTTTATGAATGAGCAGACGATCTACCGACCGGTGGTTGCACGGTCGACCCGGCGGCATGAAATTCGAGGTGTCGATTATGCGGTGCACGAGTGGGGCAGCGAGGATGCCCCGCCGTTACTTTATCTGCACGGCTGGGGAGACTGCGGGTCGACATGGCAGCTCGTCGTCGATGCGCTGCAGCGCGACTGGCGCGTCGTCGCGCCGGACTGGCGCGGCTTCGGCCACACTCGCGTCGAGTGCACCAGCTACTGGTTCCCGGATTACCTCGCCGATCTGCATGCGCTCGCCGCTATCGTGGCGCCCGACGAACCGCTGCGGCTCGTCGGGCACAGCATGGGTGGCAATATAGCCTCGCTCTACGCGGGCATCATGCCGGAGCGGGTACGTGTCTTGATCAATATCGAGGGGTTCGGGCTGCCGGACTCGACACCGGACGATGCGCCCGGGCGCTATCGCGAATGGATCACGCAGATGGACGCCGAGCCGTCGTTCTCCGGTTACCGTGATTTCGGGGCGCTGGCGGCGCGCATCCGCAAACGCAACTCCGCGATGACGGGAGCGGCGGCCGAATTCGTGGCCCGCGAATGGGCGGATCGGGGCGAGGACGGTGTTGTGCGCCTGCGGGCCGACTCGAAGCACAAGCTGCCGTACCCGGTACTGTACCGGCGCGCGGAAGCCGCTGCCTGCTGGCGCGCCATCACGGCGGATGTGCTGCTGATCACGGGCGAGACGAGCTGGCTTTTGCGAGAGTACGGTGGCCCGGGTGAGGACATGTTCGCCGACGCCGAGCGGCTCGTTATCAGTGGCGCCGGCCACATGCCGCACTTCGAGGCCCCGGAAGCACTCGCCGCGGGCGTCGAGGCGTTCCTCGGAAAAGACTTGTAAATACATCCAGTACTGTATAAAAATACAGACTTTTAGGGGGGATGGAAATTGCAAGCGCTGGCAGACGGCAGCGTCGATTACCTCGGCTGCCTGAATCCGGAGCAGCGCCTGGCCGCGACGTACGGCGAGGCCGAGCCCGAGCACGGGTTGCGGGCGGGCCCCCTGCTGATCATCGCGGGTGCCGGCACCGGCAAGACCATGACCCTGGCCCACCGGGTCGCCCACCTGGTGATCAACGGCAGCCGACCGGAGCGCATTCTGTTACTCACCTTCACGCGCCGCGCCGCTGTGGAGATGACCCGGCGCGTGGAGTCGATCGTTCGTGCGGCAACGGCCGGTACGGGTTTAGCGGCCGGCGGTCTGCCGTGGTCAGGGACGTTTCACTCGGTTGCGAATCGCCTGCTGCGGCGCTACGCGCAAAACCTGGGGCTCGACCCGGGGTTCTCGGTCCTCGACCGGGGCGACGCCGCGGACGTCATCGACGTCGTGCGCCACGAGCTGCGCCTTTCCCGCACGTCGAGGCGCTTCCCGAAGAAAGATACGTGCCTCGCGATCTACTCACGCTGCGTCAACGCGGGCGAGCCGCTGGCCGGCGTGCTGCAAACGCAGTATCCGTGGTGCGGTGACTGGCAAACCGAGCTGGCCGAGCTTTTCCGCCACTACGTGCTGCGCAAGCAGAACTGCCAGGCGCTCGATTACGACGACCTGCTGCTCTACTGGAGCCACCTGGTTGCCGAGCCGGAGTTCGCCGCCGAGATCGGTTCATTTTTCGATCACGTGCTGGTCGACGAATACCAGGACACGAACAGCCTGCAGGCAGGCATCCTCGGCGCGCTGAAGCCCGACGGCTGTGGCGTCACCGTCGTCGGCGACGACGCACAGTCGATCTATTCGTTCCGGGCGGCGGCCGTCGACAACATTCTCGGCTTCCCCGATCAGTACATGCCTGCGGCGCGGGTCATCACGCTGGAGCAGAACTACCGCTCGACCCAGCCGATTCTCGACAGCGCCAACCGGCTGATCGCGGAGAGCGATCGCCAATACCGCAAGAACCTCTTCTCGGACCTGCCCGGCGGTGACGCACCGCGCTATGTCACCGTCGAAGACGGCAGCGCGGAAGCGGACTACGTGGTGGCGGAGGTCTTGAAGAACCGCGAAAGCGGTATCGATCTCAGGCGGCAGGCCGTGCTGTTTCGCGGCTCGCACCACAGCGATCGACTCGAACTGGAGCTCGTCAGGCGGAACATACCGTACGTCAAGTACGGTGGGCTCAAGTTCCTCGAAGCGGCGCATGTCAAGGACTTGCTGTCGGTCATGAAGTGGGCGGAAAACCCGAAGAACGAGGTTGCCGCGTTTCGCGTCCTCAAGCTGCTCCCCGGCATGGGCCCGTCACGCGCCGCCCGCTGTTTCGAACAGCTTGCCTCGGCCGGCCACCGTCTCGCTGCGCTGCGCAATTTTCGTCCGCCGGCAGCGGCAGGCGATGCGTGGCCCGAGCTGTGCCGACTGCTCGAGTCCCTGTCCGGCGCCGATCCCGGCGATATCGGCTGGCAGTCACAGCTGGCCGAAGCACGCTGCTGGTACCAGCCGCACCTGGAACGCCTTTACGACGCCGTCGAGACCCGCGTGGCGGATCTCGAGCAGCTCGAGCAGATTTCGGGCCAGTACCCGACGCGCGAGCGTTTTCTGACGGAGCTAACGCTCGACCCGCCCGGCGCGGCGGGCGATCAGGCCGGAGACCCGCTGCTCGACGAGGATTACCTGGTGCTGTCGACGGTCCACTCCGCGAAGGGGCAGGAGTGGGACGCCGTGTTCGTGCTGAACGTGACGGACGGGAGTTTTCCGTCCGAATTCGCGGCCGGGCAGCCGGACATGATCGAGGAGGAGCGGCGGCTGCTGTACGTCGCGATGACGCGCGCCCGACAGAACCTGTCGCTGATTGCGCCGCTGCGTTTCTACGTCACCCAGCAGCGCCGCGACGGTGACAGGCACGTTTACGGCGCGCGCAGCCGATTCATGACCGATGCGCTGCTGGCGACGATGCAGCAGACATTTCATGGACGCAGCGACGGTGGGGGAACCGATTTGCGATCGCAGTCTGACCGGCGTATCGATGCCGGCGCACACATGCGTGAGATGTGGGGTTAAGGCACTGTGCGATTAAAAAAGGCGGTAGCCTTGCGGCACCGCCAGTCGCAACGAAACAAACAGCTCGAGGGAATCTTAGTCTGCTACGTCTACCTGTTGGCGGATGATGTGCACCTCGTGGCCACCCTTCGCATGAGCGTCCGACGGCACATGCAGCTTGCTGCCGTCGATAAACTCGACCCCGCCGCCGACGCCGGCTTCCTGTAATGCTTCGCGAATGCGCTGGCGCGTCGCTTCGTCAATCGGATTGGGGGAGATAACGGTGACGCCGTCCTCATCGCCGTCACGAAGCACCCTGATCTTGCGGACTTCCCTGACTTCAACGTCGGTGTCGATCATGGCTTCGTGATCGTCGACATGCAGCTGCACTGCCATCGCGTCGAGATTCCCGAGATCGCCGAGCACGATCTTCTCGCCGGCCACATCGATCTCGAAACCATCGGTCGTGCGCAGGATCGTCGCAACATTACCGGAGGCGTCCGTCACCTGGTGGCTTTCGCCGACGGCGAGGCTGCCGAGATCGAAGCCCGCGTCTTCGCTATCGAATCGGAACGCCTGTTCGCCGGCTTGCTCGCCATCGATCACGATTTTCATCCTCGTCTCTTCCGGATGGCCGGCTACCGCCGCCGCCGCCAGCAGGACAGCCCAGAAAAGAACCGTGTACTTGCAAATAGCCATGTTGATCTCCAGTCGTCGCCGATCAGAATATCCAAGATATGGCTGTGAGATGCGCCGCCTCCCCATATGGTTGCAGCGTCCGCCGAAAAACAGGCTCGGGCTCAGGACAGGAACACCCGGTAGGCGGGGTTGTCGCTTTCCTCCCAGTGCGGATAGCCGAGTTCCGCAAGGTGCGCCTCGAGCTCGTCGGTCTCCTCCGGAGGTACGTCGATACCGGCGAGCACCCTGCCGTAGTCGGCGCCGTGGTTGCGGTAATGGAACAGGCTGATGTTCCACTCGGTGCCGATGGCGTCGAGGAAGTCGAGCAGCGCGCCCGGCCGTTCCGGAAACTCGAAGCGGAACAGCCGTTCGTTGCTGACCGCCGGTGAACGGCCGCCCACCATGTGGCGCACGTGCAGCTTCGCCATCTCGTTGTCGCTCAGGTCCTCGACCGGGAAGCCGGCGTCGCGCAGCCTGGCGATCAGCTCGTCGCGTTCCGGCCGGCCGCGGGTGAGCTGGATGCCGGCAAATATGTGGGCCTTTTCCGCATCGGCATATCGGTAATTGAATTCGGTAATGCCGCGTTTGCCGATCGTCTCGCAAAACCGTCGGAAGCTGCCCGGTTCCTCCGGGATCTCCGCGGCCAGCAGCATCTCCGTCTGTTCGCCGACGGCGGCGCGCTCGGCAATGTGCCGAAGCCGATCGAAATTCACGTTGGCGCCGCAGCTGATCGTGACCAGCGTCTGGCCTTCGAGGCCGTGCTGAGCGACGTATCTTTTCGCGCCGGCGACCGACAATCCGCCGGCCGGTTCGACGATCGATCGGGTGTCTTCGAAAATGTCGCGTATCGCCGCGCAGATCTGGTCCGTGTCGACGGTAATGATCTCGTCGACGTACTGCCGGCACAGCCGAAACGTCTCGTCGCCGACGCGCCTGACCGCGACGCCGTCGGCGAATATGCCGACGTGCGGCAAGGTCACCGGGTGACCGGCCGCCAGCGACTGGCTCATCGCGTCGGAATCCTCGGGCTCGACACCGATGATGCGGATACCCGGGTTCAGCTGTTTCACGTAGACCGCGATGCCGGCGATCAGGCCGCCGCCGCCGATGGGCACGAATATCGCGTCGATGTCTCCGTCGGCCTGCCGCAGTATTTCGGCGCCGATCGTGCCCTGGCCCGCGATGACCAGCGGGTCGTCGAAAGGGTGAATGAACGTAAGATCCTGCGACTCCGAGAGCGTCAGTGCGTGCCGATATGCGTCGTCGTAATTGTCGCCGTGCAGGACGACTTCGCCGCGCAGCGCGCGCACGGCGTCGACCTTGATGGACGGCGTCGTCACCGGCATCACGATGACGGCTCGCAGGCCGAGTCGCTGTGCGGCCAGCGCGACTCCCTGCGCGTGGTTGCCGGCGGACGCGCAAATAACGCCGCGACGCGCAGCGGCGGGATCCAGCCCGGCGATCTTGTTGTACGCGCCGCGCAGCTTGAACGAGAACACCGGCTGCAGGTCCTCCCGCTTCATCAGGATACGGTTGCCGAGCCGGGCGGACAGGTTGGCGGCCGTCTCCAGCGGCGATTCGACGGCGACGTCATAGACGTCGGCGCGCCGAATGAGTTCGAGGTAATCGGGTGGGTTCATCGTGCAGCGGGGCAAGGCAATAGCGGCGTTTATCGCATACCAGACAGCCGTCCGCAAAGGCCGGCGGATAGTTGCCGTGGTAATCAATCGCCGACCCTTTCATAATGCAGACCAGCGCGGCCACATCCGCCGGCCGATCAGCAAGCGGAGTCGAGGATTGAAACGCCTCCTTATAAAAAATGCCCGCCTCGTCAACGAAGGCCGGGTAGAGGATGCCGACGTACTGATCGAGGGCGATCGCATCGCCCGGATCGGTTCCGGATTTTCGAATCCGGCGCGTGCCCGGCTGATCGACGCGCGCGGAAAACTGCTGCTGCCCGGCATGATCGACGACCAGGTGCATTTTCGGGAGCCGGGCCTGACCCACAAGGGCGACCTGGCGACCGAGTCCGCCGCGGCGGCGGCCGGCGGCATCACCAGCTTCATGGACATGCCCAACGTCGATCCGCAAACGACGACGCGCCAGGCACTGGCGTCGAAGTACGACAGGGCTGCCGGTCGCTGTACGGCCAATTACGGCTTCTACCTCGGCGCCACCAACAGCAACATCGAGGAGATCAAGGCGCTTGCCGTCAACGAGGCCTGCGGTATCAAGGCCTTCATGGGGGCATCGACAGGCGACATGCTGGTCGACGACCCGGAAGTCCTCGACCAGCTGTTCCGATACGCGCCGGTGATTGCCGTGACCCATTGCGAGGACTCGCCGACCATTTGGGATAACGAGGCGAAAGCGCGGAAGAAATTCGGCGACGATGTACCGTTCAGCCAGCATCCGCGCATTCGATCGGCCGACGCCTGCCTGAAGTCATCGACGCTGGCGGTCGAACTCGCGACGCGCCACGATGCGCTGCTGCACGTCCTGCACCTGACGACGGCGATCGAGATGGGTCTGTTCTCGCCCGCGCATAGATCCGAAAAAAGAATCACGGCCGAGGTCTGCGTACATCATCTCTGGTTCGACGAGTCGCGCTACGACGAGTTGGGTTCGAAAATAAAGTGCAATCCCGCCATCAAGAAGGCGCAGGATCGCGAAGCGCTGATTGCCGCGCTGAACGACGGCCGCATAGACATCATCGCGACGGACCACGCGCCGCACACGGTCGAGGAGAAAGCGGCGACTTACTTCAAGGCCCCCGCGGGACTCCCGCTGGTGCAGCACGCGCTGCTCGTCCTGTTCGATCTGGTCGCGGACGGCCAGCTGCCTGTCGAACTCGTCGTCGATCGCGCCTGCCACGCCCCGGCCGACCTGTTCGGCGTCACCGAGCGCGGCTACGTGCGCGAGGGCTGGTTCGCCGACCTGGTTCTGGTCGATACAGCGAAGCCGCACCGGGTACGCAGGGAAGGCCTTCTCAGCAAGTGCGGCTGGTCGCCGTTCGAAGGACACGAGTTCTCGTCGTCGATCGACACGACGATCGTCAACGGCGTTGTCGTTTACGAAGGCGGCAAACTCGCCGGTGAGAAAGCGGGCCGGCGGCTGCAATTCACGCGAGAGCGCTAGCGCCGCGAAACAGTAGACTTTCGTCGCGAGACCATTATGCTAGCGACGATCAGCAGATTCGACAGGCGTCGGGCGTGACGTACCAGCCTCTTATGTCATCGGCATGAAACCGACAGATACGACCAACCCCGACTACTTCCACAAAGTCGTCGACTGCCAGTGGGGCTGTCCCGCCCACACCGACGTTCCCGAGTACATTCGCATGATCGCGCAGGGACGCTTCAGCGACGCGTACATGGAAAATCGCAAGTCGAACGTGTTTCCCGGGATTCTCGGTCGGGTCTGCGACCGGCCGTGCGAACCGGCCTGCCGCCGCGGGCGCGTCGAGGAAAAGCCGGTCGCGATCTGCCGCCTGAAACGCGTAGCGGCGGATCATCGCGACGACATCCGCGACCGCCTGCCGAAAGCGCCCGACAAGCGCAACGGCAAGCGCGTGGCGCTGGTCGGTGCCGGCTGCGCTTCGCTGACCGTCGCCAATGACCTGTGCCCGCTCGGCTACGACGTCACGATATTCGAAGCCCTCGACACGACCGGCGGGCTGATGCGGACCAATATTCCGCAGTTCCGGTTGCCGCCCGAAGTCCTCGACGAAGAAATCGGCTACATCCTCGACATGGGCGTCGACCTGCGGCTGAATCATCGCATCGACAGCTTCAAGGCGCTGCTCGCCGAAGGTTACGACGCGATATTCGTCGGCTCCGGAGCGCCGCGAGGCAAGAACCTGGAGATTCCCGGCCGCTACGATTCCGACCGCATCCACATCGGCATCGAATGGCTCGAGTCGGTGGCCTTCGAGCATGTCGACAGCATCGGTGAACGCGTCCTGATCATCGGCGTTGGCAACACGGCGATGGATTGCTGCCGGACGTCGCTGCGGCTCGGTGCAAATGAAGTCAAGGTCATGGCGCGCAAGCCGCGTGGCTTCTTCAAGGCCTCGGAATGGGAGCTCGAGGATGCCGAGGAAGAGAACGTCGAGATCATTGTCAATCACTCGCCGAGGGAATTCATCATCAAGGACGGCAGACTCGTCGGCATGAAGTTCGAGCTGATGGAGTACAAGATCGACGAGGACGGCCGCATCGACCGCGGCACCGTGACGGGCGAGACGATCATCCCCTGCGACGATGTCATCCTTGCCATCGGTCAGGACAACGCCTTCCCCTGGATCGAGCGGGACGCGGGCATCGAGTTCAACGAGTGGGAATGCCCGGTCGTCGACGAGACCACGATGATGAGCACGCTGGAAGGGGTGTTCTTCGGCGGCGACGCGGCGTTCGGCCCGAAGAACATCATCTGGGCCGTCGAGCACGGCCACCAGGCGGCGATCTCGATCCACCATTACTGCCATGGCGATGACATCGGTGATCGCCTGCCGATGGGCATGAACCTGTCGACCCAGAAGATGGGCATGCACGAGTGGAGCTATTCGAACGACTACAACCCGGCGACGCGGCGCCTGATGCCGCACGTGGAGCTGAAGAAACGATTCAAGAAACTCGACATCGAAGTCGAGCTCGGGTTCACGGCGGAACAGACGATCGAGGAAGTCGAGCGCTGCCTGAATTGCGATGTCCAGACGGTCTTTACGGCGAAACTGTGCATCGAGTGCGATGCCTGCCTCGACATCTGCCCGGTCAACTGCCTGACGATCACGCAAAATGGGGACGAGGCCGAGCTGCGCACGCGCCTGCGGGCCCCCGCAGAGAACCTCGAGCAGGCGCTGTACGTGTCCGCGGATTTGCCGCAGACCGGCCGGGTCATGGTCAAGGACGAGGACCTGTGCGTGCATTGCGGGCTGTGCGCGGAGCGCTGTCCGACCGGCGCCTGGGACATGCAGAAGTCGAAACTGCTGGTGCCCTACGCCGAAGATGAGCCGGTGGCCACGAAAAAGGTCGCGGCCGGCGGCTCCGGCGCTTGAGAGGTCCGAACGTGGCTACGGTAAACGACGTCGTCATCAAGATTGCCACGGTCAACGGCACCGGGTCCGCCAGCGCGAACGGCCTGCTGCGGAAGTCGATTTTCCGGATGGGCGTGCCGGTCGTCGGCAAGAACTACTTCCCGTCGAACATCCAGGGGCTGCCGACCTGGTACGAGATCCGCGTCAGCGGCGATGGCTACCAGGCGCGCTCCAACCGCGTCGACCTGATGGTTGCGATGAACGCGCAGACCTATCAGCGCGACCTGGCCGAGGTCAGGCCGGGCGGCTGGCTGCTGTATGACTCGACCTGGCCGCGCAGCCGTCAGCTCGATCGGGACGACATTACCGTCATGGGTGTGCCGCTGTCGAAGATGTGCAACGAGCACTTCGACGGGGCTCGCGCACGTATCCTGATGAAGAACATCGCCTACGTCGGCGCGGTTGCGGCGCTGCTCGACATCGACGTCGACGTCATCACCGGCCTGCTCGAAGAGACCTTTGCCGACAAGCGAAAACTGGTTGCATCGAATATGGAGGCGATTCGCCTCGGCTACGACTATGCGCAGGCGAATTTCAATTGCCCGCTGCCCCTGCGGGTCGAGAAGATGGACGCCACGAACGGACACATCATCATCGACGGCAACACGGCGGCGGGGCTCGGCTGCGTGTACGCCGGCGCAACCGTTGGCGCCTGGTATCCAATTACACCGTCGACGTCCCTGATGGATGCGTTCCGCGCGTTTTGCCAGCAGTACCGTGTCGACCCGGAGACCGGGAAACGCAGCTACTGCATCATCCAGGCCGAGGACGAACTCGCGGCGATCGGCATGGTGCTGGGCGCGACCTGGAACGGCGCGCGATCGTTCACGCCGACCAGCGGCCCCGGCATCTCGCTGATGAGCGAGTTCATCGGCTTCGCCTACTACGCGGAATTACCTGCCGTTATTTTCAACGTGCAGCGCACCGGCCCGTCCACCGGCATGCCGACGCGCACGCAGCAGTGCGACATCATCAGCTGCGCGTATGCGTCGCACGGCGACACCAAGCACGTGCTGTTGTTCCCGGCAAACCCGGCCGAGTGTTTCTACATGGCGCCGCAGGCTTTCGATCTCAGCGAGCGGCTGCAGACGCCGGTCATCGTCATGTCGGATCTCGACATCGGCATGAACGACTGGATGGTGCCGGAACTCGAGTGGGACGATAACTACGTGCCGGACCGCGGCAAGGTCTACACCGCCGAGCAGCTCGAGGAGATGGAGGCGTTTTACCGTTACCTCGACGTCGACGGCGACGGTATCACCTACCGAACGCTGCCCGGCGTGCACCCGAAAGGGGCCTATTTCACGCGCGGTTCGGGCCATACCAAGTACGGCGCCTACACGGAAAACTCCGACGATTACCAGGAGGTGATCGACCGCCTGCTGGTCAAATGGGAGACGGCGCGCACGCTCGTACCGGAGGCGGAAATCGAATATTCGAAGATGAACAAAGCCGCGATCCTGACTTACGGCAGCGGCGACGTCGCCTGCCGGGAGGCGCTGGATCTTCTCGGCAAGAGGCACATCGGTCTCAACTACTGCCGGGTGAGGGCGTTTCCGTTCAGCGACTCGGTCCGCGAATTCATCGACAAGCACGAGGTCGTCTACGTCGTCGAGCAGAATCGCGACGCGCAGATGCGGACGCTGCTGATCAACGACATCAATGCCGACCAGGACAAACTGGTGCCCCTGCTGCACTACAACGGCATGCCGATTCACGCGGGCTTCATCGTCGATCGCGTGCTGGAAGAGGATGCCAGGGGCCGCGCCGCCTGATACGGGGACACGCTTTGAGCTACATCGCAAAACCGAAGATCTCGCATCCGGGCCTGACGAAGAACGAGCTGGGCCTGACGCTCAGGGACTACGAGGGCGCCATCTCGACGCTGTGCGCCGGCTGCGGCCATGACTCGGTCACGGCGGCCATCGTGCAGGCGGTGTGGGAGCTGAACGTCGAGCCGCACATGCTGGCCAAGATGAGCGGCATCGGCTGTTCGTCGAAAACGCCGGCGTATTTCGCGAGCCAGTCGCACGGCTTCAACTCGGTGCACGGCCGCATGCCGTCGGTGACCACCGGCGCCAACGCCGCCAATCGTCACCTGACCTATATCGGCGTCTCCGGCGACGGCGATTCGCTGTCCATCGGTGTCGGGCAGTTCGTGCATGCCATCCGACGCAATCTGAACATGTGCTACGTGATCGAGAACAACGGTGTCTACGGCCTGACCAAGGGCCAGTTCTCGGCGTCGGCCGACATCGGCAGCCTGCCGAAGAAGGGCCTGCCGAACCAGCAGGAGCCGATCGACCCGGTGAGCACGGCGCTGAGCCTCGGCGCGACCTATATCGCCCGCAGCTTCTCCGGCGACAAGGAACAGCTCGTGCCTTTATTAAAAGGCGCATTGCTTCACAGCGGCTTTTCGCTCGTCGATGTGATCAGTCCCTGTGT
>JABAOD010010011.1_pt3 | contig 21236 bp, 23 predicted proteins | sample 7062151 | NCBI WGS metagenome assembly JABAOD01 (sample SAMN14538626, study PRJNA623070) | marine sediment metagenome | biome: marine biome [ENVO:00000428]; feature: marine pelagic biome [ENVO:01000023]; material: deep marine sediment [ENVO:00002113] | place: India: Gulf of Khambhat ... | reverse complement strand
GCCCTGCAATACGGTGAGCTGAGGTCCGATGCGGACTGGAAGTCATACTCTGTTGCAGGGATCGAGAACGAATCGGAGCAGGTGTTTGGGTCGGTGGTGCACACGATCGGGGAAATCGACGCGCCGATTGACTCGATGCTGCTGGCCGGAGAAAGTGGCGCCGCAAAACCGGTCTACGCGGCAATCGCTGGCATCGAGACCGACCAGATAACAACCGCCGGCCTTCACGATGATGCAGACCACCTCTGGAATTTCGAAGAGGCGCCTCCGTCGATTGGCCCGTTTCACTGCATCGTATCGCACGCCATTCTGGAGCACCTGATCGATCCCTATCGGCATGTTAAAGACCTTGTTGGTCTGCTGCATCCCGCGGGTGACCTCATCATCTTCACCGTCACGCCGGGATTCCCCTATCACCGCCATCCGATCGACTGCATGCGGTTTCTTCCGGACTGGTTCGAAATTGTCGCCCAACGGCTCACGCTTGAGGTAAAGGATCGCTTCTTTGGTGATGAGCGGGTGATGTACCGGCTCCGCAGGCCGTAATCACTTGGGATCGATGGCCTCTGCCAATCCACCTGAACGGACATAGAACGGGAGCCTTTCCGACGTTCTTCCGATCAGCGTGCCTCTTTGAGCATTTTGCCTCGCATCAGCCAATTCATGCTATCATTGAGGCAGCCGAGGGCAGGCGGAGAACCATCCGGGATACCTCGGCACAACCGACGATCATCGACCGGAACAGGAGCAGGGAGATGTCAAACGTGGTTGGAGGATGCCTGTGCGGCAGCGTCCGCTATGTCAGCGACGCGGCGCCTGCACTGACCGCGGTCTGCCATTGCAAGCACTGCCAGCGGCAGACCGGAACGTCCTTCTCGATCCTCGTGGGGGTGCCGAAGGGCAGCCTGAAGATCGAGGGGGAGAGCCTTGCCGCCTTCGAGGACGTCGGCGACAGCGGGCAGCCCGTCATCCGCCATTTCTGCCGGAGCTGCGGGTCGCCCATCTATTCCGACGTCAAGGCCATGCCGGGCCTGGATTTCGTGAAGGCCGGAACGCTGGACGATGCCGCCTGGCTGCAGCCGCAGATGCACCTGTGGTGCAGCCATGCGCAGCCGTGGGTCGGCATCGACAGCCGGGCGCAACAGTTCGAACGAAACCCGCCGGCCGGCTGAGCGGTCGGCGTTGACGGGCCGGCGGCGGCTCCGTGCATCGCCGAGACGCGGGTTTGCGGCGCCGCCTCAGGCGGCTCGCGTGGCGCAGTTGACGATCGGCGCGCCGGCTTGACGGACGTCGTTGAAGCCGGTGCCCCGCAGTTCGTTCGGCAGGACGACCGGCAGGTTCGGCATCATGGCGTGGGCGTCCCAGGCCGCCAGCACGCGCGACGTGAGCTCGGCATCGGTGCCGCTCCAGAACACCGAATGCCAGTTGGTCGCAAGATTGACGAACCGGCCGCCGGGTTTGAGGACACGGTGGAGCTCGCCCAATGCCGATGACCGGTCGTCCACATATTCCAGGACCTGCACGGAAACGACCGCATCGAAATGCCGGTCCGGTGCGCCGAGGGCGCGTACGTCACCGACCCGGAACGCGACGTTGTCGAGGTCCCGGTTGTGCGCATCCGTGGCGGCGATCTGGTCTGCGCTGATGTCGATGCCGGTTGCGGTGCCGCCGTCGGCGACGGCGAGGGCGATCTCACGGGTGCAGAAGCCGCCACCGCACCCGACTGCGAGGACCTGCCAGCCGGGCACGGGCTGAAGGGCGTCGAGCACGGCAAGTCGTCGCGCCGCCATATCGGTGCATTCCGCCAGGCGCCGCTGAATCGTGGCCATGTCACCGGCATATTCCGTTGATTTCCTCCCCCGGCCCCGACGATTTCATGCGTGCACCTAGGTGCGTCGCCCGACGATAGAGCTAGCCCGACGACACATACGATCAAGCGGACGCCCCGCCCGCCGCGCCTCCGCTATCCCTCGCCGACCCTGGTTCGTGCTATCCTTGCGCCATGAAACGGACGGTCCTTGGCTTCATGGTGGCGCCGCTGTGGGTGCCGATGGCGTTCGCGGCGGCGCTCTGGCTCACCGGGGGCCAGAGCGGGGCGATCGTGCAGATCTCGTGGCTGAGTTTCGTCTTCGGCTATGCCGGCGCCTGCCTGCTCGGCGTGCCGGCATTCGCCTGGCTGCGGGCGCGCGGCCTGACCGCGGCCTGGGTCAACGCGATCGCCGGATTCGCGCTCGGCGGGGTCGTGCTGTACCTGGTCCTCGTCATGGTCGGGCTGCTCCTCGGCGCCGGGGTGGAACAGTCGCTGTTTGGCGCGCTCGTGTCGTTCACCACGTGGGGACCATGGATTATCGTGTGTCCGGTCGGATCCCTCGTCGCCATTACCGTCTGGCTGATCGCCCGCCCCGACCGCCCTGCCGCGGCAGGATACTGAGCGACGGCCCTGTGTTCGGCACTACCGATCGAGCGCGGCGATCAGCCGCGAGTCCCGGTCGTAGATGTCGTCGACGAAGCGAACCGTGTCGGCGCCGTCGGAGACCACCGTCCAGTACAGGATGTGTACCGGGATCGAATGCGCAAGCCGCACCAGCGTCTCGTCGTCGCCGGCGGCAAGCGCGCGGATGCGAGCGGGATCCCAGCCGGGTGTCTCCGCCAGGACCCAGTCGGCGAAGTCGAGGGCATCGCGCACGCGCACGCACCCCGACGAGAAGTCGCGGCGGGTGCGCGCGAACAGCCCGCGTGTCGGCGTGTCGTGCAGGTAGACGTTGTGGCGGTTGGGGAACATGAACTTGACGTCCCCAAGCGCGTTGTTCGGCCCCGGCGCCTGGCGGATGCGGTAGGGGAACGCGCGCTCTGGCACCGCGTTCCAGTCGATCGTCTTCGCGTCGACCAACTCGCCGTTGCGGTCTACCACCTGGAAGCCGAGCGTTTGGACCGCCTGCGGGTCGCGGCGGAATACCGGCAGCTTGTCCTTGACCGCCAGGTTCGGCGGCGTCTCCCACCACGGGTTGAACACGAGGTAGGTCATGGTGCCGGTGAAGATCGGGGTCTTGCGATAGAGCCGGCCGACGATGATCTCGTGCGTGCGCTCCACCTGCCCGTTGGCATGCGCCTCGAGCCGGAAGTCGGCGATGTTGACGCGGACATGGCGCCGCCCGAGGTCGTCGGGCAGCCAGCGCCAGCGCTCCATATTGGCGCGGATCTGCGCGATCCGCTCCTCGACGCGGGTGTTGAGCTGGGCCAGGGTCCTGGCACCGACGGCGCCGTCGGGCTCGAGGTTCGTGCGCTTCTGGAAACGCCGCACGGCCTCGGCCAGCGCGTCGTCGAACAGCGTGGGGTCGGCGGACGCGCCCGCGATGTCGCCGGTCGCAGCAAGCCGTTTTCGCAGCTGCGCAACGCGCCGCCCGCGATCGCCCGCCCGCAGCGTCGGTCCGCCGTCGATCGACGGCCAGCCGTCCTTTTCGGCGATCACGCGATAGCGCGCCAGCGCCCGTCGCAGGTCGCGGTAGCCGCGCTGCGACGGCGCCAGCGCATCGAGACTCTCGGCAACGGCACCATTGGCGAGCGCGCTCTCCAGGTAGGCGGCAAGATCGCGCCCGCGCGGGGTTGCCGTCCAGTTCGGCTCGATGCTGACCGGATCGAGGCGACCCGACAGGAGGTGGGCGGCCAGGGTCAGATATGCGTCGGTGGCGATACGGTCGAGGCGCGCATCGGCGACCGCCGGCGACTCTGTGCTCAGCTCGGCGAGGCGGTAGTCGGCCGGGTCCAGCCCGTGCAACTCGGCCGTCCTGATGGCGGTGAGGAGATCACCCCAGGCGGGGGCGTTGGCGGGCCCGGTCCAGGCCAGCGCTCCGTTCCGCCACTGGTAGAATCGGTCGACCGTCGCCTGCGCGCGCAATGTCTCGGCGCCGGCCACGGCCCAACCCTGCAGAACCACGCCGATCAGCCCAATTACGGCACATGCCAGCGCAGGCGAACGCACGATCAACGACAAATCTCCCCAGCAGACCTGTAATGCCCGTCACGGTTTTCCATAATGTTGTTACAAGTGGCCCGGCGCAAGGCCATTGAACACTGCCGTGGCATCAAATTTCGGTCATCTCTGCAAGGGTCGTCCGCCGTTCCTGGAAGGGTACACGTTGTCGCCGCAACAGTGGCCGGGCACGCCCTCGTCGGACGGCCCGGCCGGGTGCGTTGTCCAGCTATGGCCACAGGCACGGTGGCAGCCGGACGGAGAGTTCTGTGCTACGGAATCGTGGTTTCCTGCACCTGCGGATTGAGATAGTCGAACTTAACCGTGTTCGCTCCTGCAAAATCGCTCAGGTTGAAAACGTCGAAGCCGCGCGTGATGTCGTTGGCGTAAATAAAGCCATTGTACCAGTACGTCGACCAGGTCTCGGCGATGATCGGGTCCTGCGCATCGTAGTAGGCGATCTCGACCGCGTTCGCCGGATCGGTGAAGTCGATAACGCTGGTGCCCCCGCCGTACCAGGACGAGGCCAGGATATCCATCCCGTCCCGCCGCGGCAGCACATTGAACAGGTGTGAGCCGCAATATTCGAATATCGGGTTTCCGGCGGAATCGGTTCCGACCTCCTGCGCCTGCCGCGGGATCAGGAACGAGCCAACCGGCGTCGCGCCGTCCGTCTCGTCGGTGATCGCGGCGGTCTCGTAGAACCAAATGCGCCCGTGCATGTCGGTCGGCGCGATGCAGCTTCCGAATATCGTCTCGTCACCGAAAATCGTGGTCTGGCCGTCCCATGTGAAGGTCGCCGAGTGCCAGATCTCGATGTCATCGTTGTCGAAGTGCTCGAGGATCACCGGGTTGGCCGGATCGCTGATGTCCCAGGTCTGGCCCTCGCTGAGGCATGCCGCCGCGGCGAGGCCGAGCTCGAGGAAGAACTGCACGTCATGGCAGCCGTCCGTCGCGTTGATGCCCGGAATGAACGCCAGATCGTCAAACGTCTGATTTACCGGGATGGGAACGATATTGATCACGGAGGCGTCCTCCGGCCGGTCCAGCGGCACCTCGACGATCGAGATCTGGCCGTGGCCGGGAGAGCCCGGCTGACCCGGCGCGCCGCAGGTCGGCCCGCTACGCAGCGCGTAGGACAGGACGTAGACCAGCAGTCGGTTGTTTGCGAGATCGGGGATGATGTTGTTGGTGTGCGATCCGCAATCCGTATAGACCGACTTGACGAACTGCGGGTCGGCCGGATTGCTGACGTCGAAGATGCGGATGCCTTCCCAACCCTCGGTCGGAACCGGGTTGACGGGAAGCTGGGCGGCGCCGCATTCCGGGCCAGCCATGACGGCGTCGACCGAGAGGATCAGGATGTTGCCCCAGACCGAGGTGTCGTTCTGCGGTCCCCGGCAGGCCACGTTCGCAATTTCCTTGGGGTTGCCTTTGCCGGAGATGTCGAAGACCCGGAAGCCGTTGTAGTTCCCGACATAGGCGTACTTGCCCCAGAAGCTGATGTCCGAGTTGGTGGCGGCGGTCTGGAAGAAGCTGCCCTTTAGATGCATGTTCTGGCTGTGCAGGTCGGGGCCCTTGCCGGCCCTGTCGCGCCCGCCGGTCAGCTTGGCGACGAGCTGTTCGCCCGTCATGACGTTGCCGGCTTCGTCGTAGCCGGGTGTCAGGTCGTATGGAAAGCGGAAGGTCTTGTGTTCCTCGTCGGCTGCTGCGGGCTGCATGAGGACGGGTGCCAGCGCGATTGCCAGACCCGCAAACACCGCCCTGAACGTTGATCGTCTTGTCATTGCCTCTCTCCCATGTGTGAATACCCGTGACGACAAGGGGTCGGAACTCCGCAGGCGATGCCCGTGCCGGACTCGCCCGGCAATGGCGGCTACCTCGGCCCGGCCGCCGCCGCAGCGACGCCACCGGTCCGATCAACACGCAACAACCCGGGTCAGCTGTATGACTGCACCGCCCCTCGATCCGATCCTACCGTCTTGCTGCGGTTCCTGGCCGTCGCCGTGTCGGCAACCGGACATATCAAACCGGACGGGCGATTCGAGAACAGCCCCAACCCCCTGAACCTCACTTCCCGCATCATACAAGAGCTTGGCACGCGGGAGTAGCGCAACTTTCCACTTGCGAGCACCGGAGCAAGACGATCCGTGCACCGGCGGCCGCGACGCAGGTCAGCGATCAGGTCCGCGACCGCCGTGTCGTAACGAGCGCGGTGTCAGAACAGGATATCGGCGACAACGCTACCGTGGTCGGACGGCCACAGGGCCGGGCCCGGCAGCGGTGTCCTGTCGCGGCGGCGATCGCCGACAACGTCGACGCGCCGCACCTCGGCCGGCATCTCCCGCGTGAAGATCAAGTCGATGCGCCGGTCGAGGAGGCTCGCCACGTTCGCCAGGTCGGGCATCTGACAGCAGGTCGCACCGTCGGCGGGCACTGCACGCTGCGACCAGATGTCGACGAAGCCGGCGGCAAGGAACTGGGTGTACGGCGTCTCGATACCGGTATCGAACGGCGGCGGAAGCGGCAGAGGGCCGGGGACGCCGAGACCGTCCGGGGACGAATTGATGTCGCCCGCCATGATCAGGGTCCGATCCCGCGGCGTGTCCGCCAGAGCTGCGATCAGCTCGGCCGCCTGGGCAGCCTGGACGTAGGTCGACGACGGATCGTCCGGATCGGGAGTGCGGACCGCGAGATGGGTCGTCACGAACCGGTAGTCCCGGCGATTGACGGTCACGTCGACGGCGACGTAGCCGCGCTCCAGCGCAATCGTTCCCGTCGCAGTGCCGGCTTCGAGAACGGTCTCGAAGTTGCAGCCGTCCCCCGACGGGCGGACGCAGGGAAAGCCGACCGGCATCGCCGCGCCCGCGGCAACGACGTCACTGCGCACCAGGATGACATCGCGGTCGCGCGCGACCAGAAGGGCGCGCACGCCGTTGATTTCGAACGGCAGACCGGGTGGCAGGCCGGTCGCCTGGATATCCCGCAGGTCGAGATTCTCGACCGTGGCGACCGGAACGTACATGGCGTTGAGGGCCGCAAGCGCCGACAGCGTCTCCCCGAGATGATCGGTAAAGGCGCCGGCGATCGACGGATCGTCGCAGCCGATCCCGGGCGTCGGCGCGATGACGTCGATGCAGCGGACGGACCAGACCTCCTGCAGACCGACCAGATGCGGGCGCCGCTGCGCGATCAGCCGCGCCAGACGGTCGGCGCGGCGCGAGAAATCGGTCTCGGCGATCTGCCGGAGCGCGACCACAACGGTCTCGTTGAGGGCCGCTGCATCCGGCGCCGCCAGAAGCGGCGTCAGATCGGCGCCGAGATACTGGTTCTGTGTCATGACGGTGACATCGGCCCTGCTGCCGGGCCACAGACGATCGAGCCGGTGCCACCAGAATCGGCCAGTTGGCGGTGTGGGACCGGCGCGGCCCAGGATCCGACGGTCGGCGATCCGGCGCGGGGGCGCACTGCTGGTCGCAACGACCACCGCGTCGTGCAGCCACCGCGGCAGCGCGTCGGACTCCGCCTGGTCGAGTGCCGACGCCGGGGCCGGCGCGCCGGCGCCGGCCGGCGCCGCCAGGGCAAGAAACAGCAGCGCGGCACGCGCCAATTCACGTCGCTTCATGTTCACCGTCGCCTTCGCATCGCGTCCAGGGGATGCCCCATTGTTACGTTGCGGGAGGTATCCGTATGGTTAACAAAGCGGAAATCATGGCGGTGCGGCCGCATCGGCCGGGGCACGTTCGGGAAGCGACCGCGGCAGTCGATCCTGCGGCGCGCTTCCCTTGCGCTGGATCAAGGCGTGGCGGTTGCGACGGGCGCATAGTCGCGGCCTGTCCGCATGTCCCATCCTGGACAGAAAGGAGGCCGGCCATGAGCGCAAAAGGCCTTTCCGTGTTCGACGAGACCCTGCAGGTCACGCATATCTGGCTCAACGAGCTGATGGAGGAGATGGGCTGGGAGGACCGCCGTCGCGCCTATCTCGGCCTGCGGTTGGTGCTGCAGGCGATCCGCGACCATCTCGCGGTCGACGAGGCGGTGCATCTCGGCGCGCAGCTGCCGATGCTGGTGCGCGGCTTCTACTACGAGGGCTGGCGCCCCTCGCGTACGCCGGCGCGTGACCGCGGCGTCGACGCCTTCCTGCGCCGTATCGAGGACGGGTTCCGCCAGGGCCCGGGCGATGCGTACATCGACCCGGCGGAGCTCACGGCGGCGGTGTTCGCGGTGCTGCGCCGGCGCGTCTCGCGCGGCGAGTACGACCAGGTGCTGCACGCGCTGCCGGCGGCGATCCGCAAGCTGGCGCCCGAACCGCGCACGCCGCGCGCGATGGTGTAAGCCAAGGACGGCCGGAGATGACACCGGCGCCGGGCTCGCGTAGTCTGGCGCGGCCATGTTCCTGCCGCTCAAGGACAGCAACCCGCTCCGCGTGATCCCATTCCAGATGGTCACGGTGACGATCATCGCGCTGTGCGTCGGCGTGTTCGTCTGGCAGTCCCTGCTGCCGGTGCGGGCGGCGGTCGCCGCGACCTTGTCCTACGGCGTGATCCCGGCGGTGCTCTTCGACCTCCAGCAGCTGCCGCCGCAGCTTACGGTGATCCCGGCGGAGCTGACCGTCGTCACCTCGATGTTCCTGCACGCGGACTGGCTGCATCTCGGCGGCAACATGCTCTATCTGTGGGTGTTCGGCGACAACATCGAGGATTCGATGGGGCACGTCCGTTTCGTCGCCTTCTACCTGTTGTGCGGCACTGCGGCGGTGCTGACGCACGGGCTGATCGACCCGGCGTCGACGACCCCGCTGATCGGTGCCAGCGGTGCCATCTCGGGCGTTCTCGGGGCCTATCTCGTCCTCCACCCCAAGGTCCGCGTGATTGCCCTGGTGCTGCCCTGGCTGCCGCTGCCGCTGCCCGCCTATATCGTGCTCGGCGGATGGATCCTGCTGCAGGTCGTCAACGCCTATGTCGACGGCGCCATCCCGGCCGAGGGCGGCACCGCCTGGTGGGCGCATATCGGCGGCTTCGTTGCCGGCGCGCTGCTGATCGTGCCGATGCGGCGCCGCGGCGTGCGGCTGTTCGACCGGGGGCGGTACTGAGGCGCTCCGGCGTGCCCGCAACCGTTGCACCGTTAACCCGGGTTTAATCCTGCCGTGCCACCTTCTGCCCGCCACATCGCGCAGTAGGGGCCGATGTTCTTGCCGATCGGAGACGATATCGAGCGCGAGGCCGCGCCGTTCCAGATCCTCACGATGCTGTTCGTGTTCGCCAGCGTCGCCGCCTTCGGCTGGGAGATCTCGCTGCCGCCGGAGACCGCGTGGGACCAGATCGTCCCGTTCACCATGATTCCCGCGGTGGTGTTCGGCTATCAGCAGCTGCCCCTGGACATGATGGTGATGCCGGTCGAGTTCAGCATGGTCACCAGCATGTTCCTGCACGGCGGCTGGGAACACCTGATCGGCAACATGATCTTCCTGTGGGTGTTCGGCAGCAGCATCGAGGAGGCCACCGGGCACGTCCGCTTCGTCTTCCTCTATCTGCTGTGCGGGCTGGCCGCATCGTTCGGGCATATCATGCTCGACCCGACCTCATCGGTGCCGACGCTGGGCGCCAGCGGCGCGATCTCCGGCATCATGGGGGCCTACCTGCTGGTCTATCCGTTCAACCGGGTCAAGGTGCTCATGATCCTCACGCACATCGTCGTCATCCGGGTGCCGGCGCTGCTGTGGATCGGCGGCTGGATCGTCTGGCAGTGCGTCGAGATCTGGATGGCCGCCGCGGCATCGCAACCGGATGCGGCCGGTGGCGTCGCCTGGACCGCCCATGTCGCGGGGTTCGTCGCCGGCATGTTCCTGATCCTCTTTCTGCGCCGGCCCGGCGTCAAGCTGATGGGCGAGACCGTCAAGGTGGCAACGGAATGAGCGCGTCGACGCCGGTGTGACGCACCGGCCGCCCCGAAGCGGTCAGCGCCGCGTGCCGCCCCGGGCGGCTGCAAGGATACGGTCGATCAACTCGTTCGCGACGCCGAGATAGTTCGACGGCTCGGACAGCGCCGCCCAATCGACCGGCGCGTCGGTCATCTCCGCGAGCACGTCCATGAGCGGCCGGCCCGTCTTCGCCACCGTGCGGCACGCCTCCTTGACCAGCGCCTGTGCCTCGTCCCGCGACATGTGCGCGGCCAGGGCGAAGCCGGCCGCCTCGGCCAGGACCAGCCCATCGGAGGCGTCGAGATTGGCGCGCATGCGCTCGCCATGGACCTCGAGGCCGGCGGTGACGGCGAGGGCGTGATGCAGGGCGCCGCCGGCGCACGCCACCATCTGCGGCAGCGTCGCCCATTCCAGCTGCCAGCCGGGACCGCCGCGCTCGTGCTCCTGGATCAGCGCCTGGTGCATGGCCGAGACCAGCGCCGCGTTGAGCCGCGCCGCGGTGACCATGACCTCGCAGCCGACCGGGTTCGCCTTCTGCGGCATGGTGCTGGAGCCGCCCCCTGCGCCCGGCGTCACCTCGCCGACCTCGGACTGGGCCAGCAGCATCAGGTCCTGCCCGATCTTGCCGATCGCGCCGGTCAGCAGCGACAGGGCGCCGGCGAACTCGGCCATCGCCGCGCGCCGGCTGTGCCACGGTGCCGGCGGCGCGGAAAGGTCGAGCTCCCGGGCCAGCGCTTCCATCACCGCGAATCCCTTGTCGCCGAGCGCCGACAGGGTGCCGGCGGCGCCGCCGAACTGCACGACGAGGAGGCGCGGGCGTAGCTCGCCGAGGCGGTCGCGCCCGTCGGCGAGGGCCTGCAGCCAGCCCGCGGTCTTCAGGCCGAAGCTCGTCGGCACCGCCTGCTGCGTGCGGGTGCGCGCCGCCATCACCGTGCCGCGATGGGTGTCGGCCAGCGCCGCCAGCTGCTCGATCAACCGGCCCAGGCGCGCGGATAGGAGGTCGAACGCGGTGTGCAGGCGCAGCACGAGGCCGGTGTCGACGATGTCCTGGCTGGTCGCGCCCCAGTGCACGTAATCGGCAGCGTCACCACCCACGGCGGCGCGCAGCTGCCGGACCAGCGGGACGACCGGCACGCCGGTCTGTTCGGTCCCGGCGGCGATGTCGGCGAGGTCCGGCGTGAACTTCGCGGCGGCCCGCTCGATGGCGTCGGCGGCGCGCTCCGGGATGAGGCCGAGGCGCGCCTGGACGCGCGCCAGCACCACCTCGACCGCGACCATGGTGCGCAGTGCCGCCTCGTCCGAGAACAGCGCGTTGATCTCGGGGTCGCCGAACAGGCGGCCGTGGATCTCCGAGTCGAAGGGCGAGACGGTCATGGCCGCAGCATAGCCGCCGCGCGCACCGGCGTCACGCGACGGCGGTCTGCGCCGGGATCGAGAGGATCCGCCGCGCCTCCTCGGGCGTCGCCGGATGGCGGCCGTACTCGCCGCACAGCCCGGCGACGCGGGCGACGAGCTCGGCGTTGCTTGCGGCCAGGCGCGACTTGTCGAAGCGGATGTTGTCCTCGAGCCCGGTGCGGCAGTGGCCGCCCATCTCGAGCGTCCACAGGTTCATCTCGAGCTGGCTGCGGCCGATGCCCGCCGCGGTCCAGGTGGCGTCCGGCATCAACAGCTTGAGCTGCGCCACCTCGAACTCGAGGATGTCGCGGCGCGGCGGCAGCGCGTTCTTCAGCCCGAACACGAACTGCACGTGGACCGGCCGGCGGATCATGCCGGCCTCGGCCATCTGGTGCGCGGTATACAGCATCGCCAGGTCGAACACCTCGACCTCCGGCTTGACGTCGTGGTCGAGCATCTTCTGGGCGAGGTCGTGCACCAGCTCCGGGTGGTTCTCGTAGATCATGTTCGGGAAGTTGACCGAGCCGGTGGCCAGCGACGCCATGTCCGGGCGCAGATGGAGCATGCCGCCGCGCTCCTCGGGCGCGCGGCCGCGGCCGCCGGTCGAAAACTGCACGATCATCCCCGGGCAGTGCTTGCGCACGCCGTCCTGGAACGCCGCGAACTTGTCCGGGTCTGAGGACGGACGCTGCTGTTCGTCGCGGACGTGCACGTGCACGATCGTGGCGCCGGCCTCGAAGGCTTCGTGCGTGGACTCGATCTGTTCCGGGACGGTCACGGGGACGGCGGGGTTGTCTTCCTTCTTCGGCACCGAGCCTGTGATCGCGACGGTGATGATGCAGGGTTCGGTCATGAGTCCGGTCCCGTTTTTAATACCTTGTCCGTTCAATTCGAAACGTTCTCGGCGGGCGGCGCGGCCTCATACTTCGAGACGCGGCTTCGCCACTCCTCAGCATGAGGACACAGATATTGGAGCCGCATGCTGAGGAGGCGCGCTGCGCCGCCTCGAAGTATGAGGTCGCGCCAGTCCAACCGATGCGAACATACCGGATATCGCTCTAGAGGTCGAAAAATACCGTCTCGTCGGCGCCCTGCAAGTGGACGTCGAAGCAGTAGACGGTCCCCGCCGGCGTGTCCTCGCGCCGGGCGATGAGCGTGCCGCGTCGCGCCTCCGGCACCGTTGCCAGTACGGCATCGGCGGCGTTTGCCTTTTCCTCGTCGGAGAAGTAGATCCGTGTGAAGGCGTGCGAGAGCATGCCGCGCGCCATCACGCACAGCGTGATGTGCGGCGCCTGGCCCTCGACCGCCCCCGGCTTGACGGTCTCGAAGACGAAGCGCTGCTCGGGGTCGGTGCCGGTGCCGCAGCGCCCGAAACCCTTGAACGCGAGGTTGGAGCCGCGCGGGTCGGCGGGATGGGCGTAGCGGCCCCGGGCGTCGGCCTGCCAGATCTCGACCAGGGCATCGTCCACCGGCTTGCCGGCGCCGTCGAGAACGCGACCGAGGATGCGGATGCGTTCGCCCTCGACGGTCTCGTCGGCCAGATTGTTGCCGGCGATCGCCCTGAAGTCGTAGCCGTATTGCTCCGGCGTCAGGCCGTAGGCGAAATACGGACCGACGGTCTGCGATGGGCTCTGCCTGCGTTTCATGGTGCTACGCCTGGGCCGGCGTGGCGTTGCGGCCGCGCAGAACGATGTCGAACCGATAGCCGAGTGCGAACTCCGGCTCGGTGATGTCGAGATCGAACGTCGCGATCAGCGTTTCGCGGGCGCTTTCGCCGGCGCCGAGATAGATCGGGTCGAGCTCGAGCAGCGGATCGCCGGGGAAGTACATCTGGGTGACGAGGCGCGTGGCGATGCTCGGCCCGAACAGCGAGAAGTGGATGTGGTTCGGCCGCCAGGCGTTGGGGTGGTTGCCCCAGGGATAGGCGCCGGGCTTGATCGAATAGAATTTGTAATTGCCGTCGCCGTCGGTCACGCAGCGCCCGCTGCCGCGGAAGTTGGGGTCGAGCGGCGCGTCGTGCTGGTCGCTCTTGTGGATGTAGCGCCCGGCGGCGTTTGCCTGCCAGACCTCGATCAGCGTGTCCGGGATCGGCGTGCCGTCCTCGTCGAAAACCCGGCCGGCGACGACGATGCGCTCGCCCAGCGGCTCGCCGTTGACGCGGGCGTTCCTGGTCAGGTCGTGGTCCAGCGGCCTGACGCTCTCCGTGCCGTAGACCGGCCCGGTCCTCTCCGACAGGGTCTGCTTCAACGGGATCAGCGGCTTTGTCGGCCCGCGCAGGGTCGTCGACTTGTAGTCGGGGTAGACATAGGGCGGATGGGCGTCCCAGTCGCGCGGCCCGAACGGTCCGTGTGCGGTCATTTCCGGTGTTCCTCGGCGGGTTGGTGGTCGCGGTCCTCCAGGATCTGCTTGGCGACGGCGAAACCCCGATTGGCCGCCGGCACCCCGGCATAGACCGCGACGTGGAACAGCATCTCCGCGATGTCCTCCGCCGTGGCACCGGTATTGCGGGTGGCGCGGACATGCATGGCGAACTCCTCCCAGTGGCCCTGCGCGGCCAGGAGGGCGAGGGTCAAGAGGCTCCGCGTCCGCCTCTCCAGCCCCGGCCGCGTCCACACGGCACCCCAGGCGGTTTCCGTGATATAGCGCTGGAAGTCTGTATCGAATGGGGTCTTGCGGGCCTCGGCCCGGTCGACATGGGCATCGCCCAGCACCGCGCGGCGCACCTTCCTCCCGTCCTCGAAGCGGTCGTCAGACAAGGCCGTGCTCCTCCAGAAACGACGTCAGCAGGCCGGCCATGACGTCCGGCCGCTCGATGCAGGGCAGGTGTCCCGCGCCGTCGATCACCGCGAACTGCGCGCCCCGGACCAGGTCGGCAGTGGCGCGCACTAGGTCGGGTGGCGTCGCGCCGTCCTCGCTGCCCACGAGGCACAGAGTCGGCACCTCGATGCCGGCGGCCTCGGCGCTGAAATCGGCGTCGCGGATGGCGGCACAGGTGCCAAGATATCCCGCCGTCGGCGTGCGCACCAGCATGTTGCGCCAGCCGGCGGATTCCTCGGGCCGGCTGCGCCGGAATTCGGCGGACAGCCAGCGCTCCATGATGGCATCGGCGATCGCCTCGATGCCGCCGGCCTCGATCGCCGCGATGCGGGCCTCCCACATCTCGGCCGTGCCGATCTTCGCTGCGGTGTCGGCCAGGATCAGCGCCTGCACCCGCTTCGGCTGTCGCAGCGCCAGCCCCTGCGCGATGAGGCCGCCGACCGACAGTCCGCACAGCACGATCCGGTCGAGCGCAAGGTGGTCGAGCAGACCGATCAGATCGTCGACGTGGTCGTCGATGCGGTAGGGCGGGGGCGTTGCCTGCGACAGCCCGTGCCCGCGCTTGTCGTAGCGGACGATGCGAAAGCGGCCGGAAAGCCGCGCCGCCAGCCGGTCCCAGGCCCGGAGGTCCGTGCCGAGGGAGTTGGAGAACACGAGGGTCGGCGCGCCCGGCCGCGGGCCCGTGTCGTCGTAGTGCAGGACGATCTCGTCGATGCGGGCGAACTGCATTTGCGTGTCTTGTCTGTGTCGGTTGCCGGAATGCTAGCGCATTGTCGGGTGAAGCGGAATCCATCCGCGCGATACCCATCCGCAACATTCCGGATATCGGTTCAGGACGCGACCGCGGCAGCCGGTGCGGGAGCCGCACCTTCGATCGCCTCGGCCGCCCGCCGCCGCGCCTTGGCGACCTGTACTGCAGCATCGTCGGCGGCCAGCTCGCCGTCGAGAATCGGTACGACCAGCTGCTCCAGGATCCGCTCGTAGTCGGCGCGGCCGCGCCGCGCGGTGTCGGAATATCCCTTGATCAAGCCCGACAGCAGCGCGATCTCGCGGGCCAGGGCGAGGTCGCCGTGGGCGGCGCGATCGATGAGGCCGAGCCAGCGCTCGATCGCCCGCTGCTCGACGCCGTAGCGCCAGGTCAGGCGGCGCAGGTGCCGCAGCCTGGCCAGCAGCCACAGCCGCGAGTACCCCCAGACCGTGCTCGAGCGCAGCCGCATGTTGACATGCCAGCGGCGCAGCCGGTTGGAATGCCGGGCCAGCCACAGCAGCGGCCGCGCGAACGGCGCCGGCAAGAGGTCGCAGATCTCCTCGATGCCCGGCGCGAGGTACTCGGTGACGTGGAACGGCGCCTCGCCCGGCAGCGCGAGCTCGCCGCGGATGCGCGCCCGGCGCGCCGCCCTGGCCTTCAGCTGGGCGACCCGGATCACGTCCTCGTAGCTCATGCGCAGCGCCAGCTCGCGGGCGACGTCGGCGCACAGCGTCGCATCACGCACCGCGAACGGCTCCAGCCGGTCGAGGAAGAGCCTTGCGTAGGACGCGCCCTGGTACTCGCTGAGGCGCTCCAGCCCGGCGGCGATGGCCGGCCGCGCGGCCTCAGGAAACGCCGTCGTGATCTCCGGCACGGCGGGCCCGGTGTCGTCGGCGGCCACATCCGTCGCGTCGGCTTCGGCCCGCACGGTTTCAAAGGCGGCGGCGAAGGCGGCGAGATTCGGCTCGACCGCGCGGCCGCCGGCGCGGATCGCGTCCTCGAACGCGGTGCGCGGCAGCGGCAGCACCTCGGCGGCGGCGAGCGCGCCCAGCATGGCGGCGCCGATCGGCACTCCGGCGCGCCGTGACGGGACGTCGAGATCGGCCAGCACCCCGCGTTTCGCGCGGGTCTCGAGGGCCTTCCCGAGGGTCCTGTCGTCGAACCGCCCATCTTCCGTTGCGGTCTTCTCGGGCATAGTGAAGACGCGGTGCGTCGACGCAATCACGGTGGTGCGGTCCGGCGTCACCTGGCCGCCGGCGACGGCGCGGCCGGCCTCGACAAGCTCGCTCGCCAGCACGACGTCGACCTGCCCGGCCACCGGCAGCAGCGCGAACACCGGCGCGCGACCGCGCCGGTCCGGCTTCGCCATCTCGATGTAATAGGTGGTGGCGCCGGTGCGCTGGGCGACGCCGGGCACAGAGGTCGCCTGCACCGCCAGCCCCGCCTCATGCGCCGCGGCGACGATCCAGCCGGTCAGCACGCCGCCGCCCTCGCCGCCCATGGCGTTGATCAGGAGGTTCACGGTCACCGGCATCGTTCCCCAGCCTCTCAGACCCGCCGCGCGAGCCAGCCGATGACGGCGCGGCGCACGCGGTGGAGCGCCCGCTCGATGAGGCCCGGGTTGTGGATGCGGATCGCCTTGTAAAAGGACGGGCACAGCGCCGCGGCGTGGGCCATCTCGCCGCACAGGCCGCAGGCGACGCAGTCGTCGGTCACGCGGCTGACCGGGCGGTCGCGCAGCGGGTCCGGGTTGGCGGCGACGGTCAGCGACGGGCAGCCGGACAGGCGGATACAGGCATGGTCTCCCGTGCACAGGTCGGGATCGATGCCGAAGCGGGCGGTCTCGACCCGCGCCCCGGCGGCGATGTCCTGCGCCTCCTCCACTTTCTCGCGACGCCGCCGGGCGAGCATGCACTCGCCGTCAGCGATGATGACCTTGAGGCCCTTGTGCGCCGTCGTGAAGGCCTCGTGCAGCGCCTGCACCATCTTGCCGACCGCATAGGTGCGCACGGTGCGCAGCCAGGTCACGCCGAGCGCCTCGAGGGTCGGCTCGATCTCCATTACAGGCGCATCGCCGCTGCTCGGGATCGCCTGCTGGCCGGTCGCCGAGGCGTAGCCGTTTTGCATGATCACCAGCACCCCGTCGCCGCGATTGAACAAGGTGCTGGCGACGCCGGTCTGCAGCCCGTTGTGCCAGAAGCCGCCGTCGCCCATCACGGCGAGGGTGCGGCGCTCCTGGATCGGGCCGACGGCGGCGGCGCTGGCCAGCGACATGCCATAGCCGAGGATCGAGTTGCCCATGTTGAACGGCTCGAACGTCGCGAACGCGTGGCAGCCGATATCGGCGGCGACGTGGACCGGCCCGATCTCGCGCTCCACGAGCTTCAGCGCCCCGAACACCGGACGCTCCGGGCAGCCGGTGCAGAAGGTCGGCTGGCGGGGCGGCGGCGCTTTGCCGTCGAAGGCGTCGCGGCCGGCGGCCTGTGCCGCGGCGATGCCGTCGGACAACGCCCGCATATCCTGTGCCGCCGCAGCGGGGGCGTGCGCCTCGAAGAACGCGGCAAGGCCCTGCGCCACCGCTTCGCCGGTGTACTCGCCGGCGCCTTCGAACACGTCCTTGCCGCGCACCGCGGCGCCGATCCCGGCGCGCACCAGGATCTGCAGGACCTGCTGCTCGATGAACTCGGGATAGCCCTCCTCGAGCACCAGCACCGCCTCCTTGTCCCGGCAGAACGCCTCGATCTCCTCCGGCACCAGCGGGTAGGTGACGTTGAGGACCAGCAGGTCGTGCGCCGGCTTGCCGTAGCCGTCGGCCAGTCCGGCCATGGCGAGCTGGCGGACCACCGTGTTGTACAGCCCGCCCTGGAGCATGAGGCCGATGTTGCGCGCCTTGCCCTTGACATGCTCGTTCAGCCCGTGCTCACGGATATAGGCCTGCGCCGCCGGGATCCGCACCGCGCGCTTGTCCTGCTCCTGGCCGAAGGTGACCGGCGGGTGCGACAGCCGGTCGTACAGGAAGGCGGCCGGCGCGGCGAGCCGGTGGCGGGTGCTGACGGACGGCGTGACGTTGTCCTTCGCCGTGAACTCGCCCTGCAGGTGGCAGGCGCGGATGCGCAGCTGCAGGAAGGCCGGCGCGTGGGACGCTTCGGACAGCCTGAACCCGTGCTCGACCAGGTCGACGATCGTCGCAAGGTCGGGCTTCGGGTCGATGAGCCAGATCGTCGATTTGAGCGCGACGGCGTAGGTGCGTTCCTGGATGACGCTGGCGCCGTCGCCGTAGTCCTCGCCGACGACGATCAGCGCGCCGCCCTGGACGCCCGCCGAGGCGAGGTTCGACAGCGCGTCCGAGGCGACGTTGGTGCCGACGATCGACTTCCAGGTCACGGCCCCGCGCACCGGGTAGCTGATCGAGGCGGCCAGCATCGCGGCGGCCGAGGCCTCGTTGGCGCAGGCCTCGACATGGACGCCGAGCTCGCCGAGATAGTCGCGGGCCGAAACCATGACGTCGAGCAGGTGCGAGACCGGCGCGCCCTGGTAGCCGCCGACATAGGAGACGCCCGACTGCAGCAGCGCCTTGGTGACGGCGAGGATGCCTTCGCCGCGGAAGGTCTCGCCCGCCGCCAGTTTGAGCTTGTCGATTTCCGATGCGAAGCTGCGTTCCATGGGTCAATTGCGCGCCGCAAAGCGGTCCTTGATGTCGTCCGGTACCGGCACCGCGCGCAGTCCTTTCGGATGTTCCCGGTCGCGGATCACCCAGACGCGGATCTCCTGGCCCTCGACCGACAGCGCCTCGCCGTTGAAGATGCGGTGGCTGACGACGAAGGAGGTGTTGCGCCACTCGGAGATGCCACTGGTCAAGGTGATGACGTCGCCGAACCGCACCGGTGCGAGGAACGTCGCCCGCGCGTCGAGCAACGGCACGCCGACGATGTCCCGCTCCTTGATCAGCCGGTGGAAGGGCAGGCCGACGGCGTCGAACAGCATGTGGGCGCCCTTGTTGAACCAGCGAAAGAAGTTCGGGTAGTAGACGATGTCCGCCGGGTCGCAGTCGCCCCACTCGATCTCGATCTCGATGCTGTTGGTGAACATCGGTGCCCCCGTCAGTTCAGCAGATGCGGCAGCCACAGGGTCAGTGCCGGGAACAGGATCAGCAGCGCGACCCGGACCGCATCCGAGGCGAGGAACGGCAGCACGCCCATGAAGGTCTCCTTGAGCCGGACATGCGGTGCCATCGAGTTGATCACGAACACATTGAGGCCGACCGGCGGCGTGATCAGGCCGACCTCGACGACGATCAGCACGATGATGCCGAACCACATCTTAAGGTCGGCCTCGGGCATGCCGAAGTCCAGCCCGGCGACGACCGGCCAGAACACCGGCACGGTGAGCAGGATCATCGCAAGGCTGTCCATGACGCAGCCGAGCAGGAGATAGATCGCGATCATCATCAGGAGGATCGTGATCGGCGGCAGCGCGACGGCGCCGATCCACTCGGCGAGCTCCAGCGGCATGCGCGAGAAGCCGAGGAAGGCGTTGAAGAAGTCGGCCCCCATCAGGATCATGAAGATCATGCCGGTGGAGATCGCCGCGCCCTTCACGCAGTCGATGAATCCGGCAAGGCGCAACCCGCCGCGCCAGATTGCGATGATCGCGGTGCCCAGGGCGCCGAATGCCGCACCCTCGGTCGGCGTGAACACGCCGGCATAGATGCCGCCGATGACCAGCACGAAGATCAGGATCACCGGCCAGGTCTTGAGCAATGCCCGGAGCCGTTCCTCCCCGCCAGCGCGGTGGCCGACCGGCCCGGCCTCCGGCCACACCCGGACATAGACGGAAATCGCCAGCATATAGCCGGCGGCGGCGAGGATCCCGGGGATCAGCGCCGCCTGAAACATGGTGACGATGTTGGCCTCCACAGCGATGGCGAAGATCACCAGCACGACGGAGGGTGGGATCAGGATACCCAGCGTGCCACCGGCGGCCAGCGCCCCGGTCGCCAGCGCGCCGGAATAGTTGTAGCGCTTGAGCTCGGGCAGCGCGACCTGGGCCATGGTCGCCGCGGTGGCCAGCGACGAGCCGCAGATCGCGCCGAAGCCGGCGCAGCCGCCGACCGCCGCCATGGCGACGCCGCCCCTGCGGTGGCCGAGATAGGTGTTTGCGGCCTCGAACAGGGCGCGGCTCAAGCCGGCCTTGCTGGCGAACTGGCTCATCAGCAGGAACATCGGCACGACCGACAGGTCGTAATTGGAGAACGCGTAATAGACCGATGTCTTGGCGTAGCTGAACAGCGGCAGCCAGCCGGTCAGCGAGACGTAGCCGCCGGCGCCGACGGCGATCATCGCCACCGCCACCGGCACCCGGATCACCAGCAGGACGAGCAGGACGGCGATGCCGAGAAGAGCGATCTCGAAGCTGCTCATCGCAGCGTGTCGCGGAAATCGCGCACCGCCGTATAGAGGCAGGACGCGGCCAGCAGGGCGAGGGCGACGACGGCGAACGGGAAGACGGGCCAGATCGGCAGGGCGAGGATGTAGGAGACCTCGCTGTAGCGGTACATGTCGAAGCCGCCAAAGGCCATGCGCCACGACAGCACGCCGGCGATGACCGCCAGCAGCAGCCCGCTGGCCCCGTCGAAAAACACCTGGACCCGGCGCGGCGCCCAGGACAGGAACAGGTCGACGACGACATTGCCGCGCTGCAGGTGGCAGTAGGGCAGGAACAGGAACACCGAGATCGCGGTTCCCATGGTGACCAGCTCGAAATCGCCGGGCACCGGCGCAGAGAACAAGTACCGGCCGAGCACGCTGATCACCGACATCACCGTCAGACCGGCCATCAGGAAGCCGCCGACGAGGATCAGCGCATAGGCACAGAAAAGAAGGGCGCGGCCCACCGGATCGGCCGGCCGCGCGGTTTCGGTGTTGCGTTCAGCCATTCCCCTCTCTTGCCCGAGCGGGTGTATGGTGCCGGGCGCCGGCCGCTCACATCTGGTATTTGGCGATCAGCGCCCGTGCCTCGTCGACCAGCGCCTGCCCGTCGACGCCCTTGGCCTTCATCTCGGCGATCCAGCGGTCGATCACCGGCTGCTCGATCTTGGCCCGAAGCTTTGCCACTTCGGCCGGCGGCATGGTGATGATCTCGCCCGACTCCTCGGCCTTCGCCTTGCCCGGGCCCTCTGCCTTGTCCCAGATCTCGCCGAGCCACTGTGACAGGGCCATGCCGGAATTGTCGTCGATGACCTTCTTCAGGTCGGCCGGCAGCGAGTCATAGCGCCCCTTGTTCATGGCAATGATGAAGGTCGAGGTGTTGACCCGCGCCACGTCGCCGGCCAGCACCGTGTGGTAATCGACCATCTCATGGACCTTCAGTGGCAGCGTCACCTCGTA
>JABAOD010004862.1_pt1 | contig 21263 bp, 20 predicted proteins | sample 7062151 | NCBI WGS metagenome assembly JABAOD01 (sample SAMN14538626, study PRJNA623070) | marine sediment metagenome | biome: marine biome [ENVO:00000428]; feature: marine pelagic biome [ENVO:01000023]; material: deep marine sediment [ENVO:00002113] | place: India: Gulf of Khambhat ... | reverse complement strand
TCCAGACATTCTCAAAATAGGTCGCATCAAGCTGGAACTTGACGACGGCCTTTCCCAGCACACCGAACAGATCGGTAAAGATCGACAGGAAGTCGGGCTGCCGGCCATGGAGTGCCGCGCCCGCCCCCATCTTGAGGCCGAGCGTATACGTCCACCACCAGATGAACGGAAAGGTCCACGGGTTGCCGGCCGCGGTGCCGATCAGCCCGGCGACGATGTTGCTGCGGGTAAACCACGCAAACAGCGCGGCAAGGATGAAATGGGCGCCCACGAAGGGCGTACAGGAGACCGCAGCGCCGCACGCCAGGCCGCCGGCGATGCTGTGCGGCGTGCCGTGCAGGCGGCCGACCCGGTGCCACAGATACACGAACACCCGACCCCATCCCATGCGGGGCCAGATCAGGTTGCTGACCCGGTGGTGAACCGGCTGCCGTGTGCGGCGTCTGAACAGCATTGGCGACCCGTACCGTCAATCAACGACCGGCCGCGAACCGTCTCAACCGAATCGACTGGCCGATGTCAGCCCCTGGCCCGGTCAACCGTATTGACGACCCTCGTGGCGCGGAGCGCTGCCATAATTTCCGTTAATTGACGGAGGTCGGCAACCTCTATGTCGATCAGCATTTCGAAAAAATCGACCGACCGATGCACGATTTTCAGATTGGTGATGTTGCCACCGTCGCGCCCGATGACCGTCGAGATCGTGCCCAGCGCACCAGGCTCGTTATTGACGATGACGTGGATCCGTCCGACATGCACCGACTCCTCGACGTTCTCCACGTCCCAGGACACGTCGAGCCAGCGTTCGGGCATGTCGGCGAACCCCTCGAGGGTCTCGCAGTCGATGGTGTGAATGGTCACGCCCTTGCCGGTGGTCACGATGCCGACGATGCGATCGCCGGGCAAGGCATGGCAGCAGCCCGCGAAATGCACCGCCATGCCCGCGATCAGGCCACGGATCGGCACCGCGTGGCTCTTCTCCGAGCGACCCCGCCGGGCCAGCGGCACAACCTTCTGGGGCCGCGCCTTCTTGGCGCCGGGGAATACGGCCCAAAGGATTTCGCGACCGGTGTGGCGGCCCTCGCCGACGACGGCATACAGGTCCTCCACCTCCTGGCAGTCGAAGCTCTTGAGCACGCCTCTCAGCGCCTTTTCCGTCAGCTCGTAGCCTTCCTGGCGGAATGTCTTGGTGATGATCTCGCGGCCGAGGCTGACATATTGCGAGCGCTGCTGGCTCCGCACGAAGCGGCGGATGCAGGCGCGCGCCTTGCCGGTGACGACGAAGCTCTCCCAGGTCGGCGACGGCGTCTGGGCCCGCGAGGTGATGATCTCGACCTGATCGCCGTTGCGCAGTTGCGAGCGCAGCGGCACGATCCGACCGTTGATCTTCGCGCCGACGCAAGTGTTGCCGACCTCCGAATGCACCGCGTACGCGAAATCAACCGGGGTCGCGCCGTGCGGCAGCGCATACAGGTCGCCCTTGGGCGAGAAGCAGAAGACCTGGTCGGAGAACATCTCGAGCTTGGTGTGTTCGAGGAATTCCTCCGGCTCGGTGGCGTGTTCGAGAATCTCCAGGAGCTGCCGGAGCCAGCGGTATTGCGTGCCCTCGGTCTGCGGCTTGCCCTGCTTGTAGAGCCAGTGTGCGGCGACGCCCAGCTCGGCGATCTCGTGCATTTCCCGGGTCCGGATCTGGATCTCGATCCGCTGGTTCTCCGGGCCGATCACGCCGGTATGGATCGACCGGTAGCCGTTCGGCTTGGGAATCGAGACGTAATCCTTGAAGCGCCCGGGCACCACACGGTAGGTGTTGTGGATCACACCCAGCGCGCGGTAGCAGTCGTCGACGGTGCCGACGATGATGCGAAACGCCATGATGTCCGACAGCTGCTCGAAAGCGACGTTCTTGCGCTGCATCTTGCGCCAGATCGAGTGCGGCGTCTTCTCGCGCCCGGACACTTCCGCGGTGATGCCCGATTCCGTCAGCGTCGCGCCCAGCTCCTTGATCACGCGGCCGATCACGTCGCCGCCGCGGGCACGCAGGAACTCCAGGCGCTTGGCCACAGAGTCGTGGGCATCGGGGTTCAGCTCGTGGAACGACAGGTTCTCCAGTTCGTCCTTCCAGTCCCGAATGCCGATGCGCTCGGCCAGCGGCACGTAGATCTCCATGGTCTCGCGTGCGACGCGCTTGCGCTTCTCCTCGCTTTTGACGTGATGGAGGGTCCGCATGTTGTGCAAGCGGTCCGCTAGCTTGACCAGGAGCACCCGAATATCTTCCGACATCGCCAGCAGCAGTTTGCGGAAATTCTCCGCCTGTCGCGTTTTGTCGGACTGCAGTTCGATCTGGCTGAGCTTGGTAACGCCGTCGACGAGGCGCGCGATTTCGTCTCCGAACAGCTCGTGGATATCCTTGAGAGTCGCAACGGTGTCTTCGACGGTATCGTGCAGCAGGCCGGTGATGATGGACGCGGCATCGAGCTTCATGTTGGCCAGGATGCCTGCGACCTCGACCGGGTGCGAGAAGTACGGATCACCCGACGCGCGCAGCTGCGAGCCGTGCGCCTTCATCGAAAACACATAGGCGCGGTTGAGGGCTCCCTCATCCGCTGCCGGATCGTAGCTCTTGACCCGCTCAACCAGCTCGTATTGCCGCATCATCCGGCGCTAACCCCCAATCAGCGGCAATCTTCTTTCGGGGTGAACTGGGCGCCGCCTTACCCTGTTATTTCGGACTCCGGCTTGCCCTCGGAGCCATCGTCATCATTTCCGGCGCCGATCTCATCGCCGTTCTGCTCGACCAGCTCCCCCTCTTTCAGGTACTGGGCCGGGTCGGCTTCGTCGCCCGCCATGATCGCGCCGGCCATGAGTTCAAGGGTATCCTCCTCTTCCGGCTCGTCGACTTCGACGTGGCGCTGCAGGCTGCGGATCAGGGAATCCCGCATGTCCTCGAGGCCTATCGTCTCGTCGGCGATCTCACGCAGGGCAACAACGGGATTCTTGTCATTGTCGCGGTCGACACTCAGGCCGGCGCCGGCTGAAATGCCGCGGCTGCGGTGGGCGGCCAGCATTACGAGGTCGAAGCGATTGGGTACTCTGAGGACGCAGTCCTCGACGGTCACACGCGCCATGTCTTCCGATCCTGCGGGTTGCCTGAAATTCGGGCAGGAATATAGGGTCGCCTCGGCCCGCTTGCAAGCGCTTTGCCGGCCGCGCGGGTCCGCTGGCGGCCTGCATAAAACGTCCGCGCCGGCGCTTTTTTTCCGTTTTCCGGCTGCGACCCTTGCCGGATGCCGCGCCAGAGGGTAAATATTTGGTTTAGATGCACATGGGTCAGGCAATTCCCCGGTGCGTCCATGGGTGGCAGATTGCCCTTTATCACGGCCGGTCAGGGTAATCGACGAATTGCGTAGTAGTAATCGACTACCCATCTTTGAAATTATTTTTGGGATCTTAACGCAATGCCGATGAATTTCTATCCCGATGAACGCGTCGCGCTGTTCATCGATGGCGCGAATCTTTACGCCGCCGCCCGGGCACTTGGGTTTGACATCGATTACAAGCGCTTGCTTGCCCTGTTCAAGAAGCAGGGGCGCCTGGTGCGCGCGTTCTATTACACCGCCCTGATCGACGATCAGGAATATTCGCCGATCCGCCCGCTGGTCGACTGGCTCGATTACAACGGCTACACCATGGTCACCAAGCCGACCAAGGAGTTCACGGACGCGTCGGGGCGCCGCAAGATCAAGGGCAACATGGATATCGAGCTGGCCACCGACGTCATGGAGATGGCCGAGCGGCTTGACCATGTCGTTCTGTTCTCTGGCGACGGCGACTTCCGCTGCCTGGTCGAGGCAACCCAGCGCAAGGGGGTTCGTGTTTCTGTCGTCAGTACGGTGCGATCGTCGCCGCCGATGGTGGCCGACGAATTGCGGCGGCAGGCCGACAACTTCATCGAGTTGCAGGATATCGCCGACGACATCGCCAGGGAGCATGCTCCGCGCGACGCCGCTGAGCCGGTCGACGTAACCGAGGACGAGGACGAACCCGAATACGATCTCGCTACGTGACGGGTGTGCCGATCCTCGCGCGCTCTTAGCGAAACATGGCAAAAGATGGCCCGGACGCAGATTGCCGGTTGTGTCCCCGGCTGGCCGCCTTCCGGCGTACCAATGCCGCTGAGTTCCCGGACTGGCACAACGCCCCGGTCCCCAGTTTCGGACCGCACGAGGCGCGGCTCTTGATCGTCGGGCTGGCGCCGGGCCTGCGCGGCGCCAATCGTACCGGCCGGCCGTTCACCGGCGACTACGCCGGCGACCTTCTATATCCGGCGATCGCAGCCTTCGGGTTCGGCTCCGGCCCGTTCGAGGCGCGGGCGGATGACCGCTTTCGCATGATCGACGCCCGTGTGACCAACGCCGTGCGTTGCGTGCCGCCGGAGAATCGTCCGACCGCGGCGGAGATCAACACCTGCAACCGTTTCCTGAAGACGGAGATCGCCTCCATGCCCGAACTCCGGGCCATCCTGGCGCTCGGGCTCGTCGCCCACAAGGCGGTGTTGCGCGCACTCGGCCTCGTCGCGGCCCGCTATCGCTTCGCGCACGGGGCCATCCACGAGCTGCCGACCGGCCATACGCTGGCTGACAGCTACCATTGCTCGCGCTACAACACCAACACGGGTCGCTTGACCGTGGCGATGTTCCACGCCGTGTTTGCAGATTTGCGACACCGGCTGGACGGCGCGGTGGCTGCGCCCTAGCCCTTCTCGCGCATCAGCCGCGCCTTCTGGCGCTTCCAGTCCCGGTCCTTCTCGCTCTGCCGCTTGTCGTGCCGCTTCTTGCCCTTGCCGAGGCCGAGCAGCAGCTTGGCGATACCGCGCTCGTTGAAATAGATCTTCAGCGGCACCAGGGTATAGCCCTGCCGGCTGGCTGCATCGAGCAGGCGCGCCTGTTCGCGCTTGCGCAACAGCAACTTGCGCGGCCGCCGCGGCTCGTGGTTGGCGTGGCTTGCCTGTTCATAGGGCGGGATGTGGCAGTTGAGCAGCCAGATCGCGCCGTCTGCGGGGCCGGCCCATGATTCCTGGAGGCTGGCCTGGCCGGCCCGCAGCGACTTGACCTCGCTGCCCAGCAGCACGAGGCCGGCCTCGATCGTGTCCTCGATCAGATAGTCGCGGCGCGCGCGCCGGTTCTCCGCAGCCGCACGCGGGCCTTTGGTTTTCGCCATGGGATCAGTTCAGGAGCCCGACGCTCCGCATCGCACCTTCGACGCGCGCCCGGCTGCCTTCGGCGATCGGCGCCAGCGGCAGCCGCGTCTCGGCCGTGCACTTGCCGAGCAGGCTGGCCGCATATTTCACCGGCCCGGGGCTGGATTCGCAGAACAGTGCCGCGTGCAGGGGCATGAGATTGTCGCGGATGGTCGCGAACCCCTCGTAGTCGCGGGCCTGCCAGGCCTTGTGCATGTCGGCACAAAGCCGCGGCGCAACGTTGGAGGTCACTGAGATGCAACCATGTCCGCCCTGGCCGAGGAACGCACCGATGGTCGCGTCCTCGCCGGACAGCTGGCAGAAATCCGGGCCAATCGCGACCCGCGTGGCGAGCGGCCGCGCAAGGTCGGCCGTCGCATCCTTGACGCCGACGATATTCGGCAGCTCGGCGAGCCGCGCCATCGTGTCGACCGACATGTCGACGATGCTGCGGCCCGGGATATTATAGATGATGATCGGAATGTCGACCGCCGTCGCGATCGCCTCGTAGTGGCGATAGAGCCCTTCCTGCGTCGGCTTGTTGTAGTAGGGCGTGACGATCAGGGCCGCATCGGCGCCGGCCTCGCGTGCATGGCGGGTCAGGTCGATGGCTTCCGCGGTCGCGTTGGATCCGGTGCCGGCGATGACCGGCACCTTGCCCTTGGCCACCTCGAGGCACAGCGCAACCACGCGCTTGTGTTCGTCATGGCTCAGTGTCGGCGACTCGCCGGTTGTCCCGACCGGCACGAGACCGTTCGTCCCTTCCCGGATCTGCCAGTCGACGAACTCCTGGAACGCACGCTCATCCACCTCGCCGTCGCGAAACGGGGTGATCAGCGCGGTGATAGAGCCGCTGAACATCGCTTACTCCTCGACGTTGCCCTGTGGGCGCCGGTTCCCGCGGTGCGTGTCTCCGCGGCCGGGCGCGTTCGCCGCGACCATACCGCCCCGGACCGGATGGGGCAAGCGCACAGGACCGGATCAACGTAGCCGGACTTTACCGTTTCTTGGTAGTATCAGCGATACGATAGGATGGGTCAGGCCATTGCGACTCTGGAGAAACATCCCGATGGAGAGTTGGGGCAAAACGGGCCGGGCCGGGCGCAAGGTCATGCCGCGCGCCCTGATGGTCGCCGCGGCGGGCTGGTTCGGTTCCTCTGTGTATTCCGTCTCCTGCGCCTTTGACGGACGGGACGCGCTCGTCGCGCGCGCGGTCGAGCTGGAGGAACGCGAGCGCGAGGTCAACCCGGCCCCGTGGGGCCCCGTCTCTCCCGGTCTCGAACTGCAGGCGGTCGAACCGGTGCCGGAAACGGCGACACAGCCGGATACAGGCGTGTCGGCCCCACCCACCGACGAGCAGTTGCTGGTCCTGCTCGTCGACTGGGTTCGCCTGATCAATGACGACGAAGAAGCGTCGTTCGGAGAGATCACGGGCTTCATCACGGCCAATCCCGACTGGCCCCGCCTCGGCGCGCTTCGCAACAAGGCGGAGCGTGCCGTCACAGACACCGACGACGACCGATCCGTTCTCGCCTGGTTCCGGTCCTACCCGCCGCGGACCGTGGAGGGCGCATCGGCCTATGCCTCGGCGCTCGAGCGCAGCGGGGCGGTGGACGAGGCGGTCGCAATCGTACGCCACGCCTGGGTCGCATTCGACATGGATGCGGCCAAAGAAATGGCCTTTCTTGATCAGTTCGCCAACCATCTCGAGATGGAACACCACTGGGCGCGGCTTGACCGGCTGCTGTGGGAAAATCGCAGGTCTGCCGCGAAACGGCAGTCCAAGCGGGCCGGCGGAGAATACGCCACGGTGGCCGATGCGCGGCTGCGGATGATGCGCCGCAAACGCAATGCCCGTTCGGCACTCGCATCCGTCCCGGATTGGCTGTCGAAGGATCCCGGGTTGATCTACGAGTGGGTGAGATGGAACCGGCGCAAGGAAAGGGACGACGACGCAATTGCCGCGCTCCTGGAATATCAGGGCGATCTCCGTCATCCCACGCGATGGTGGACCGAACGGCAGATTCTGGCACGGCGCTCCCTGCTCAACGACGATGCCGCAACGGCGTATCGGCTGGTACGCGAGCACGGGCTGGATGGCGGTGTCGCGCGCGCCGATGCGGAATTTCTCGCCGGCTGGATCGCGCTGCGCTTTCTCGGCAATCCGCGCACCGCGTTCAGCCATTTCTCGAACCTTTACGAGACCGTGCGCTATCCGATCAGTAAAGCCCGCGCGGCCTATTGGTCGGGCCGGGCCGCGGAGGCCGCCGGCGAGGAGCAGATCGCCCGGCAATGGTTCCGCACCGCGTCCCGATACCCCACCACGTTCTATGGCCAGCTGGCGGCGCGCCGGATCGGCGTCGTCGCCGACCACCTGCCGCCGCCGGAGCCCGAAGTGTCGGTCGCAGCTCGTGCCGAATTCGATCGCAACGAGCTGGTACGCGCGGTGCGCCTGCTCATGGCCCTGCGCAACACCGCCGGTGGCGCCGCTGCCAACACGACGGCCGATCCGGACCCGAGCGTTGAGCCGGAGCGCCTCCTGGCGCGTCAGGACGACGACCGCCTGTTGAAGCCGTTCCTGCGCCAGATCGCTTGGCAGTCCAAGAGTGAGGCGCAGTGGAACCTGGCGGCGCAGCTCGCCCGCGATGCCGGCCGCGTGGACATCGCCGTCTATATCGCGCGGCGCGCCGCGCGCGACGGGGTCATGCTCGGCGAACTCGGCTATCCGACAATAGCCTTCGCGGCGGACCTGCCGCCGGAGCCGGCGCTGTTGCATGCCCTGATCCGGCAGGAAAGCGCCTTCGACGTCGCGGCTCGAAGCCAGGCCGGTGCACGCGGACTGATGCAGCTGATGCCGGCGACCGCCAAGCGGGTCGCACGCAATCTCAAAGTCAGGGATCACTCGACGGCGCGGCTGACCAGCGATCCCGACCACAACGTCACTCTGGGCAGCGCATATCTCGATTCCATGCTCGCCCGCTACGAAGGGTCAATGGTCATGGCTCTCGCCGCATACAATGCAGGTCCACATCGCGTCGACCAGTGGCTAAAAGACTACGGTGATCCGAGGGGCCGGCTGGACGATGCCATTGACTGGATCGAGTCGATTCCGTTTTCCGAAACCCGCAATTACGTGCAGCGGGTCATGGAGGCGCTGCCGATTTACCGCCAGAAACTGCACGGCGCCCAGATCGCCGTTCTGCGGGCCGAGGATATCGCCGGGCGCCTTCCCGGATACCTTGCTCCCGAGGAGCGCTGAGGCCGACTGACGCTGATGCGGCCCGCGTCGACGCTTTACCTGATTTCCGCCATGCTATAAGCCAGCGAGGTGCGGCGCACATGGGCCGCTTGCGCCGGCGCCGGCGCCAATTGACACGTGTGAACGAGGGAGTGCGTGATGGCCGACGCTGCAATTCCCGGCATTCGAGCCTGTGTGTTCGATGCTTACGGTACGCTTTTCGACGTCCACTCAGCCGCTGCGCGATGCCGTGACGACCTTGGCGACAAGGCGGGCACGCTGTCGGACATCTGGCGACAGAAGCAGCTGCAATACACCTGGCTGCGCAGCCTGATGGGTACCCATGCCGATTTCTGGCAGGTCACGGGGGATGCGCTCGATTTCGCGATGGCGGCGACCGGTCTCGACGACGCGGCCATCCGGCAGCGCCTGATGGATCTCTACCTCGAACTCGACGCCTATCCGGAGGTTCCGGCGATGCTGGGCCGCCTCAAGGCCGGCGGCATCGCGACCGCAGTCTTGTCCAATGGCGCGCCGGCGATGCTCGATGCGGCGGTCCGATCGGCCGGCCTTGCGGATACACTGGACCAGGTGCTTTCGGTCGAGGATGTCGGGATATTCAAACCGGATCCCCGGGTCTACCAGCTGGCGGCCGACCGGCTCGGCGTCGCGCCTCGGGAAATCTGCTTTCAGTCGTCCAACGCATGGGACGCCTATGCGGCCTCGCATTTCGGCTTTCGCGTGGTCTGGGTCAACCGCTTCAACCAGCCGCCCGAACGGATCCCCGGCATGCCGGACAGGCAGATCGGCGACCTCTCGTCGCTGCCCGATCTGGTCGGGCTGGGCTAGGGCATGAATGCGTTCCGGGAACGCCGCTTTCTGTCCCAGGACGGGCGGACCCTTTACTACCGTGAGTATGGCGACCCGCTCGCCACGGCGGCATCCGTCTTGTGCTTGCCGGGGCTGACGCGGAACGCGAGGGATTTCCATGGCCTTGCCAGCCGCCTTGCGTCGACGCGACGGGTGATCTGCCCCGATTACCGGGGTCGCGGCCTCTCGGAGTACGACAGCGACCCGCGCAACTACCACCCGACGATCACCCTCCTGGACACGCGTCACCTCATGACGGTGACCGGTCTCGAGGGCGCGGTGGTGATCGGGACCTCGTTCGGCGGATTCCTCGCCATGGGCCTTGCGATCGTTACGCCGAGCAGCCTGCGGGCCGTTGTCCTCAACGACGTCGGGCCGAAGGTTTCCGACCGGGGGATGCGACGGATTGCCGGTTATATCGGCACCGACAACCCGCAGGCAGACTGGGACGCCGCGGTCGCCGAGCTGGCACGCATGTTCCCGACGATGGCCGGCGAATCGCGGGAGACGCTGCTGGAAGAGGCACGCGCGACGTGGCGCGAGGGTGACAACGGCACGCTCCATTTCAACTGGGATACACGCCTTGCGCAGGTCGTCGTCGCTGCGGGTGCCGAGAACGATCCGTGGATCCTGTTTCGCGCGCTTGCTCCATTTCCCGTCCTGGCGTTGCGCGGCGAGCTCTCGGACGTGCTCAGCGCCGAGACGCTTGAGCGAATGGCGCACGCGCATCCGGCGCTGACCGCGGTGACCGTGCCCGGGCGTGGCCATCCGCTGACCCTGAACGAACCGCAAGCGACGGAGGCTCTCGATGCGTTCCTCGCCCGGATCTGACCGATACGCCGTATCTTCGGCCGACGTCGCGAGTGCTTCGAAGCGCCTCGCCGGGATCGCGCGGCGGACGCCGCTCCTGGAGTCGCCGCTGCTGAACGAGCGGCTCGGGGTCCGCGTGCTGGTCAAGGCGGAGTCATTGCAGTTGACCGGCTCGTTCAAGTTCCGCGGCGCCTACAACACCATCGCGCAGCTCGACGATGTGGCCCGCAGGGCTGGCGTCATCGCCTATTCCTCTGGCAACCATGCCCAGGGCGTCGCGGCGGCGGCGGCGGCGCTTGAGGTGCGGGCGACGATCGTCATGCCGTCCGACGCACCGCGCATCAAGATCGACCACACGCGCGCCTGGGGCGCCGAGGTGGTGCTGTACCACCGGGCGCGCGAAGACCGCGAGGCGGTCGGCGCAGAGATCGCTCGCCGGACCGGCGCGACGCTGGTTCGTCCCTACGATGAGCCGCAGGTTATTGCCGGGCAGGGAACGGTGGGCCTGGAAATCATGGAACAGGCCGACGAAGCCCGCGTCCGCCCTGCGGCGGTCGTCGTCCCGTGTGGCGGCGGTGGCCTCACATCGGGCATCGCGCTCGCATTGGCGGAGCGCTGGCCGGACACGCAGGTATTCACTGCGGAGCCGGAGGGATTCGACGACACCGCCCGTTCTCTCGCGGCCGGGTCCCGCCTGGCGGCGCAGCCCGGCGCCGCGTCGATCTGCGATGCCCTGCTCGCCCCGATGCCGGGGCAACTGACCTTCCCGATCCTCTTGGGGCTCGGCGTACGTGGGCTCGCGGTCAGCGAGGAAGCGGTCAAGGAGGCGGTGGCTCTGGCTTTCCGATATCTCAAGCTGGTCGTCGAGCCGGGCGGGGCGGCGGCCCTGGCGGCGCTGGTCGACGGCAGCAACCGGTGGGGCGACGAGGCCGTCGTATGCGTGTGTTCGGGTGGCAATGTCGACCCGGGGCTTTATGCCGCTCTTCTCAGGGACCGGGCGACATAACAGGACCGGCCGGACGCGGTGCCGGCCGGTTCCCCCTTGGATTGGCTCTGCGGCGTTCGCCGGAAAGAGTTCAATTCGCCAGGCTCTTCGCCGAATCGCCGCCCTTCTTGTCGATCTTTTCGACGTCCGGGGCGACCATGGCCGGCTTGGTCTGGCTCGCGCCATTGGAATTGGGCTTCAGCTTCTGCTCGTCGACATGGCTCATCTGCCCCTGGACAAAGGCGCCCGGCTCGATGGCAAGACTGAAATGATTGATATCGCCGGTGATCCGGGCGGTGCGGCCCAGCTCGACGACACGCGCGGTGATCGAGCCATTGACGGTGCCGGAAATTCGCGCCATGTCGGCGACGATCGCACCGTTGACGACGCCGGATTCGCCAAGCGTAATCTGCTTGCTGTTGACGTCGCCGTCGATCTCGCCGTCGATCTGCACATCGCCGTCGGTGCTGAGATTGCCGGTCACCTTCAGGTTGTTGCTAATGATCGAGGGCGCGCTCGACTTGGCCCCGCGTTCGGGCGAAGCGGTGGGAGTCACGGTCGGGATATCCTTCTCAGTTTTTGAAAACATAGCGTCCAGCCTTTATGAATTTCATGGGATCCAAGGGCTTGCCGTCGTACAAAACCTCGTAATGCAGGTGCGGGCCTGTGCTCCTGCCGGTACTCCCCAAAAGCGCGATGCGCTGACGATGGCCAACGACCTCGCCGACCTCGACTAGAGCCTTGTTGAGATGGGCATAGCGGGTCTTGATGCCGTAGCCGTGGTCGATCTCGACGACGATGCCGTACCGGCCCTTGCGGCCCGAATGGACGACTGTGCCGGGCGCTGCGGCCCAGATCGGCGTGTTCGTCCATCCGCCCATGTCGATGCCGTTATGCTGCGAGCGCCGTTTCTTGACCGGGTCGATGCGCGGGCCGAACGTGCTCGTCAGGTGATAGGTGTCGACGGGCAGGGCCAGCGGCAGGACCCGCAGGATTTCGGTCAGCGATTCCCAGCGCGTCATGTTGCTGTCGAGCGACAGCATGGTGTCGCCGATCTTCTCGTCCGACGGGAACTCGGCCGCCGCGATGAACGGTCCGCCCTGGCCGAGCTGACCCTGACGCGCGCGGGCCAGAAGCCGGTCCGGATCAAGGCCGGTCATGGCCACGATCTTCTCGACCTCCTGGATGCTGCTGGCGGCTCGCTCGGTGGCGCGCTGCAACACGACTTCCTCGACCGCCTGGCGATTTGTCAGGTCCGCCAACAGATTGTCGATCTGCGTGCGCAGCTGCCGCGGACTCCTTTCCTCCAGTTCGGTGGCGTCGCCGGTGACTTCCTGAAGGCTCTTGGCGACGCCGCGCAGATCGTCCCAGATCACATCCTGCTGGGCGCGCGTCAGCAACAGTTCGCTGTCTGCCGCCGCAAGAAGCTCCTGCAGCCCGTCCCGTTCGTCGGTAAGGTCTGCGGCCAGGGCGCGCGTTGCGCCGAGATCCTCCGCGAGGCCGGCACTGTGCTTTTCGAGGCGATCGCGTTCGTGCTCCAAGGAAGCGACCTGACCTTCCAGGTTGGCGATTGTGCCGCGCAGTTTCTGGCGCTGCCGCAACAGGCCGTCCCGCTCCGCCGACGTCACCTGAAGATTGGAGGTCAGAGCCGCATTGCGCTCCTGCATCTTCTGGTTTTCACCGACCACGGACGCAAGCCGGTGCTCGAGACCCTCGGCCCGCTCCTTAAGGCGGGTCCGCGCGTTCTCCACGAGCGCACGGCCACTGTCGCTCGCCGCGAGGTCGGCACGGATCTTGGCGATCATGCTTTCGAGCTCCTCGCCGTCACTGGCGACGCCGCTCAACGCCCCGTTCACCTTGTCGAGATGCTGCTGCAGGGCCTGACGCGACTGCGCGACCGCGGCCCGCGGCCCCGCCTGGCTGTCGCCGGCCTCGGCCAGCATACGCTCGTACTCGCCGGCCTGCGCCAGCTGCGCCTCGAGCTCGGCCTTGCTGGCCCGCAATTCGGCCGCCACCTGGTCCACCGTATCGCGGTATTCGACGATTTCTTCCAGCAAGTCCTCGTAGGCGAGCTTGGCCTCAAAGATCTGGGACTCATTCGTCGAGATGGTCAACCGCTGCATGACGGCGACGGGCAGGGCCGTCGCCGCCCAGATCGTGCCGCCGACAAGCACGGCGGCCACAGCCATCTGGAAGCGTGGCCCGAACCGCAGGAACTTGACCTCGCCATCGCTGCGGATGAGCAGTTCGCGTTCCCGGAAAATCCGGGAAATGACCCGGCGAATTCCTGTCTCTTCAGCCGCGAAGCTGAAGGGCGAAGGGGGCTCTTTTTTCTTCCAGGGGAACATCACTCGCCCCCGAAAGAAATGATCGCAACCCGTTCTGATACATAAACAAAATCACTGAAATTCATTTCCTTATCGTGCCCGGCGGTTGTTGAACGACATTGTTTTTCTGTTGCCCGATTCTTCCCCATACTCCCGAGCGACCCTGATGCCAAACCTATCTATCTAACGCATCGAACTTCTCCGATGCAAGATGCCATCCCAACGAACCGGTTATTATGAGAGCAGACTGGTCCGCCGTGCTGGGCGAACCGGCCGCGTTCCTTATCGAACAGTCGCACGATATCGCGCCACACCTTTAGAATTCGTAAACGATAGATGGCATCGCAACGCGGATTTCTCGACAAATTCTGTGGCAGGATTAGGGCAAACCGGTGTCCGGGCCCGGGCGGCGCGCTGGATCGGCGCGTGCGGCTTGGGCAGCGACCTGCTGGCGCCTGCTGATCAGTTCCTGCCGGCGCCGGATCTCCGCGGGCCAGCGCGATTTGATGAAGGCGATCGAAGCGGCAATTTCGCGGTCCGACAGGGCCTCGGAGAAGCCGGGCATGCCGGACGGGAACCCCGCGGGTGCCACACTCTTGCCACCTGACCTGGTGATCTCGAACAGCAGCGCGTCGGCATGATGCCAGGTATGCCCGGACTCATCGTGGGGCGGCGCGGGCAAGCTGCCATCCGCCTTGCGCACGCGCCAGTCGGCCTCGCCCTCGAGGTCGACGCCGTGACATGCGGCGCAATGCGCCGCGTAGACCTCACGGCCAAGCGCGACAAGAGCCGCGTTGTCGGCATCGATCCAAGCGCCAAGGCGGCGCGACGAGCCCTGCCCTGCCCCGAAACCCCACCACAGGACCGCAACGGCGACGGCCAGCACCCCGACAACGGCGGCTGAAAGGGCCTTCGTGCGCCTTGAAGTGCGCCCCGATTTACCGGCTTGTTCCGCCATGCAGTGCTCCGCCCTTTGCGCTCCGGTGTCATGTCAGCCGCCTGCGTAGCCGTTCCAGCAATCGGAAGGTCACGCGCGGCGTCGCGGCCGTTCGCTGCGGCAAGATATACAACGGCACGCCTGTTGCGATAGACTTTCTGCGCGTGAACTCCGGCACGAATGGGAGATCGGGAGAGTGTGCGCGATGCGCTCGGTGATAGCCACGTTTCTGGCCGTACTCGCCCTGGTGGCCATCGCCAACAGAACGCCCGCATCGGAGGAGATCACGTTCTTCCGTATTGCGACCGGCGGGGTCGGCGGCACCTATTACCCGGTCGGTGGTCTGATCGCGCAGGCGATCAGCAACCCGCCCGGCTCGCGGCCGTGCGACAAGGGCGGCAGCTGCGGCGTGCCCGGACTGGTCGCGGTGGCGCAGTCGGCGCACGGATCGGTCGCCAACATCGCAGCCGTGTCAGCCGGCGCGGTCGAGTCCGCGTTCGCACAAGCCGACGTCGCCTATTGGGCGCATACCGGCACCAGCATGTACCTCAGATCCGGCAAGGTCGACGGCATCCGGGCGATCGCCGCCCTGTATCCGGAAAGCTTCCATCTCGTCGCCCGCAAGGGGCTCGGCATCCGCTCGGTCCTCGACCTCGCGGGCAAGCGCGTCTCCCTCGACGAGGAGGGATCCGGCACGCTGGTCGACGCGCGGCTGATTCTGTCGGCCTTCGGCTTGAAGGAGAGCGACCTCGAGGCGGAGTACCGCAAGCCCGTCCCGTCGATCGAGGCGATCGAGGCGGGCAAGCTCGACGCTTTCTTCTTCGTCGCCGGCTATCCCGCCAAGGCGGTCACCGAGCTGGCACGGACCGCCGGCGCCGAGCTGGTGCCGATCGAGGGCCCGGAAGTCGACGTCCTGGCCGAAAAATACGGCTTCTTCACGCGGGTGACGATCCCGGAGGGTACCTATGAGGGGATCGGCGCCGTGCGGACGCTGAGCGTGCGCGCGCAATGGATCGTCGGCGCCGATGTGGATGCGGAACTGGTCTACCAGATCACAAGGTCGCTGTGGCACGACAGCACGCGGGCGCTGTTGCAAGCCGGCCACCCGCAGGCACGGGCGATCACCCGCGAGACCGCGCTCGACGGCATCGCCATTCCGCTTCACCCCGGTGCCGAGCGCTACTACCGAGAAGTCGGGATGATCAAGTAGGCGGCGGAATACGACACCGCGCCGATCATTCAAATCGGTCATTCATCGACTTCCGGCAACTCGATTGTCTGTTCCCGAGATCTTTTGGGCGCCTCAAGCCTCAGAATTATCGCTCGCAGACGTCGATTTGTGTCGTATTTGAATTGGAGGTACGCAATGGTGGCCAGGATCTCGCGTTCGGTCAGGATGTTCGAGAATCCTCGGCTGATGATCCCAAACAACTCGTCGCTGGAGCGATGCCCGGCGGTTCCATCGAGAGGCGGCGGCTTGAACAGCACGTCCCCCTTCGGGTGCCAGTCCGGGTGACCCTGTAAATCGCGGCCATGGCAGATCGCGCAGTGGGTGCCGTATACGGAGCGGCCGAGCTGCAATAACTCGCCCTCACCCCATTCGGCATGGATTCGCAAAGTTACCGATTTCCTCGTGTCCTTGTACCACGCGACCAGGCCAGCCGCCAGGACGACCGATGCCACCACAGCCGTGGCGGAGAGCCACCGCCGGGATTTGCCAACGGGCCGATTCTTGGACGAATGAGGGTCGGGCATGGCAGCAACTCCTGAAGGTCCAGCGATTCTGCCAAAGCAGTCCTGTGCAATCGGTTAACGAGCCACGTCAGGGGGCTGGTCAACTCTCCAGGCGCGCCGCAAGGTATTTCGGGTTGGTGCGCCGCAGGCGGGCGCGCACCTGGCCATGCAGTAGTTCGCACAGCGCAGGCGGCGCGTCGTCTTGCGCCCCGGCGCGGATGTCCGCGGCGAGGCGGCGGTTGAGCGCGGCGATCCGGCGCTCGTCGTCCGGCCCCGCCGCCGCGACCGTGTCCACGCCCAACAAGCCTTCGAACAGGCGCAACTCCTCGGCCCGGTCGGCGGCGCCACGCTCCCGGTCGTACGCCGCGATGGCCAGCGCCTTGGCGGCGAGGCGCTGCTCGTAGCTGCGCGCCTTCGGGTCGTCCGGCAGCGGATTGTATTCGAGGATCGCGGTGGCCAGCCGCTCCAGCTCCTCGGGGCCGGGGCGCTGCCTCATGGCGCCGCCGTCTCGATCGCGGCAATGTCGAGCAGCGCGTCGAGTTCCATCTCCGGCGCGCGTAGCCCGGTCAGCGCGAGCTCGAGCGACTCCTCGCCGCCGCTCAGGTGGCGCTCGCCCTGCTGCAGCGCGATCACCGCCCAGCGCACGGCCGCCATCACCTCCCAGTAGGGAATGACCGCGCGGTCGATGGCGCGGCCGGATTCGGCCTCGTAGCCACGGTAGAAGGCGTCGCGCGAGCCGATGCCGCCGGCCTCGCGCGGCCAGTTGCCAAAGCGCCAGCAGCGCGCGCAGAACCACGCGACATCCTCCATCGGATCGCTCCAGGAGGCGAACTCCCAGTCGAGGATGCCGGTGATGCGGTCATCTTCGATCATGATGTTGCCGGTTCGGAAATCGCTGTGGCACAGGGTGATCGCGCGGGTCGCCGGCGCACGCCGCTCGAGCCAGCGCAGGGCGTATTCGAGCGGCGGGTTCGGGTCGGGCATGTCGTCGAGATAGCGCCGGTATGTCTCGATACGCGACAGGGCCGGCGGGCCGGCGGGCATGGCAAGGAAGGCGAGGTCCTCGCGCGGCGGGACGATTGAGTGGATGCGGGCGAGCTCGCGGCCGAGACGCTCGACCAGCGCATCGCCTGCCGCGAGCACGCCCTCATCGCGCACGAGGATGTGCCCCTCGGCGCGGCCGGCGGCGCGGGCCATCACGTAGAACGGCTTGCCGAGCACGCTCGCGTCGGCGCACAGGAACAGCGGCTCCGGCACCGTCACGCCGGCGTCGTGCGCCGCCTTGAGGAGGGCCAATTCGTGCACACGGCCGTGGCTGGTGGCGACGCCCGACGGCGCGTCGGTGCGCAGCACCCAATTGTGGCGCCGGCCGCCAAGCTCGACGGCGAGGCCCCAGTTCTCCTGAATCGCGCCGCCGGAGAGCTTTTCCAGCGACACGAGCCGCAGATCGTCCGCGCCGGCCGCCTCGGCCAGCCAGCGAGCCAACGCCGCCCGGACGGCATTGTCCATCACACGCCCCAGCGCCAGAAGTCCGTGCCCTCCTGCATGTAGTGGCGGGCCAGCACCATCTTGTGCACCTCGGAGGCGCCGTCGACGAGGCGCGCCTGGCGGGCGTAGCGGTACATCCACTCGAGCACCGTGTCGCTGGAATAGCCGCGCGCGCCGCACAGCTGGATCGCCGTGTCGACCGCCTTGTGCAGCGTGTCGGCGACGTGCACCTTGGCCATCGAGACCTCCTTGCGCGCGAAATCCCCCTGGTCCAGCTTCCACGCGGCGTGCATGACCAGCAGCCGGCCGATCTGGATTTCCTTGGCGACGGCGCCCATCTGGATCTGTACGCTCTCGCGCTCGGCCAGCTTGACGCCGAAGCCCTCGCGCTCGCGCACATAGGCGCCGGCGACCTCCATCGCCCGCTTGGCAAGGCCGAGCCAGCGCATGCAGTGGGTGAGCCGCGCCGTGCCGAGGCGGATCTGCGTGACCTTCAGCCCGTCGCCGACCTCCAGCAGGCGGTTCTCGTCCGGGATCTCGAGCCCGTCGAACTCGATCTCGCAGTGGCCGCCATGTTCCTCCGGCCCCATGATCGGGATGCGGCGCGCGACCCGCCAGCCCGGCTGGTCCTTGTGGAACAGGAAGGCGGTCAGCCCCTTGCGCGGGTCGTCCGAGGTCTTGGCGATGAGGATGAAGTGGGCGGCGCCGTCGGCCCCGGTGATGAACCATTTGCGGCCGTTCACGATCCATACGTCGCCCTTGCGCTCGGCCGTCGTCAGCATCATCGCGGGGTCGGAGCCGGCGCCCGGGTGCGGCTCGGTCATGGCGAAGGCGGAGCGCACCTCGCCGTTGACGATCGGTTGCAGCCACTTGGTCTTCTGGGCATCGGTGCCGATCTTCTCCAGCGCCGTCATGTTGCCGTCGTCGGGGGCGGCGCAGTGCAGCGCGACCGGCCCGAAGATCGAGCGGTTGGCCTCCTCGTAGAAGGGGGCGCGTTCGGCCACCGACAGGCCCAGCCCGCCGCGCGCCTCCGGCATCTGCGGTGCCCACAGGCCGGCGGCGCGCGCCTTGTTGCGCAGGGCCTCCAGGATGTGCTCGGCGATGTTGCCATGCTGGTCGTAACTGGTCTTGTCGGCCTCGAGCGGGATGACCTCGGCATCGATGAACGCGCGGACCCGGCTCCGGTAGTCCTCGGCCCTCGGCGAAAGCGTGAAATCCATGGCAAGTCCTCGTCAGGGAATGGCCAGCGTGTGGCCGCCGTCGACCGTGACCACGCTGCCCGTGGTGAACGACCCGCCGGCCCCCGCCAGCATCAGCAGCGCGGCATCCAGCTCGCCGGGCGCGGCCACGCGCCGCATCGGAATGCGCTTGATCATGCGCTCCCCCGCCTCGGTGGCGAAGAACGCGTCGTTCATCTCGGTGACGACGTAGCCGGGCGCGAGCGCGTTGACCCGGATGTTGTGGCGCACCAGCTCCAGCGCCATGGTCCGGGTCAGCTGCAGCACCCCGCCCTTCGAGGCGCAGTAGGCGGCGCCCTGCTTCATCGCGTGGTCGCCGAGGATCGAGGCGATGTTGACGATCGAGCCGCCCTGCCCCTGCGCGATCATGCGCCGGGCGCCCTCGCGCGCGACCAGGAAGGCGGCCCTGAGGTTGACCTCGAGGACCGCGTCCCAGTCCTCCTCCGTCATGTCGACGACCGCGGCCATGCGCGCGACGCCGGCGTTGTTCACCAGCACGTCGACCGGCCCGAACGCCGCCTCGGCGGCATCGAAGGCCTCGCCGACCGCGACCGGGTCGGTGACGTCCAGGGTGACCGCCGCGGCCTTGCCGCCATCGACGGCGATGGCGTTCACCTGCGCCTGTAGCTCCGCCTCGCGCCGCGCCGCCAGCAGCACCGCCGCCCCGGCCCGCGCCAGGGTCTGCGCAAAGCGCGCGCCGAGCCCGCCGGAGGCGCCGGTGACCAGCGCCACCTTGCCGTCGAGCCCGAACAGCGATTCGAGAAATTCGGTATCGGCCATGATGCCCCCTGCTGCCGCGACCTTGAGTAGCGCAGCGCCGCGACGCGATCAAGGAAAGCCGACGGCCGGGATAAGCCATCAGCCTTAAGCTATCAGTGGTCGGAAAACAGACCCTTTCTCTGACGGCCGACAGCTGATGGCTGACGGCTTGCCTGGGGAACGAGCCCATGCGTTAGGGATTTCCGCGGGTTTCGGGGCGATGTGATGTAAACTCCCGCGCCCTGCCCATTGAGCCCTCCTCCCCCGCGTGGCATGCTCGCACCCATGCCCGAGCTGCCGGATATCGAGGCCTATATCGCGGCGCTGGAGGCGCGGATCGTCGGCGAGAGGCTCAGCCGCGTGCGCATTGCGCATCCGTTCCTTCTGCGCACCGCCGACCCACCGATCACCGCGGTCGCGGGCAAGACGGTGCGCGGGTTGCGACGGCTCGGCAAGCGCATCGCCATCGGCCTCGACGGCGAGCTCTGGCTGGTGCTGCACCTGATGATCGCCGGGCGCCTGCACTGGGCGGCGCCGGACGCGGCGCTGCCCAAAAAACGGGCACTCGCGGGATTTGACTTCCCCGTGGGCACATTGATCCTGACCGAGGCCGGCACGAAACGGCGGGCGTCGCTCCATCTCGTGCGCGGCGGGCACGCGCTGGCGGCGCACGACCCCGGCGGGCTCGAGGTGCTGGCGGCGGATCTTGCCGCCTTCGGCGCGGCGCTTATCGCCGGCGGCAGCCACACGCTGAAACGCGCGCTCACCGACCCGCGGCGCTTCTCCGGCATCGGCAACGCCTATTCCGACGAGATCCTGCACCGCGCCCGGCTGTCCCCCGTGGCGCTGACGCGCAAGCTCTCGGAGGATGAGACGGCGCGGCTGTTCGAGGCCGTCCGGGACACGCTGGACGACTGGGCCGAACGGCTGCGGGAAGAGGCCCGAACGGATTTTCCCGAAAAAGTGACGGCGTTCCGCGCCGGTATGGCGGTGCACGGCCGCTACGGCAAGCCCTGTCCCGACTGCGGCACCGCGGTCCAGCGCATCCGCTACGCCAGCAACGAGACCAACTACTGCCCGCGCTGCCAGACCGGCGGCAGGATCCTCGCCGACCGCGCCCTCTCGCGGCTGCTGAAGAAGGACTGGCCGCGCACCGTCGAGGAGCTGGAGGGATGAGACGATCGAGGGTCCCCGCCCGGAGCGGGCAACTGCAGCGACGGTGCCATTCGTTGTAACCGTTCCGACCGCTTGATTTCAGAGGAGACGCAGCATGGACCGATTCACCGGCGGTTGCCTGTGCGGCGACGTCCGAATCGTGGCGTCGGGACGCCCATACCGGGTCGGCCTTTGTCATTGTCTCGACTGCCGCAAGCATCACGGGGCGCTGTTTCACGCCTCCGCGATCTTCCCCGAGGATGCGGTGACGATCGATGGCGAGGCACGCGACTACGCCGGGCGGTTCTTCTGTCCCCGCTGCGGCTCGTCCGTTTTCGCGCGCAGCGCGGACGAGATCGAAGTGAACCTGGGATCCCTGGATGCCCCCGACCAGCTGATGCCGACCTACGAAAGCTGGATCCTCCGCCGCGAATCCTGGCTGCCGCCGTTTCCGCTCACCCGACGATACGAGCGCGACCGCGACGC
>JABAOD010003999.1_pt1 | contig 21314 bp, 24 predicted proteins | sample 7062151 | NCBI WGS metagenome assembly JABAOD01 (sample SAMN14538626, study PRJNA623070) | marine sediment metagenome | biome: marine biome [ENVO:00000428]; feature: marine pelagic biome [ENVO:01000023]; material: deep marine sediment [ENVO:00002113] | place: India: Gulf of Khambhat ... | reverse complement strand
GATGGCACTGTGGTCCTTTGAGTCGGGACCTTGTCCCCTACGGGAAACCACGTAGATGACCGATGATTGTGAAACATTTCACATGAACTGATCCCCAAGGAGGACCACATGTCGAACCGTCTACGCACACTGGGAATCGTCCTGGTCGTCGTAGGTGTCGTCTTCGCAGTCGCCGGCGGCGTCGCCTACACCAAAGTCCAGGAAGGCTACGACTCGCTGCAGGCCTTCTCCGAGGCCCAAGGCGTCGAACTCAACTACAACGAGGACGGCCAACTGGTGGACCGCGGCACCGTTGAAGGCGCCCAAGCCATCATGACGCTCCTCACCGAAGACTGGGGCTACCCGGTCATCATGAGCGACCTCGACCCCAACGACCCGCTGGTCAACACCGGAACCGAATACATGTACCAGATGGCCACCGTCGGGTACCACGTGCTCCACGGCACCCAAGAGATCGTCCTCGAAAGTGACGTCGAGTACAACGGTGAACTGTTCCCTGCCGGCACCTACGAGTTCGAGGTCGACGGCCGCTACTGGACCGACTTCGACCGCCGGCACCCGATCGAGGGCCCCGCCCGAGCTGAGGCATGGACCGGTACGGTTCACGGTCTGTTCGCCGAGCTCGGTGTCGGGACCGTCACCGCAAGCACACTCCAGCTGGGTCTCGCACTCGCTGGACTGTTTGCAGGAGTCGGGTTCCTCTCGCTGCTCATCGGCGGCGGCCTCATCTGGGCAAACAGAGAAACGGTGATCCCGGACACGGTCCCCGCGTCCTTCACCAAAGAACTCGACAAAGCCCCGACGAGCTGAACGAACCCGAACCCAACCAGAAGGAGGCCCCACCCGGGGCCTCCTTCTACGTGTGGGACCTCCCACACCACATACGACTCCGGCGAACGTCAATCGGGTCGCAAGCCTCTGGGCACGACTCACCCCACGCATGAGACTGAACGCGTGACGCCAGAATCTCACGAGCGATCGGATCACATCATGGCGAGAGTTCTCGTGGTCGCCGCTTCCAAGCACGGCTCCACCTATGACATCGCATCGAGGATCGCCGATCGGCTCCGGGCCATGGGCCTCCACGTGGTGGTGAGCCCGCCGGAGCGGGTCACCGACCTCGACCATTACGACGCAGCAGTGATCGGCAGCGCCGTGTACGCCGGTCACTGGATGGCACGAGCGCGCGACTTTGTCGACGACTTCGCCGACACCCTGGTCCACATCCCCATCTGGCTCTTCTCGAGCGGCCCACTGGGGCCCACGGACAACCCGAGCCCGGGCGACCTGGAGGATGTCGAACAGCTGATCGAAACGACACATGCCCGGGATCACCACGTCTTCGCCGGACGACTCGACCACGACAGCCTCGGCGTGCGCGAGCGGATGGTCGTCCGGGCTTCTGGCGCACCCTACGGCGACTTCCGCAACTGGCAGGAGGTCGATCAGTGGGCGGAGGCCGTCGGCCGAGAGGTGAAGCGGCTCGTCACCGTGGCGTGAGCCTCCTGTGTCGGCAACGGCGCGCCGACGCGTCTCGAGGCCGTCGGCGGTCCACCTCTTCGGGACTCACGCGATTCAGACGTGATCCACCTCGGCGACGATCCGATCCACAGCAGCCGCAACCGCAGACGAGAGCTGGACGCCGGGTTTCACGTCTCCGACCTCGATGCCATACACGACGAGCCGGTCTGGCAAACGTCCGAGTTCCTTGGCGAGACCTATGGCAGTGAGCAACCGGAGGCCATGCGTCGACTCGAACCCCTCCGAGACCTCAAGCGGCCGAACGAGCGGCTCGAACACCTGGACACTCCCCGGTGGCCGACCGGATCGCACGGCATCGACGATGACGACGTCGTCGGCAGCGTCCCAGAGATCCAGCAGCTCGAGACACGCGACAGGCTCGGGGTGGCCCTCCACCCTCCTGACCTGTCCCGCGACGGCGAGACCGGCGGCATCGTCGCGCCGGAAAGGATCACCCAACCCGATGACAATTCGGCTCATGTCGACCTCNNTGAGCTCGATGACGTGCGCCGCACGCGAGTCGAAGAGGTCGTGGTGTGAACGGCAGCGCCTCCACCGGATCGCAGGGGCGGCGCATCTCCTGGTCACGATGCGGCCCTTGCGAAGAGGTCGACGAGCTGCAAGCGGGCGGCGTGGAGACGCCGGGTCGCCTCGTTCGCGACGCAGGTGGCGACGTCGGCTCGAAGACCGTCATCCATGCCACAGACATCGCGCACGAGCGCTGCATCGAACGCGAGAGCCGTCGTGTCGGTGACGGCCCTTGCATCCCAGCTCCATCTTCCACCGGCACCACCGAGCCAGCTCAGGCCGACGAGGTCGCCCGGGCCGATCGTCTGGATGACGGCCCTGGGCCGACCCGGAGTGGAGAGCTCGAGGCGTACCCGACCACGCTCGATCACGTAGAACGTCGCCGCCGGCTCCCCCTCGCGAAAGAGAAGCTCATCCCGGCTGAAGTCGGCGCGCACGACCGGCGCGCCACTCCCGGCGAGCACCGGGTTGAGCAGACCCGCCAACCTGGACCCGTTCAGTCGATGGCCCTCCATCTGCAATCACTCCTTCGAGAGAGTCGGCGGCGGCTTCTGCGTGATACCGATACCGACGTGACCTCCCGTGATGCGTCGACCACAAGCAGTCGACGCATCCCGCTCGGGCCACGTTTCGAATCGGCAGCGGGCTGCCGTCGGTCCTCGGATCGGGGTCCCGCGAGCTCGACCATGAGCGAGCCATCGACACCGGACGCCCGCTGGGCATCGGTCGATCCGAACGCCGGCGCGCGACGAGGCGGCCGGGTCACCGCGGCCCCAGACGCAGACCGCCGGTCGCCGGTCACGGTGAGGCCAGACTCACCGACAACGTACGGCAGCACACCAACCTCCTGCGAGGCTCTCATCCGATCGTACGCGTCCCAGGCCTTCGCCGTGAGGGCACTTCGCAGCAGCGGTCCCGGACCTTCGTCCCCCTGAGTCGGCTGCACCATTGCTCGAACGCTCCTCCGTGTGGAGTACGAGGAGGCCGCGCACCCGTGCCACTTCGATTCGAACCGCTCCGATCAGCGAGAACGCGAAATCCCACGCAGATGGCTAGCCCGTATCTAGCCTCCTGGTGGCTGGGAACGGACCAGGGGGCTGTGACCCGACGATGGGAGGCCACCGTGTTGAACCAGGCACTGGCGATAGCCAACGGCAAAGGTGGAGTCGGCAAGACCTCCATCACGGCGAATCTGGCGGTGATGGCCGCCCAATCGGGCCTGTCGACGCTCGCCATCGATCTCGATCCACAGGGAAACCTCGGCGCCGATCTGGGATATCGCCAGTTCGGACGATCCGACGAGGGCAGGGCACTGTCGAAGGCCGTGCAGTTCGAGGAGCCGCTCGTGCCGCCCATCGAACAGATCCGTCCCAACCTCGATGCCGTGCCGGCGGGACGGCGCACTCGCGAACTCGCCGAGGTGCTGAACGATCGCGGACCCGACATCGCCGCCAAGGCGATGGACGCCGCCCTCGCCCCGCTCTCGCGCACGTACGACCTGATCGTGTTCGACTGCCCGCCAGGAGACACGATGCTCGGCGATCTGGGCCTGGCCATGTCGCGCGGTCTCGTGATCCCGATCAAGCCCGATGCCGCCTCGATGGATGGGCTCGAGATCATCTCGCAACGCCTCGCCAAGATGCGCAGCCGCGGCATCAACCCGGACCTCCTGCTCCTCGGCATCGCGCTGTTCGATCTCAACCCGTCCGCCACGGTCCTCCGGCAGCAGATCGAGGACGAGATCAACCGTGACTTCCCCGATGGCGTGAAGATCTTCTCGTCTGCCATCAGGCACTCCCAGCGAGCCGCCTACGACATGCGCCAGCATGGGATGGCGGCCACGGAGTATCAGCGTGTCGCAGCCGTCGACCGGTCGCGTCGCCTCGAGATGTTGAAGAAGGACCGCGACCAGCTGCGTCGAGCCGGACCTGCGATGTCCCAAGCGGCGGCCGGCCTGGCGGCCGACTACACGGCGCTGTGCAACGAGATCCTCGAGGTGTTCGCCTCGTCGGCCGTGACGATCGTTGACACGGACGACATGCCGATCGAGGACAGGATCGATCTCCCCGCCATCGAGGTCGAGCACCTCATCACCAGGGCGCCGACTCCCTTCGAGAGCGCCTGAGACCGGGGCACACCTGTACGCACGTCGCCGAAGTCACCGATCGGCTGCCTCGGGCCGTTCCAACACCGCGCTGTAGTTGAGCGGCAACGGGGTGCGGTCCTCTGCACCGGGGAGGATTCGCACCTGCTCGTCGACGACCTCGAAACCCGCCTCCTCGAGCAGGGCCCGGATCTGGCCGGCATCGTCGAACAGGTAGACGTGATCCTCGGCTTCGAGATTCGCCACGGTCGACACGAACGCGCTGCCCCCGGGTCGAATCGCGTCGTGTAGACCCCGGGCGATGCTCGCCGGATCATCGACGTGCTCGAGGACCTCGCAGCACACCACGGCATCGAACGGCGGGTCGATGATCGGACCGAGCGCATCGCCCGTCACGTCCCCGAGGTGCAGGTCATAGCGATCCCTGTCGATCCCGGTGGCCTCGAGCGACGATGCGGCGTGGCGGAGTGAACTGGCGCTGATGTCGAGCCCGACATACGTGGAGTCCGGGCACCTGTCGAGAAGAAGCGCAGCCATGAGCCCGTGACCGGGGCCCACTTCGACGACGCGGCTCCCCGGAGTCAGCTGCGCAACGAATCGTGTCACGAAATGTCGTAGGAGATCGGCGTGGTTGGGCCACAGCGCGTAGGTGAGGGCCAGCCCGTCGAGGTAGTAGCCGGACATCTTCTCGTCGTCCCCGTAGAGATCGTCGACGAGACCGTCGGCGACCGACCGGGCATACCTCCCGGTTTCGTAGAACCTCGCCTGCAGCCGCAGGAAGTCGACGCTCGTGACGGCGAACGCTTCGATGAGCTGCTCCAGGTCTTCGTCGGTTCGCACCCCCACCATGGCGTGGTCGAGTCCCAGGCGGGCGAACGGCAACCGCGGGTCGTCGTCGTCGGCGACGAGCGGGAGCAGGCCCTTGCCGATCACGGGATATGAGGCCGCCACGCGTCGAGCGAGCTCCTCGAGAGTGATCACGAGTGGGGACCCGTCTCGTGGCTCGTCATGAACTCGACGACGAGCCCGGTGCGACGGTGGACGAACGCGATGTCGCGGTTGAAGGTCACGGCGTAGACGGGATCGCACACGACGAGGGAGCCGCGACTCCGCTCTTCGGCGAGGGCTTCCTCCAGCGAGTCCACGAAGTAGCAGATGTGATCGAGTCCACCGCCCCGCTTCAGGCGTGATTCGACGGGAGAGGACCCGGTCTCGAGCGGAGCCACCAGCTCGATGGCGACGGCGCCCTGGTCGCGCAGGAGACAGCACACGACGCCCTGGATGGGATCGTTCGTCGGAGGGATCACGACCTCTGCGCCCCCCTCCACCCAGCGGTCGACGGCCGCCGCCATGTCGGGAACGACGAACCCGAGATGGGCGACCGGTCGATCACTCACGGCATCCTCCGCAGCACGGCGCTGTAGTCGACCACATCACGATCCTCGCCCTCGGGTCCGGGCATCGCAACGACCGTGTGCTCGGCCATCACCTCGAAGCCGTGCCTGTTCACGAGGTCGCGGATCTCGTCGAGGTCGGCGAAGACGATCGTGTGGTCGTAGAAGGCGCTGTTCGTGGCCGTCGAGAAGAACACGGACCCGTTCGGGGCTGTGATCTCGGCGAGGCGCCGCATTCCCGCTTCCGGATCGACGAGGTGCTCGACGATCTCGCTGAAGAGGACGACGTCGTATCCGGCGGTCTGCAGCGGAAGCTCGAGGAAGTCACCGATCACGACGTCGACCGCTGCGGGCCCGATCACCGGGTCGGCTGCGGTCAAGCCACGCACCAGGGGTTCGCTCAGCGGGCTGATGTCGAGCATCGTGAGCTCCTCGCAGCGGACGGCCCGGCCGATGGCGAGCCCGTATGTGCCCGGTCCACATCCGACGTCGAGCACCCTCACGCCACTGCGGACCGATGCGACGAGCTCGCGCTCGAAGAAGCTGATCTTGCTGTGGTGGTTCGGCCAGAGCACCTGGGCGAGATAGAGACCGAGGAGGTAGCGCCTTCCCATGATCTCCTCGTCCGAGTACAGCGAGCCGCCGTGGATGTCCATGGAGAAGCGGCCCGAGCGGTAGAACTCCTGTTGCATCTCGATCACGTCGAACGTCATGGCGACGAATGCCTCGACGGCGTCGGAGAGATCGAGACCGCTTCCGTCCAGATGCCGGGCGAGACGAGCGATGTGACGATCGGCCCACGAGTCGTACGCCGGGCTGCGCATCCCGGCAACCGGGTCATGGAGGAACTTGAGCGCGGAGATCTCGGCCACGACGGCGTCGAGATGAGGTGTCGTGTCGGTTGCTTCCATGGTCAGAGTCCCTGGTAGACGAACGGGAGCCGGCTCACCGAGGCAGCGGCGACGAGCAGGATGACGAGCGCGATGACGAGTGCGATCGTGATCTCGGCGGCGATGCGACGACGGCTCATCACGGCATCTCCTCGAACGCACAGCGCAGATTCGCCTCGGCGAGGACGGCACACAGCCGACGTGCCACCTCGTCTGCGACGGGAAGGCCGTTGCTCACGTGGAGCAGATCGACGTGACCGAGACTGGCCGGATCGATGGGCATGGGCAAGGGCGAGAAGTGGACCAGACCGCCCCCGAGGATTTCGGACAGCTCGTCGAGGCGATCCACGACGCCGGCCACGCGGTTCTCGAGCCAGGGGACGGCGTCGGCGTCCATGCGCATGGGCGGAACGTACAACACGGCGGGCACTTCCGACTCGGCGATGACGGACGCCAGCCTGCGCAGGGTCAGCTCGTTGATCCGATCGTCGAACTCTCCTGCCGTCTGGAACAGCTCCAGCTGCCGGTCCGTCGCCGACCCCGAACCGGAGAAATCGCCATCGGCGAGCCAGAAGTCCAGCGGGAGCGGGCTCGCGGCGATGCGGTCGAGAACATCTCGATCCGAGGGATCCGGAGGGGGTGCAGACCGGAGCAGGTCTCCCACCGATCCCTGAGCGGCCAGCCGGCTGCCGAGGTACCACCGATCCTCGAGGATCTCGAAGCCCCGACCGACCACACCCCAGGCCACGTCCGCCGGCGAGACCAGTGCTGCTGCCAGGGGCAGTTGCGCGGGACGCTGCAGCGATCCTGCAGCGAGCAACCCGTCGAGGTTGTCCCATGTCTGGACCGCGGCACCGTTGTAGACCAGGGCGGGGTTGAGGGCCACGACGATCGCATCCGGCTCTGTCGCCAGTGCCTGCGCAACCGCAGCGTAGAGATCGACGACCCGCGCCGCCTCGAGGAAGTAGACGTCGACGTCGAAGGTGCGACCGTCTTCGAGGGCGACACGCTCCGGGAGGAATCCCGGAATGAATCGAACCCCTTCTCCACCCACTTGCTGCAGTGTCGATCCTCCGACCCACGCGATGCGGGCCCGATCGCTGTCGGCCGTCGTCAGGAACCCTCGCTCGTCGCGTCGGTCGAGCGTCACGCTCCTCACGATGTCGTCGGGCATCGGGTCGGCGGCATTGATGGGAAGATCGGCAGGAGTCGGCTCAGGCGTCGGGACGACGAAACCCAGCACGAGGAGCCACACGATGGCGAACCCGGCGATCCTCGCCAGACTCGCGAAGCCGACACCGGCGCCATCCCACTTCTCGGCGAGCTCCTCGCGCAGCCTCCCGCGCTCGAAGCGAGCGGCGATCTCGCCCAGCACCCGGGACGAGTCGCTCATGACGCCCCCACCAGCGCCGCGTAGAACCCGCCGACGTCGCCGAGATCGATGACCAGGAGCGGCAGGCTCAGCATCACGAAGGTGAACAGCGCGACAGGCTTCAGCACACCCAGGCGTCCGGCACCCGTCGGGGGCCGGCGGGTTGCAGCCACCCGGTGCGCCACCAGACCGATGGCGTGATACACGCCGAAGACGACGAGCGGGATCGTGAGGTCATGCCACAGGGCGATGACCATGATCGTTGCCACGATGGCGAGATACTGCGATCGGCTCCGCATCCCACCGAGGGGGACGAAGACGTTGCGCTGGGCGAACCGGGTCAGGCTCATGTGCCACGAATTCCAGAACTCCTGGGGATTCGTCTTGGTGTACGGCGACGAGAAGTTGGGCTTCAGCTTGAAACCGAACAGCCTGCTGACACCGATCGCCAGGTCCGAGTAGCCGGCGAAGTTGAAGTAGAAGTACCAGGCGAAGAGGAACAGCTCGAGCCACACGAGCCAGGCAGGGTTCACGCCGTACGCCACGAACACCTCGATGGACGTCCGCAGCGGCCAGGCGAGAATGAAGATCTTCACCAGACCGACGAAGATCTGCAGGCCGCCCTCCAGGAAGTCCTCGCTCGCGGGCCGGCGGGCGGCGTCGGCGTCGGCTGCGACCTCCTCGTACTCCATCACCGGCCCGATGATCTGGACGGGCGGGAAGAAGCCGAAGAAGAGCAAGCGGTCTGCGGGCAGCGCATCGACGAGGCCCAGGTAGGTCTTCACGAGGAGATCGATCGCCCGGAACGTGGCGAACGACAGACCGAGCGGCAAGATGATCTGGCGGATCGCATCGATCTGACCGACCGGTCCGGCGACATCGCGCAGCCACGTGTTGAGCACCAGGTTGAAGTTGATGACGAAACCGGCCGGCCACAGCTTCCAGATCACCATGGGTGCCAGGGCGGCTAGCACCGCTGCCCACAACAGCACGGTGGACATCTCCCCGTCGCGCCACCGTGCGATGCCCCGCTGCAGGAGGAAGACACCGACCCAGAAGGCCGCATAGAAGAGGGCGAGCCGTGGTGCGATGGCGAACAGGAGATACACCCCGACGAGCGTGAGGAGTACCCGCCGGTGTCGTGGTCGGGGCAGGAGATAGAAGAGCGGCACCACGACGACGGCGATGACGAGCAGGTCGGCGAAGTAGGCGAACGAGTCGAAACTCAACATCAGCCACGAACCTCGATGTGGTCCGGTGCGGCGATGAGGGTGTCGGGAGCCAGTTCGAACACGCCAGGCTCGAGTTCCCCGAAGCCGTGCTCGGGATAGAAGTCGGCCACTGCGGCGTTCTTGCGGGTCGGGCGGTAGTCGGCCCGGACCGGTCCCCCATCGAGCTCGGCGACCAGAGCGGCGAGGAACGCCGACTCGACTCCCCGCCCCAGCACCCGGCACGACATGAGGAATGTGTCGATCTCCGCGCGTGCCGGGGTGCGCTCCACGATGGCGACACCGACGAGGCCGTAGTCGCCGAATCGATCGGAGACCCGGATGCACCGCACGAGATGGGCATCGGATGCGACGAGGGCCGCCACCTCGGCCGAGGTCCGCCGAATCGTCGTCATGTTGAACTGATTGGTCTTGCCGATGAGCTGGGTGACCCGGGCGAGATGCTCCGGACCAGGAGCGAAGTAGTCCACGGCCAGGTCGAGCGAGGCGAGGAACTCCTCCTTCGACATGGCGGCGGCGGTTCGTTCCCGAGCCTGTTCCTCGTGCATCATCCGGGTGCGCTGGGAGTCCACGTCGCTGGTTCGCATGTCACGGAAGAGGCCGCTCTCGGCCAGCAAGGCGGGCAGTCGTTCGACGTCCTCGGGGACGACGAGGGTCGTCACCTCGGGAACCCGCGCCCCGACCTCGGCGATCTCGTGGGGGCTGTCGTCGACGAACACGAAGCTGTCGAGGCCGACGTTGAGCTCTGCGGCGAGCGACGCCAGGTTGTCGGATTTCGGCTCCCAGTTCACCCGCCAGGCGGCGATGTCGTCGGTGCGCAAGATCATGCCGTCGTGGCGTTCGAAGACTTCTGCGACATCGTCGTGGTTGTTCTTCGAGACGATGGCCAGCATGATCCCCGCCCGCTGCAGGCGACGACAGGCCCGCTGGAAGTCCGTGTAGGCCCTGCCGGGGAACTCGTTGCCCAGGTCGATACCGGCCAGACCTTCCTCACCGACGATCCCACCCCACAGCGTCCCATCGCAATCGAGGGCGAGCACTTTCGGGGTGGGCGTGCTGCTCCGCTCGATCGCCGTGGCGAGTGCATCGGCGATGGCTGTCAGCATTTCGGCCGAGTAGGGCTGCCGATAGAGCATCCACTTGGTGGCATCGAAGGCTGCGACGCCGACCATCCGCTGCACGGCGTCGATGTCGGCGACACCCAGCCCCGAGATGTCGCCGGCCGCCGCCAGCGTCGCTTCGACAACGCGCCGATGCAGGCGGCCGAGTCGCAGTGACGTGGCCGGATCACGGAGATCCACGGTTCCGTCGAACGGCAGCGCGGGGATTGAGATGGTCGCGGCGACACCGGTTTCAGGGACACGAGCGACGAGTGCGACGAGCTCCTCGGCCGTCGCCACGATGCGCTGCCCTGCGTCGTCGTCGCCCCCGAGGAAGCGATCCAGGTCGTCCGTGACGAGATCCTCGATCCGCCACAGCACCAGCAGGTGATCGACCTCGCCTCCGAACGCGCCCTTCGGGTCGAGCACCGTCTGCTGGATCTGGTCGATGGAGGCGACGTCGATGTGGGGCGGGAGGTGACCGCGGGCGACCATGGCCATCCCCAGGTGCGGCTCGAGCGCTTCGGCGGTGAAGCTCGCAGTGATGCCGAGACGGAGCCGTGTGCCGGAGGTGGACTCGGCATCGGCGAGCGCGGACTTCCAGGCTCCAGGGGTCTCGGGTGTTGACGTGGTGGTGATGCTGTGCTCCCGGCGTATGACTGGGAACGATCAGACGTCGGCACCCTTCGTTCGCAGCACGTCCCGGGCCACGCCGATGCTGTTCATCCGCATGATGTCCCGCGTGCCGAGCCGTACGGAGAACGTGTCCTCGAGCGCCGATACGAGATGCATGGCGGCGAGACTGTCCCACTCCTCCGTGTTGTCCGGTGACGTCTCCTCGTTCAGTGCTTCCATCGGCACATCGAGCACCGAAGCGAACACCTTTAGCAATGGGTCTGACACGGCGCGCACCTTACCGGCGGCATGGAGAAAACCGGCGTTTCACCCGAGACCGTGGCGCACCGCCAGGACGGCCGCCTGGGTGCGGTCCTCGAGGTGCAGTTTGGTGAGGATGGCGCTGACGTAGTTGCGAATCGTGCCCTCGGACAAGAAGAGCTGTTCGGCGATCGCGGCGTTGGTCATGCCCTTGGCGAGCAGGCGGAGCACGTCGAGCTCTCGATCGCTGAGGGTGTCGGCGATGGAGCCCGGCTCGGGCCGCTCGGATACGGCGACGCGGGCGAGCAGGTCGCCTGCCACGCCGGGATCGACGTGGGTCTTGCCTGCAGCGGTGCCCTGGATCGCCTCGATGAGGCGCTCACGCGGAGCGTCTTTGAGGAGATAGCCGGCGGCACCCGCTCTCACCGCATCGACGACCCACTCCTCGGCGTCATACGTGGTGAGCACGAGCACGGGCGTGTCGGGGTGGGTGCGCTGCAGACTCCGCGTCGCCTCGACCCCGTTCATGATCGGCATGTTCAGGTCCATGAGCACGACGTCTGGCTGGTTGGTGGCCACGACCTCGACCCCCTCCGCACCGTTGGAGGCCACCCCCACGACCTCGAATCCCGGGACCGACTCGAGGATGGCCCGCAGGCCCTCACGAACGACTTCCTGGTCGTCGACGATGACCAGCCGGATCACGACATCGCCTCCACCTCGAACGCAACGGTCGTCCCGGCACCGGGAGCGGTCTCGAGGGCGAGTGAGCCACCCGCCAGCTCGGCGCGTTCACGCATGCCCTGCAACCCGACGTGGCCTTCGGGAACCGGGTGGTCCGGGTCGAAGCCCGCCCCGTCGTCGCGAATCTCGAGACGGACCACCTTGCCCCGTCGTCCCAGCTGGACGGCGACGCGGCGCGCCTCCGAATGACGCAGGGCGTTGGTGAGCGCCTCGTCGGCGATGCGATAGACCGCCTGCTCGACGGCCGGATCGAGGTCGCCGAGGTCACGGCTCACGTCGACAGCGACATCCAGCGACGACCGTGCCTCGACCGTCGCCCCGAGGTGGTCGAGCGCGCCCACGAGGCCCCATTCCTCCAGCGGGCTCGCCCGGAGCGCCTGGATGGCCCGGCGAGCCTCGCCGAGGCCCGACCGCGCCCCATCGAGCGACTGGTCGAGCATGATGCGAGCTCGCTCCGGATCCGTGTCCCAGAGGGCCTTGACGGCTTCGAGTTGGACGGTGACCGCCGACAGGCTGTGGGCCAGCGTGTCGTGGAGCTCGCGAGCCAGCCGGTTGCGCTCGCGCGACGTCGCCAGCTCCTCCTGGGTCGCCGCATGATCGGCCAGTGTCCGGCGCGCCTCCTTCTGTTCCTTCACGAGCTTCACGACGAACAGTCCGACGAAGGCGAACAACAGACCTCTCGCCAGAACGAGGGCCGTGACGATGGTGAGATCGGCGTTCGTCTCCTCGAGCGGCGCGATCGTGAGGGCGAGGTCGAGGAACGTCGTGAGCGCCGCCCACACGATCACGGCCCGATAGCGGTACTGCCACGCCACGATGAGCAGGGGCACCCACAGGAGGAAGAACGGGATCCAGTAGTCGACGAGGGCGTCATTTGGCGACAGGCCTGCGTTGAGCCGACCCGAGATGTTGGCTGCGCTCTCTGCGATCGGACCGATGGTCGCCAGCGCCAGCGCCAGCGGCAGGAACCATCGTCCGAGACGCCGCTGCGCTCGTGGCACCAGGAGGAGGGCGAAGAGGAGCCCGAACCAGAAGACGCCCGCCCCCGGGAACCGCGGGTTCGCCGGGTCTTGATCGCCGGTGGCGAGCAGCGCGAGGACACCGATCGCCAGCCTGATACCCACGTACCAGGTGAAGATCCTGAGAAGTCCCGGCTCGATCGGTCGTCTTGCCATGTCGGCATTATCGGCCGCGTGCCTCACGATCCCCAGTGATCCGGATCAGATCACGACATGACACCTGTCACGACAGGCCGTGTTGCCCGTGACTGCCACGCCGCGCTCGATTCGTCGTCCAATGGCGATGTCAACAGCAACAGCACGGAGGTGCACCATGTTGAAGAACCGCACAGTGCTCATCGGTCTCGTCGTGGCTCTGGGGCTCGTCGCCTCGGCCTGCCGGATCGACGTCGAGCGCAACAGCGACGGCTCCCTCCAGGTGGAGGCCGTCATCACCGAGGCCGACATCGCCACCGAGATCGGATTCGCCGAGGATCCGGACTTCGAGACGCTGGTCATCGACCTGAAGGACGGTTACGCCCTCTTCGATGCAACGGGCCCGAACGAGGACGACCCGACACGTACCGACGAGGTCAGCTTCAGGATGGAGCTGTTCGTGGTCGACGGTCGCCTCGGCGCCGAGGTCTCGGATGCCTACTGGAACGGCATCGAGGTTCCACAGCTCTTCATCGACGAGTGGAACGAAGAGCTCGCCAAGGACCTCGAGAAGTCGGCGAAGAAGGACAAGGACAGCACCCTCATCGACGTGGAGATCACCGAGGACGAGGTGCGATTCGAGTTCCGGGTCGACGACAAGCACAACAACGGCCGCGGCAAGGGCTGAGGCTCCGACCGGGGTCGGTCCGCCTACGAGGGGATGATCGCCGTGAGGCGACCATCCCCTCCTGCGCGCTCCTACGCAAGGTCTCTCGTCGCATCTATGGTGGCTCGATGCAGATCGGACGCACCTCGCTCAACGCCGGAGCTCTCACGACGGATGCCATCCGCGGGTGGTTCTCCAAGTTCACGGAAGTCTTCATCGTGTCGGTCGTGTTCACCGTGCCCATCTTCATCCTGAGCGGCACCGTGGTCGCCGGACTCGTCGACGATGCGGACGGATCGATCGACTTCCAGGGAACCGTGGTGGCGTCGCTGGCCTCGGTGCTGCTCAGCGGCATCCTGACTGCCGCTCTGGTCTACGTGTTCGTGAAGGTCTACCGCGAAGAGCCTTTCACGGTGGGAACGGCGTTCGAGTTCATCGCCGCCAAGATCGGCCCGATCTTCGTGTTCACCGTCGTGACATCGATTCTCATCGTGCTCGGCCTGATCCTGCTCGTCATTCCCGGCATCGCGTTCATCATCGCGTTCTCCCTCGGTTTGCCGGCGTTGATCGACGAGGATCTCGGCGGGATGGCAGCGATACGGCGGTCGTTCCAGGTCATCTCGGGCAATTGGGGGATCGCCCTCGCCGTCGTGCTCCTCGGTCTTCTCATCAACATCGTGCTGTCGGTGGTCCTCGACGGTCTGCTGCTGCCCGGTTCGGGTTCGTTTGTGCCACCGGACTTCACCGACTTCAGCCTGACCCAGACCCTCATCCAGATCCTCGCTTCGGCCGTGCTCGCGCCGCTCATCCCGGCGCTGGCGACCGGGCTCTACTTCGAGGCGAAGGGCAGGGACGACGGCTTCCCCAGCATCGTCGCGGACCCCGGGTTCGGGGAGGGCGATCTCTTCAGGTAGCGGATCGCCCTCCACCTCGCCGACCGGGGGACGGCAACCTCATGTGGACGGCGGCGCCGACCAGCGCCACGACCTGGATCGAGAGGAACACTGCGACGCTCTCGAACGCCGTCAGGTGTGCGACCGCGAGCGTCAGCACGGGAAGATGCACCAAGAGCACCTTCCTCGCGTTCCACGACACGATGTTGTGGGGCGGGGTGACCCACACGTCCCACACGAACGTTCGCCACACGCCGTTGAAGACGCCGATGGCGCCGACGGTCACCACCACGAGGACGATCGGATCGGTGATCCAGCCGGAGAGCGTCAGCCAGATCGCAACGTAGAGCATCCCCTCGCTCGCCCCGTGGAGCACACCGAATCCGGTTGCAGCGACCACGTGGAGAGGGCGTCCGGCGGTGTACGTGCCCCGGGGCCAGATCAGCCAGTAGCCCACTGCGGCAGCGAGGAGGCCGGCCACCCCGAGGACGACGAACACCGGGTGTCCGGGGTTACCACCCAGTGGCTCGCGGAGGAAGGGTGAGACGCCGGCCATGACGGCGACCAGCCAGCACGCGGCGAAGTAGGCGAGACCGAGGATCCAGGCCCGTTGCGGATCGTGACGGTTGAGGAGCGGCACGAGCGGACGGTACCCGGGCTCGGGAATGCCTGTGGTCTCCCGCACGTTGGCGCGTCTCATGACCTCCACTGCAATCCCCAATGCCGCGATCGAAGTGCTGGAGTCGCACGTCTCCGTGCGCTCCTTCACCGACGAGCCCGTGCCGGACGACACCGTCATGCGCATCCTCAATGCGGCGCGGCGCGCTCCCACGAGCAGCAACTGGCAGACGTACAGCATCATCGTGGTGCGCGACCAGGCCAAGAAGGAGCGGCTCGCCGACCTCGCAGGTGGTCAGCGCCACATCGCCCAGAGTCAGGTGTTCGTGGCATTCGCCGCCGACATCCATCGTCTCGGTCTCGCCGCAGAACTCCACGGAGTCGTGCCCGCCAGGGGCCTCGAATACACCCTCACGCCGGTCGTGGACGCAGCGATCGTCGGCGAGGCGGCGCAGGTCGCGGCGGAGGCGTTCGGTCTCGGTGCGGTGATGGTGGGCGGGATGCGCAGGCAGCCACTCGAGGTCGCCGAGGTCCTCGGGCTCCCCGAGGGCGTGTTCGTCGTGTACGGCATGAGCATCGGGTGGCCATCCCACGATCACACGGCGGACGGTCTCAAGCCGCGACTCCCCGAGCAGCTCGTCATCCATCACGACGAGTACTCGGATGGCGGTGCGCGAGAGCTCATCGAGGCCTACGACCGGGAGCTCGCCGCCTTCTACGAACGGCAAGGCCGCAACCTCTCCGATGCGGCGTGGTCGGTACCGATGGCCAACGGCGCTCGTTCCCTCAGGTTCCAGTCGTTGCGTCGCGACATGGAGCAGCTCGGCTTCGCCTTCGACTGACGGGCCCGGCCGATCCGGGTCTTGCACCGCTCTCTATGCTCCCCGGCCATGGGGCTACTCGACGGGTACGACCAGGGAGCGACCTTCTGCGAGGTCTTCGACGCCGACGGCGTGCGTCCCCACTATCGCCAGCTGGTCGACCGCCTCAATGCGCTGAGCCCGGACGACTTCGACGAGCGCGCTCGCCTCACCGACTCGACGTTCCGCAACCTCGGCATCACCTTCGCCGTCTACGGCGGCGACGAGGGCACGGAACGCACGTGGCCCATCGATCTCGTACCGCGCATCATCCCGGCTCCCGAATGGGGCATGGTGGAGGCCGGTCTCATCCAGCGCGCCAAGACGCTGAATCTCTTCCTCGACGACCTCTATGTCGGCGATGCCGAGGCGATACGCGACGGCATCGTCCCCGAATGGCTCGTCAGGAGCTCGGACGGATACAAGCGCGCGGCCCACGGCATCTCCGTCCGGGGAGGCGCCCGGGTGGTGGTTGCCGGCATCGACATCGTGCGCGACGACATGGGTGTGTATCGCGTCCTGGAGGACAACCTGCGGGTACCGAGCGGCATCTCCTACGTGGTCGAGAACCGCGCCGCCATGCGGAGAGCCTTCCCGCTGCTCTTCGGCCGCTACCCGATCCGGCGAGTCGACGACTACGGCTCGATGCTGCTCGAGGCGCTCCGGTTCCAGGCTCCGCCGGGCGTCGACGATCCGACCGTGGTGGTTCTCACACCGGGGCCGTTCAACTCCGCCTACTTCGAGCACACCTTCCTCGCCAGACGGATGGGCGTCGAGCTCGTGGAGGGCCGCGATCTCCTCGTCCGCGATCACACCGTGTATCTCCGCACCACCGCCGGCCTCGNNGCCTCGAGCAGGTCCACGTGATCTACCGGAGGATCGACGACGACTTCCTCGACCCGGTCGTGTTCGAGCGCTCCTCGGTGCTCGGGGTGCCCGGTCTCATGGGAGCGATTCGCGCCGGCAACGTCGCCGTGGCCAACGCCGTCGGCAACGGCGTCGCCGACGACAAGGCGGTGTACGCCTACGTCCCTGACATGATCCGGTACTACCTCGGGGAGGAGCCGATCCTGCCCAACGCCACGACGTACACACTGTGGGACGAGGACCATCGCGCCCATGTGCTGGAGCGACTCGGCGAACTGGTGGTGAAGCCGGTTGCCGAGGCCGGCGGATACGGCATCGTCATCGGCAGATCTGCATCCGACGAGGAGCTCGAGGCGACCCGCAGGAAGATCGAGGAGAACCCCCGCGGCTACATCGCGCAGGAGGTCATCGAGCTGTCGACGCATCCCACCCTGGCCAACGGGGCGCTCGCTCCCCGGCACATCGACCTGCGCCCCTTCATCGTGACCGGGGAGACCACGAAGGTCGTGCCGGGCGGACTCACTCGCGTCGCGCTTCGTGAGGGATCGCTCATCGTCAACAGCTCGCAGGGCGGTGGCTCGAAGGACACCTGGATCCTCGAATCGGAGGGAGCGGTCTGATGTTGTCCCGACATGCCGAGGGTCTCTTCTGGGCGGGCCGCTACCTCGAACGGGCGTCGTACATCACCCGGATGCTCGACGTGGCGTCGGTCCAGCAACTGGAGCGATCCCCGCGATCGGCGGCTCAGGTGTGGCGGGACCTGCTGCGAGTGCTCTACCTCGAGGAACCCTTCGCAGCGGCTCATGGCGAGGACATCAGCACGAGCAACGTGACCGAGTTCCTCGTGTTCGATCGTGGGAATCCCTCGTCGGTCGTCTCCGCCGTGAGCGAGGCCCGGACCAACGTCATGAACGTGCGTGATGTGGTTCCCATCGAATTGCTCGAATCCGTGAATCGCCTCCACATCGGGGTGACCGGAGACTCGCTGCGGGTGCGAGCGGAGCACGGGCCGCACGAGGTCTACGAGAGCCTGGCCGGCCTGAGCCGCGCCGTGACCGGGGCCATCGACGAGGCGATGCCACGCGACGACGGCTACCGGTTCCTCATGGCAGGAAGACTCCTGGAGCGGTCCGAGATGACGTGCCGCATGATCGACGTGAACCGGACCGTCGCCGGGGCCGACGCCTCCGCGTGGTTCGCCGTGCTGCGATCGGTGTCGGGCTTCCACGCCTTCATGCGGGCTCACGGGCCATTGGCGCCGGCGAACGATGCCGTGCTGTTCATGTTGCACGACCCCGGCTTCCCGTTCGGCGTGCTGCACTGCCTGCGTCGGACGTGGGCGCTGCTCGGCGAGATCGAGGGCGCTGACGGCTGGAAGTCCACCCGGGAGGCGGGCCGATTGATGGCAGGCATCGAATTCGCCGACATTCCCGACGTCACGGACGACTCGCTCGCCGGCCTGCTCGACCGACTCGAACAGGGCATCCGTCGGGTGAGCGAGGCGCTCCACAACGATCTCTACCAGTTCGGCGGCGACCCGATGCTCTACAGCTTCGAGGCGATCTGATGCACCTGGCGCTTCGATACGTCACCACGTTCACCTATGACACCGAGGTCAGTGAGTCGCACAACAGCCTTCGGGCATGTCCGGCGGAGACGCCTCACCAGCGGCTCGTCCGCTACCACGTGGACGTCGCACCAGCCGCTCGCATCGTGTCGTATCGGGACTATTGGGGCACCCGTGTCGACAGCTTCGGCGTCGTCGGCAAGCACACGCGGCTCACGGTGGCCGCCGACGCCGAGGTCGAGACCTCGGCTCCACCCGAACCGGGCGACGGTGGACCCTGGCGTCAGGCAATCCATCACGACACGTTCCACGAATACCTGGCCCCGACGCCGCACGCCACGTGGACCGAGGAGATCTCGAGGTGGGCCAAAGCCGTCGCCTCGGGCACCGAGACCGTCGCCGAGCTCGCCGTGGCCATCAAGGCGGCGGTCGGCGAGCAGCTCGAGTACGAGCCGGGAGTCACCGAGGTGGGTACCACCGTCGAGGACGTGTTCACCAACGGCAGAGGCGTGTGCCAGGACTACGCCCATCTCGCGCTGGCGGCCTATCGCTCGCTCGGGATCGGCGCCCGCTACGTGAGCGGGTATCTCTATGCAGCCCAGCCGGCCTCTGGCGCCAGCCCGACGGAGGAAGAGGAGATCGAGGTCTCGACCCATGCATGGGTCGAGGTACACCTCCCGGGACACGGATGGTGGGGCCTCGATCCGACGAACCAGCTGGTGGCGGGGGAGCGACACGTCAAGATCGGTCACGGCCGGGACTACGAGGACGTCACGCCGCTGCGCGGCGTCTACCACGGAGCAGGAGAGTCCGGCGGGCTGGCGGCACAGGTCAAGATGAGTNNTCGGATGGTGGGGCCTCGACCCGACCAACCAGCTCGTCGCCGGCGAACGCCACGTGAAGATCGGCCACGGACGCGACTACGAGGATGTCACCCCGCTCCGGGGGGTGTATCACGGCGCCGCCGAATCCGGTGGCCTGGAAGCCCGGGTGAAGATGAGCCCACGCAGCCTCGAGCGTCATCGAGCGACCACGCCGCCCGCCCCGCCACGCCGGCAGGTGCACACCCAGCAGTGATCCGGATGGCCGGGGCGGCCGCTACACAAATCCGGCTCAGTTGCCGATAGATGTGTGTAGTCGAACGCGCGTGACGTAGAGAAGTCTCGATGGCGCAACAAACCCGCAGCACAGCGGTGCGGGCAGCGGCAGTGGTCGCCGCTCTGACAGCTGTGATCGCAGCCGGCACGGTGGGCGCCGCAGTTGGCATCCAACAAGCGGTCCGTGATGCCTCGCGTGCGCAGTCCATCGAGGCGGCGCTCGGGGCCAACGACGTCGCGGCCAAGGCCGTGGTTCAGGCGCTGCTCGTGGCCGAGGAGCGGGAGTTCGGGCTCGCCGACGACGAGGTGCTCGTCGAGGCGGTCGCAGAGGCGACCGACACCCTCGACGACCTCGTCGCCAATACGGAAGCCATCCCCGCCGACACCGGCCTCGTCGAGCTGGCGCAAGACGTCGTGGATGCTGCGGCAGGCGTGCTCGACGCCGCCGAGGCAGGCGAGGTCGTCGCCGGTGCGCAGTTGCTCCAGTCCACGGCGGTGCCCGCGTTCGAGCGGTTCCGTGACGAGGCGACCGTGCTGCGCGACGAGGTCGTCGACGACCTCGGCTTCACGGGATCCGTCGCCGGTCTGGCCGGTGTGATCGCCGCGTTCCTCGTCGCCCTGGTGCTGCCCGGTGGCTTCGTGCTCGTGTACCGGTCGGTGCTGCGCCGTCAGCTCCGGACCGCCCAGATCGAGCTCGATGCGCGTCTCGCCACCGAGCGTGAGATCTCGCGATCGCGCGACGAGTTCATCGCGAACATCTCACACGAGCTCCGAACTCCGCTCACCTCGATCTACGGCTTCTCCGAGGTGCTCCTCGAGGAGCAGCACGACCCGACGACGAAGGACCTCGTCACCCTCATCAACCGCGAAACGTCGGAGCTGGGACGGATGGTGGAGGACCTCCTCGTCTCGGCAGGGCTCTCCGAATCGGCGATGTCCTTCAGCCTCGAGGCGACATCGGTCACCGACGAGGTGGCGCAGGTGGTCGAACCCCTCGGCTGGCACGACGCCGACATCGTGACGGACCTGGAAGAGGCGACCGTCGTCACGGATCGCCTCAGGCTCCGCCAGATCGTCAGAAACCTCGTGTCCAACGGCCTCAAACACGGCGAACCACCCGTGTGGGTGGTCGGCTGGATGAACCACGACAGCTACACACTCGTCGTCGCAGACCACGGCGCCGGGATACCAGACCACATGATGGACAGGGTGTTCAGTCGGTTCGTCCACGAAGGGGCGACACCGCTCACCGCCGGGAGCGTCGGGTTGGGGCTCGCCGTGGCCAAGCATCTCGCCGAGGGCATCGGCGGCACACTCGAGTACGCAAGGGTGGACGGGCGAACCGAGTTCGTCGTCACCCTCCCTCTCGCCCCGGTCGCCGAGACGGTTTCGTGAAGCGGACCCTGCTCCTCGCCGCTGCCCTTGCGCTGATCGTGGTGACCGTGCCGGCGCTCCCCGCGGCCAACGCCGCAGTCACGGAGACCTTCCGCGACGAGTTCAACTCCAACAGTTGGTCCGGGAACGACGGCACCCGGGATTTCCTGGGGCCGTGGAGCAAGACCCCTGACGCAGAACACATCGAACTCGTCGGAAAGTGCGACGTCCCCCGCTGCCTCAAGCTCGGTGAGAAGGATGCCGTCCTCACTCCACAGGCGATATCACGGGGCGCCGACCTGACCGGTGCGACCAGCGCCACGCTCACGTTCCAATACCAACGCCTCATCACGTCGCCGACCACTGCAGGCATCGAGTTGCGTGCCGGACCGACGGCGGCGACGGCGATTCAATTGTGGACCATCTCGTTCGACGAGAGCGATCCGTCATTCGGCACCG
>JABAOD010008079.1_pt3 | contig 21323 bp, 19 predicted proteins | sample 7062151 | NCBI WGS metagenome assembly JABAOD01 (sample SAMN14538626, study PRJNA623070) | marine sediment metagenome | biome: marine biome [ENVO:00000428]; feature: marine pelagic biome [ENVO:01000023]; material: deep marine sediment [ENVO:00002113] | place: India: Gulf of Khambhat ... | reverse complement strand
GCCATGGCGAATGCCGTCCGCTCCGGGTCAGGAGCGGACGTCAGCGTCGCTTCGGTGCTTAGTCCGCCATCAAGCCGAAAGCGGCCGTTGTCGCGTAGGACGTCTCGCCCATGCTGCTGCTCGTGCTCCTGGCAGCGAAACATGGACCGCCACAGTTGAGGACAGCGCCTTAGGCGCGGGATCGACCGCGTGGCGGATTTATGGATTTGGACAGCGCACTCCCCTCACGCTCCATCCGCGCACCGTCAAGGGCGTATGGGGCCGGCCAGCGCCACGGGGCGTCCGAAGATCCGCCGCCCGCTCCCGGCGCCATCCCGCTGGCCGGCGTCGAGTGGGCGACATCATATTTCCTGCACGTCCACGATCCCCGGGATCGACTTGATCGCCCCCCGCATCGCCGGACTGATCGCGTATGTAACCCCCAGCTCCAGCTCCACCTCGCGCTCGTCGGCGTCCAGCACCAGGCTCACCCTCCCCTTCCCCCGCGCGCCGTGTTCGCGGAAGACGGCGGCCAGTGTCTCCAGCGGCGCTTCGTCGCGCACGAAGATGCGCAGGCCCGCGGCGGTGCGGGCGGCGGCGGCGTCGAGCAGCTCGATGCGCGCGGCGGTCAGCCGCACGTCGTCGTCGCGGCGCTGGATGTCGACGTCCAGGAGCAGCGGCTGCCCCGCATCGAGGAGGTCGCGCGCCGCCGCCAGCGCTTCCGCGAACAGCGTCACCTCGAAGGCGCCGGAGGCGTCGGACATCTGAACGAAGGCCATGCGCGCGCCGCGCGACGAGGTGGTGAGGCGCCGCGAGGTCACGATCCCGGCCATCTTCACGCGGTCGCTGCGCACCGCGCCGGCCGCGACCTCGCGCCAGCTGGCGACGCCGAGCCGGGCGCACAGCTTGCGGTAGGATTCCAAGGGATGGGCCGAGAGGTAGAAGCCGAGCGCCTCGAACTCGCGGCGGAGCCGTTCCTCGGCCGGCCATTCGTCGAGCGTCGGCACCGCGGGGCGGATCTCCGCCGCCGCGCCGGCGCCGCCGAACAGGCTTTCCTGCGCGCTCTCGCGCTCGGCCTGGGCGGCCGCGGCGTGGCGCATGACGAGGTCGACGCAGTCGCTCGCCTGGCGGCGGTTGACGCCGAGGCTCTCGAAGGCGCCGGCGGCGGCGAGATGCTCCAGCTGGCGCTTGTTGACCTGGTGCGCATCGAGCCGCTCGGCGAAGTCCATGAGGTCGGCGAACGGGCCCCGCGCCTCGCGCTCCGCCACCAGCGCCGCCATCGCCGCGCCGCCGACATTGCGCAGCGCCGCCAGCGCATAGCGGATCGCGCGGGGGGGTTCGGGGGACTCCCCGTCCCCGCCCCGGTTCCCCCTCACCCTGCCCTCTCCCACGAGGGGAGAGGGTTCGTTCTTGGAGGCAGCACCGTCTGGCCCTCTCGCCTCCGCGGGAGAGGGTTCGTCCTTCGAGGCGGCACCATGTGAGCCCTGTCCCCTCGCGGGAGAGGGTTGGGTGAGGGGGTCGTCCGGCGCGCTGGGTTCCAGGAGAGCAACCTCATACTTCGAGACGGCTGTATCTCTTCGCGGCTCGCACACGCCGCCTGGCGGCGGCTGCTCGGCGCGCGCTCGCTCCTCAGCATGAGGGCCGGGGGTTTTGCGCTCTTCAACCTGCATGGCCACGCCTGTGCCGCCCGCCTCATCCTGAGGAGCGGCGGAGCCGCGTCTCGAAGGGTGAGGTCGCGCCGGCGCCGCCGCGTCGGCCTCGCCGACGGTCCCCCTCACCCTGCCCTCTCCCACCAGGGGAGAGGGTTCTTCTTTCGAGGCGGCACCATGTGAGCCCTCTCCCCTCGTGGGAGAGGGTTCGTCCTTCGAGGCGGCACCATGTGAGCCCTCTCCCCTCGTGGGAGAGGGTTGGGTGAGGGGGCCGTCCGTCCCCTGCCCTTCTCCATTCATTGCCGGCTCGAGCACCTCCACCGTAAATCCGACGCCGGAGCGGTTGACGTCGGGGGGCAGGAGGGCGATGCCGATGCGGTCGAGCTCGGCGCGCAGCATGCCGAGCTTGTCGGTGTTGTTCATCTCGGTGCTCATCAGCGCGGCCATGAACTCGACCGGGTAGTTCGCCTTCAGATAGGCGGTCTGGTAGGCGACCAGGGCGTAGGCGGCGGCGTGGCTCTTGTTGAAGCCGTAGCCGGCGAACTTGTCGACCTGGTCGAAGATGCGGGCGGCCTGGCCGCGGTCGACCCCGCGCGAAGCGGCGCCGTCGACGAAGCCGGCGCGCTGCGCCTCCATCTCGGCCTGGATCTTCTTGCCCATGGCGCGGCGCAGCAGGTCGGCGTCGCCCAGCGAGTAGCCGGCCAGCACCTGCGCGATCTGCATCACCTGCTCCTGGTAGATCATGATCCCGTAGGTCTCCTTCAGGATCGGCTCCAGCGTCGGGTGCAGATAGTCCGGCGTCTCCTCGCCGTGCTTGCGGCGGATGTAGCTCGGGATGTTGTCCATCGGGCCCGGCCGGTACAGGGCGACGACGGCGATGATGTCCTCGAAGCGGTCCGGCCGCAGCTTGCGCAAAACGTCGCGCATGCCGGAGGATTCCAGCTGGAAGACGCCGGTGGTCTCGCCGCGGCACAGCATCTCGTAGGTCTTGGCATCGTCGAGCGGCAGCGAAGAGAGGTCGAGCGCGACGCCGCGGGCGCCGAGCAGCTCGAGCGCGCGGGCCAGCACCGTGAGCGTGCGCAAGCCGAGGAAGTCGAACTTGACGAGGCCGGCCTCCTCGACATGCTTCATGTTGAATTGCGTCACCGGCATGTGCGAGCGCGGGTCGCGGTACAGCGGTACCAGCTCGGTCAGCGGCCGGTCGGCGATGACGACGCCGGCGGCGTGGGTCGAGGCGTGGCGGTACAGCCCCTCCAGTTTGAGCGCGATGTCGATGAGGCGCGCCACCGTGTCGTCCTCTTCGCGCATCTGCCGCAGCGCCGGCTCGCCGTCGATCGCCTGTTGCAGCGAGACCGGGTTGGCCGGGTTGTTGGGCACCATCTTGCAGATCCGATCGACCTGGCTGTAGGGCATCTCGAGCACGCGGCCGACGTCGCGCAGCACGGCGCGCGCCTGCAGCTTGCCGAAGGTGATGATCTGGGCCACCCGGTCGGCGCCGTACTCGGCCTGCACGTAGTCGATCACGGCATCGCGGCGCTCCATGCAGAAGTCGATGTCGAAGTCCGGCATCGAGACCCGCTCGGGGTTCAGGAAGCGCTCGAAGAGCAGGCCGTAGCGCAAGGGATCGAGGTCGGTGATCGTGAGCGCCCAGGCGACGACCGAGCCGGCGCCGGAGCCGCGGCCGGGCCCGACCGGGATGCCCTGGCGCTTGGCCCACTGGATGAAGTCGGCGACGATCAGGAAGTAGCCGGGGAAGCCCATCTGCGCGATGACCGCGAGCTCGTACTCCAGTCGTTCCCGGTATGGTTGCAATACGTCGGTATTAGCCGGGTCGGTTTCCGCGACCCCCATAGGATGTCTCCGATCGTCTCCGATGGACAGCGCCGAAAGCCGCCGCTCCAGCCCCTCGCGGGCCAGCTCGGCCAGCGCCTCCGCCTCGGTGCGCCCGCCGAGCTTGGCGTAGACGGGGAGGATCGGATCGCGGCTGCGCGGCATGAAGGCGCAGCGCTGCGCGATCACCAGCGTGTTGTCGACGGCCTCCGGCAGGTCGGCGAAGGCGGCGCGCATCTCGGCGGCGGGCTTGAAGTGGTGCTCCGGCGTCAGGCGCCGGCGGTCGGCCTGGGCGATGTAGGCGCCGCCGGCGATGCACAGCAGCGCGTCGTGCGCCTCGAACATGTCGCGGTCGGCGAAGAACGCCTCGTTGGTCGCGACCAGCGGCAGGCCGAGCGCGTAGGCGAGGTCGACGAGGCCCGGCTCGATGCGCGCCTCCTCCGCCATGCCGTGGCGCTGCAGCTCGACGTAGAGGCGGTTCTCGAAGATCGCGGCGAGCCGCTCGGCCAGCGCGCGCGCCGCCGCCGCCTGCCCCTCGCCGAGCAGCCGCCCGACCGCCCCGGCCGGGCCGCCGGTCAGCGCGATCAGCCCGTCATGCGCGCCCTCGAGATCCGCCAGCGCGACCTGCGGCTGCTCGCCGCCGGGCGTGTCGAGAAACGACGTGCTGAGCAGCGCCAGGAGGTTGCGGTAGCCGGCCTCGTTCTGGACCAGCAGCACCAGCGGGTCGGGCGGCAGCGCCGCGCCGCCGCCGTGCGGGCCGGCATCCTCGCGCCGCACCGCGAGCTGCGCGCCGACGATCGGCTGCACCCCGGCCTTCGCCGCTGCCGGGGCGAACTCCATGACCCCGAACAGATTGCCGGTATCGGTCACCGCCACCGCCGGCATGCGCTCGCGCCGGCACAGCCCGATCAGCTCGGGGATCTTCAGCGCGCCTTCCGACAAGGAATAGGCGGAATGGACTCGCAGGTGGACGAACTCGGCATGCAGCATCACGGCTCCAAATTACCCGCGCGACCGCTGACGTGCCAGCGCAGGAATCGCCGCCGCCCTGTGGATTTCGGGGATAACAGGATTTCCGCGGGGTTTAGACCGCAGCGTCGACCAGCTTGCCGTCGGCGATGGTGACCGCGCGGCCCATGCGGCGGGCGAGATCCGGGTTGTGAGTCGCGACCAGCGCCGACAGGCCGGTTTCGCGGACCAGGCGGAGCATCATGTCGAACACCGAATCGGCGGTGTGCACGTCGAGGTTCCCGGTCGGCTCGTCGGCCAGGAGGAGCTTCGGCTCGTTGGCCAGCGCCCGGGCGATGGCGACGCGCTGCTGCTCGCCGCCGGACAGCCGCGCCGGCCGGTGCGAGGCCCGTTCCTTCAGGCCGACCGACTCGAGCAGCGCCATCGCCTCGTCGCGCGCCTGGCCCCGGGGCTTGCCGGCGATCATCTTGGGAATCGCCACGTTCTCCAGCGCCGAGAACTCCGGCAGCAGGTGATGGAACTGGTAGACGAAGCCGACATCGCGGCGGCGCACCCCGGTGCGCTCGTCGTCGGTCATCGCGCCGCAGGAGCGGCCGCCGATCAAAACGTCGCCACCATCCGGCCATTCCAGCAGGCCGGCGACGTGCAGCAGCGTCGACTTGCCGGCGCCGGACGGCGCCACCAGCGCGACCAGTTCGCCGCGGGCGATGCGCAGCGAGGCGCCCTGTAGCACCTCGAGCGACGGCGCGCCCGGCGTCCGGTAGGTGCGGACCACGCCGTTCAGCTCGAGGACCGGACCGACCTCACTCATAGCGCAGCACCTCGACAGGATCGAGCCGCGCCGCCCGCCACGCCGGATAGGCCGAGGCGAGGAAGGTGAGGATCAACGCCACGACAATCACGAGCACCGTCTCGGTGCTGTCGATCTTCGACGGCATCTGCGCGAGGAACCGGACCTCCTGCGGCCACAGATTGACGTTGAAGGTGGCCTCCAGCCACACCCGTATCGCGTCGATATTGACCGCAAACGCGATGCCGATCACGGCGCCGACCGCTGTGCCGAGCACGCCGACGCTGGCGCCGGTGGCGAAGAAGATGCGCAGCACCATGCCTTGCGTTGCGCCCATGGTGCGCAGGATGGCGATGCCGCGCGCCTTGTCCTGCACCAGCATGATCTGCCCGGAGATGATGTTGAAGGCGGCGATCATGATGATCAGGGTGAGGATGATGAACATGACGTTGCGCTCGACGATCAGGGCCGCAAAGAAGCTGGAATTGACGCGCTGCCACTCGTAGGTGACGCCCGCGTCGCCGACCACCTCGGCGATCGCCGGCCGCACCGCGAGCGCCCGGTCGGCATCGTCCAGCATGATTTCGATGTGAGAGACGCTGTCGCGGTAACGGAAGAACAGCTGCGCCGCCTCCAGCGGCGCGTAGACGAAGCTGCTGTCGTAGTCGTACATGCCGACCTCGAAAATGCCGACGACCGGATAGGCCTTCATGCGCGGCACGGTGCCGAACGCCGTCACCTCGCCCTGCGGCGAGACCAGCGTGATCTCATCGCCGAGCACGACGCGCAGCTTGCTGGCGAGGCGGCTGCCGATGATGACACCGTCCCCCTGCGCGAAATCAGCAAGTGACTTTTCCCGCAACTGCTTAGCCATCGGACCACCGGTCTCGTCGTCCGGCTGCAAACCGTCCATAAGGAGCGATCGATTGCGGAAATCCTCGGCACGCAGGCCGCGCACCATGGCGCCGACGCCGTAGCCGTGCGCCGTCACCATGACCTGGGCCTCGACCAGCGGGGTCGCCTGGACCACGCCGGGGACGCCGCGGATCCGTTCCGCCACCGCATCGTAGTTGACGATCGGCGCCTTCTGGCCGACGACGGTGACATGGCCGTTGACGCCGAGGATACGCGCCAGAAGGTCATCCCGGAACCCGTTCATCACCGACATGACGACGATCAGCGTTCCGACGCCGAGCAGGATGCCGACGAACGAGAACGCGGCGATGACCGAAATGAACCCCTCCTGCCGGCGGGCCCGCAGGTAGCGGAAGGCGACGAGGCGCTCGAACTGGGAGAAGGCCATGGCGCGTCAGCCGGTCAGCCGCGCCAGCGCGGAGTCGGGCGAGATCTCCTCGCGCGCGCCGCTGGCCCGGTTCTTCAGCTCGACGACGCCACTGTCCAGCCCGCGCGGCCCAACGATCAGCTGCCAGGGCAGGCCGATCAGGTCCATCTCGGCGAATTTCTGGCCGGCGCGCTCCTCCCGGTCGTCGTACAGGACGTCCATGCCGGCCGACCGGAGCTTGCCGTAGAAGTCGTCGCACGCCGCGGACGTCTTCGCGTCGCCGGCCTTCAGGTTGATCAGCCCGACATGGAACGGCGCCACCGATTCCGGCCAGATGATGCCGTCGCCATCGTGGCTCGCTTCGATGATGGCGCCAACCAGCCGCGACACGCCGATGCCGTAGGAGCCCATCTCGACGGTCACGTCCTTGCCGTTGCGGTCGGCGACGACGGCGCCCAGCTTCGCGGAATACTTGGTGCCGAAGTAGAAGATATGGCCGACCTCGATGCCGCGCGCGGTGACCAGCTTGTCGCCCAGCGCCTTTTCCTTCGCAGGATCGCGTTTCTCGTCGGTCGCGGCGTACTGGCTTGTGAATTCATTAACGATTGGCTGCAGGTCGCCCTCGAAATCGATGTCGCGGTCGGTCCAGCGCTTTTCCAGCAGGTCCCGGTGGCAGGCGATCTCGCTCTCGCCGGTGTCGGCCAGGATCAGGAACTCGTGGCTGAGGTCGCCGCCGATCGGCCCGGTGTCGGCGGCCATCGGTATCGCGGTCAGCCCCATCCGCTCATACGTGCGCAGGTAGGAGACGAACATCTTGTTGTAGGAGCGGCGTGCGCCGTCCTTGTCGAGGTCGAAGGAATAGGCGTCCTTCATCAGGAATTCGCGCCCGCGCATGACCCCGAAGCGCGGCCGGATCTCGTCGCGGAACTTCCACTGGATGTGGTAGAGCAGCTTCGGCAGGTCGCGGTAGCTGCGCGCCGAAGCGGCGAAAATCTCGGTGATCTGCTCCTCGTTGGTCGGGCCGTACAGCATGTCGCGCTCGTGCCGATCCTGGATGCGCAGCATTTCCGGCCCGTAATCGTCGTAGCGCCCCGACTGGCGCCACAGATCGGCCGGCTGGATGGTCGGCATCAGCACTTCCTGGCAGCCGATCGCGTCCTGCTCCTCGCGCACGATCTGCTCGATCCGCTTGAGCACCCGGAAGCCCAAGGGCAGCCAGGAATAGATCCCGGCGCTCGACTGCCGGATCATGCCGGCGCGCAGCATCAGCCGGTGCGAGACGATCTGCGCTTCGGACGGCGTCTCCTTCAGGGTCGGCAGGAAATACTGGGACAGGCGCATCAAGCGGGCTTTCGAAGTCGTGGCGGGGATTATGCCAATGATTCGGGCGGTTTTCGGGCAGAGGGAATGTAGGAAAAGGCCTCGCCCTTGTCCATCCGCTAGCGCCCGCTTTCGGCGGTTGCCACCCTCGATGCGCCGGATTACCGTTGTCGCGCAATCGGCCGGGCCCGAATCCGGCGATAATTGGGGGGTATTCACTCATGCAGCAACTCGACCGGTTCTTCGAGCTGAGCGCACACGGCACCACCGTGCGCACCGAGGTCCTCGCGGGCATCACCACGTTCCTGACGATGGCCTACATCATCTTCGTCAACCCGATGATCCTGGCCGATGCCGGGATGGACCGCGATGCGGTGTTCGTGGCGACATGCCTTGCCGCGGCAATCGGCACCGCGATCATGGCGCTGGCGGCCAACTACCCGATCGCGCTGGCCCCGGGAATGGGGCTGAATGCGTTCTTCACCTACGGCGTCGTGCTCGGCATGGGCAACAGCTGGCAGGTCGCGCTGGGCGCGGTGTTCGTCTCCGGCGTGCTGTTCCTGCTGCTCAGCGTGCTGCCGGTGCGCGAATGGATCATCAACGCCATTCCGACGTCGCTGAAGATGGCGATCTCGGCGGGGATCGGCCTGTTCCTCGGGATCATCGCGCTTAAGAACGCCGGCATCGTCGTCGACAACCCGGCAACGCTGGTCGGGCTCGGTGACATGACGGCGCACACCACGGTGCTGGCGGTGCTCGGCTTCGTCGTCATGGTGGCGCTGGACCGGCTCAAGGTGCCGGGCGCCATCATCATCGCGATCCTTGGCGTCTCCATCGTCGGCATGATCCTCGGCGAATCGGAGTTCGGCGGAATCGTCTCGGCGCCGCCCAGCATCGCGCCGACGCTGTTCCAGATGGACATCCTCGGCGCGCTGGAGGCGAGCCTGTGGGGGGTCATCTTCGCCTTCCTGTTCGTCGACCTGTTCGACACCGCGGGCACGCTGGTGGGCGTCGCCCACCGGGCCGGGCTGCTCGATGCGCAAGGTCGGCTGCCGCGGCTGCGCAACGCGCTGCTGGCGGACAGTGTCGCCACCGTGGCCGGCGCGGCGATGGGCACTTCGACGACCACCAGCTATATCGAGAGCGCGGCCGGCATCAAGGCGGGCGGGCGCACCGGCCTGACCGCCCTGGTGACCGCAGTGCTGTTCCTGCTCGGTTTGCTGTTCGCGCCGCTCGCCACCTCGATCCCGGCCTACGCCACCGCGCCGGCGCTGCTGTTCGTCGCCTGCCTGATGGCCCGCGGCCTGGCCGAGCTCGACTGGGAGGACGTCACCGAATACGTGCCGGGCGTGGTCGCCGCGGTGACCATGCCGCTTACCTTCTCGATCGCCAACGGCATCGCCTTCGGGTTCGTCGCCTATGCCGCGATCAAGCTGTTGAGCGGCCGGCCCGGCGAGGCGAGCATCGCGGTCTACGTCCTGGCCGTGCTGTTCGTCCTAAAATTCATTTTCCTGCCGGGCTGAGCGCGGCGTCATCGGCCGGACTCCGCCGCGGGCGCGGGCCCGGTGCGGAGTCCGGCCGGCGTCACAGGCCGGGTCGGGCACTGCCCAATTGCTGTTCAAATCGGGTTTTGCCTCTTTTTACGACGGATTTCTGTGGATATTTTTGTGGAAAACGGGGACTGGCCGGACTGCCCCGTCTGTCCTAGATTCGCTGTGGCGCAATCCACCACGGAGTCGATGGGACCATGGCCGACACGGATCTCTTCAACCTGCACGACATGAGCCAGGGCATTCCCCGCGAGCTGGCGACCGGCATCACCACCCGGATCTTCCCGGGCGACCAGGCGATGCTGTCGGTGGTGCGGCTGGATCCGAACGCCGAGGGCACGCTGCACAGCCACCCGCAGGAGCAGTGGGGCGTCATGCTCGAGGGCTCCGCGATCCGCACCCAGGACGGCCGGGATTTCCCAGTCGAGGCAGGCGATTTCTGGCGCACGCCCGGCGGGGTGCCGCACACCGTGAAGGCCGGACCGGAGGGCGCCGTGATCCTCGATGTCTTCGCCCCGCCGCGTGACGAGTACCGCAAGGCAGGCAAGGGCTTCGGAGACAGCTGACCGACTATGGCAGCGGCAGGGTGATCCAGCCGTTGGCGACCACGACGTAGAGAATCACCCACAAGACCGCGGTGATTCCCGTGGTGACGGCGAACTTCATGCCGATTCGCGGATTGTCCGGGGCGCCCGGCATGTGGCCCTCGTCTGGCCGGTCGGGCTGGCGTACGCCGAACGGCAGCACCGTGAACAGCACCACGACCCAGATGATCACAAAGGCGACGAGGCCGCCGACGAAGTCCATGACTAGACCTCTTCCAGCTCGATAAGAGTGCCGTAGAAGTCTTTGGGATGAAGGAATAAAACGGGCTTTCCGTGGGCGCCGATCCTGGGCTCGCCATCGCCGAGGACGCGCGCGCCCGCAGCCGTCAGCCGGTCGCGCGCGGCGATGATATCGGCAACCTCGTAGCAGACGTGGTGAATGCCGCCGGACGGGTTGCGCTCGAGGAAATTAGCGATCGGCGAGTCCTCGCCCAAGGGGTGCAGCAGCTCGATCTTGGTGTTCGGCAGTTCGACGAACACCACGGTGACGCCGTGCTCCGGCTGGTCGAGCGGCTGAGACACCGCGCCGCCCAGCGTATCGCGATAGGTAGCCGTCGCGGCTTGGAGATCCGGCACGGCGATGGCGATATGGTTGAGTCGTCCGATCATGTAATTCCACTCTCGTCTGCGCGCGGCCCATCAATAGGGATAGCGGTTATCGATTGCAACAGTGCATTGGCCGGCAAAAGCGCCTAGAATCCAGGCATGGACAGGTTCATCAGATTTACGTGCGGTTTCTGCGGCAAAGTGCATGAGGGCGGACCGAGCGTCGCGTACAAGGCGCCTGACTCCTGTCATGCCATACCCGAGGACCAGCGCGGCGACGACACACGACTGCAAGCCGATTTCTGCATGGTCGAAGCCCGCGATTACTTCATCCGGTGCACGCTCGAGATTCCCATCCTCGACTCCGACGACACGTTCATGTGGGGCGTCTGGCTGCGCGTCGCGTATGCGGATTTCATCGACTACTGGGAGCATTTCGAGGAGTACGATCGGCAGGGCCGATACGCTGGATGGCTTGGCAATCGGCTTCCGGTCTATCCGGACACGCTGGAGCTCGCAGGCTGGGCCATTCTGCAGCCCGACGGGAAGCGCCCGATAATCGAGCTCGATGCCACGGAGCACCCGCTCTCGATTGACTTTCACGTGGGGATTTCCTGGAACAGAGCTGTCGACATTGCCGGAATTGCCATGCATAGGCACGACGCCTAGGCGCCGCGCGCCCACGGCCACCTTAGCCAAGTTCGGCACGGAGAAACCGGCTCGAGACGCGGTTTGTCATTGCGAGGCGCGCAGCGCCCCGGCAACCCAGACAGGCGGCGAGGAGAGACTGGATTGCTTCGCCTCCGGCTCGCAATGACAGCTGGACGAAACCGTCGAATGAAGAATTCGGCGCGGCAGTACCCCTACACCCGCACCAGATGCACGTCGATCTGCGGGCGCTTGCCGCACAACGCACGGACCGAGCGGCGCACCGCGAGCCGCGCCGCCTCGCGGACCTCGCCGTCATCGCGGCGGCGCGGCTTCGGCAGATCCTCGACCGCGGCGGTGACGGCATCCTCGACCTCATGGGCGATCTCCGGCTCGACGTCACGGTCGAAGACGCCGGCGATCGCCACCTGCGGCGTGCCCTTGACGCGCCCCTCCCCGTCCACGACCACGGTGACCACCGCCGAGCCGTTCCAGGCGAGGCGCCGCCGGTCTCGCAAGGCCGCGCTCTCCATCGGGATGAGTCGGGTACCGTCGACCGCGAGCCGGCCGTGCGGCACCTCGTCGACCACCGTCGCCCGGCCCGGGGCGAGGCGCACCGCATAGCCGTTGCGGGCACCCACGGGCTCCGGCACCTGGCATTCACGGGCCAGTTCCGCATGGGCGATCAGGTGGCGCGCCTCGCCGTGCACAGGCACGGCGATCTTCGGCCGGACCCACTGGTACATCTGGATCAGTTCGTCGCGCGCCGGATGGCCCGAGACGTGCACCGACTCGTCGCGCGCCGTGATGATATCGACGCCCCGCGAGGCGAGCTTGTTCTGCAGCCGGCCGATGGCGCGCTCGTTACCCGGAATCTCCCGGCTCGAGAAGATGACCGTATCGCCCGCCTCCAGCGAGACCTCGGGATGGTCGTCGTCGGCGATGCGCGACAGCGCCGAGCGCGGCTCGCCCTGGCTGCCGGTGCAGATCAGCAGCAGCTCGTTGCGCGGCAGGTAGCCAACATCGCTGTCGGCGACGAACGGCTCGACGTCCGAAAGATACCCGGTTTGCTGCGCCGCCTCGACGATGCGCTTGATCGAGCGCCCGACCAGGGCGACGCGCCGCCCGTTGGTCTCGGCGGCGCAACAGATCGTCTCCAGCCGCGCCACGTTGGATGCGAAGGCGGCGACGGCCACGCGATGCTCCAGGCGACCGACCAATTCGATCAGGTGCTCGCGGACCGACGCCTCCGAACCGGACGTGCCCGGCACAAGCACGTTCGTGGAGTCGCAGACCATAGCGAGGACGCCCTCGGCACCGACCCGCATCAGCGCCTGCTCGTCGGTGCTCGGGCCGACCAGCGGGTCCGGATCGAGCTTCCAGTCGCCGGTGTGCAGGACCGTGCCCGCTTGGGTGCGAATCACGACCGCGTTGGGCTCTGGAATCGAGTGGGTCAGGGTGATGAGCTCGATGTCGAACGGCCCGACCCGGAAGGTCCCCGACATCGGCACCTCGGTGATCTTCGCGGCACGCTCAAGGCCCGCCTCGGCCAGCTTGTGCCGCAGCACCGCGGCAGTGAACGGTGTTGCGTAGATCGGGCATTCCAGCTGCGGCCACAGCCAGTGCACGGCGCCGAGATGATCTTCATGCGCGTGCGTCAGCACGAGGCCGGCGAGCGCATCCTTCCGTTCCACGATGAAGGCGGGGTCGGGCATGATGACTTCGACGCCCGGGGTTGCATCGTCACCGAACGTTATCCCGCAATCGACCATCAGCCATTTGCCGGCGTAACCATAGAGATTGAGGTTCATGCCGATCTCGCCGGCCCCGCCAAGCGGAAGGAAGACCAGGTCGCGCTTGCCCAGCCGATCTATATCGAAGCGGCCCGAGGTCATCTCGTGTTACGACGGTGCAGCAGAACGAGACCATGGATGGTCAGGTCGCGGTCGATGTGGTCGAACAGCGAGGTCGCCTCGGCGAACATTGGCGCGAGGCCGCCGGTCGCCACCACCGGCATGTCGGCGACGCCCCACTCACTGCGGATGCGCTGGATCAGGCCCTCGATCAGGCCGACATAGCCCCAGAAGATGCCGGACTGCATGGCCGGAACCGTGGCCTTGCCGATGACCTGCTCGGTGGGCCGGATCTCGACGCGCGGCAGCTTGGACGCCGCCAGGTAGAGGGCCTCCAGTGACAGGTTGATGCCCGGCGCGATCACGCCGCCGCAGTAATTGCCGTCGCCGTCGACGACGTCGAAGGTGGTGGCGGTACCGAAATCGACGACGATCAGCGGCTTGCGGTAACGGTCGTGCGCGGCCAACGCGTTGACCAGCCGATCGGCGCCTACCTGCTCCGGGCGGTCCGTCAGGATTTCGATCCCGATGTCGACGCCCGTCTCGCCGACCACCAGCGGCTCGCAGCCGAAATACCGGCGGCACAGGCTGATCAAATGGAACAGGGCCTCCGGCACGACGCTGGCGATGATCGCCGAATCGACGTCAGCGCGGTCGACGCCTTCCAGCTCCATAAGCTGCATCAGCCAGACCATGTATTCATCGGCCGTGCGACGCGGATTGTTGGAGCAGCGCCACACGCCCTGCAATTCATCCCCGTCGTAGACCGAAAAGACGACGTTGGTGTTTCCCGAGTCGATGGCGAGCAGCATGGCGGCCTCAATGAAAGAAGACATCGCCGGCGTTCACCGTCCGCCGGCTGCCGTCCGGCAGGTCGAGCAAGAGTGCCCCGGCTGCATCCAGCCCGGCGAACCGGCCGCGCAATTCATTCCCCGGGAGGCGCACGGAAACGTCGCCGCCGATCTGCGCTGCCCGAGCCAACCAGGCATCGCGTACCGGGCCGAGCCCCTCAGCCTGCCACCGCGCACGCCACAGCGCAAATGCCTCAACGAAGGCGGCCAACAGCTCTGGGACGGGGGGCATCGCCGAGCCCGTGGCACGAAGACTGGTCGCGGGATAGGCGGCGTGCTCCGGGAAATGGTGCACGTTGAGCCCGCATCCGACAACCAGCCAATCGAGGTGTCCCCCGCGACTGCCCGACGATTCGAGCAGGATTCCGGCGACCTTGCGACCGCCAAGCAGCACGTCATTCGGCCATTTGAAGGTGAGCTTCGCGTCCTCGGGCAGGATTCCGTCGAGCGTCCGGCCCAGGGCCAGTGCCGCCACGAAGGTCAGTTGCGCCGACTGGCCCGGCGTCACGTCGGGTCGCAACAGGATCGAGCAGTAAAGGTTGCCGTCCGGCGATTCCCAGTGCCGGCCGTGCCGCCCGCGCCCCGCCGTCTGGCGCCTTGCCCAGACCACCGTCCCGTCCGGAGCGCCGTCCCGTGCCCGGCGCGCCGCCTCCTCATTTGTCGAGTCGAGTGCATCGCACGCGACCAGCCGGTAACCGGCCGGAAGCGTCACATCCTGCGTCATGGGTCAACCGGCCAGCAACGCCGCAGCGGCTTCTCCGGCGCTGTTCACCAGCGGTCCGGGGAAAACGATGAACATGGTCACCAGCAGTGCCGTGACCAGCATGACGAGGCCGAGGGCGCGGCTCGTCGGCCGGTCGAGCGGCTCGACCGCGGTATCGAAATACATGATCTTGACGATGCGCAGGTAATAATAGGCGGCCACGACGCTGGCCAGGACACCGAGGATGGCCAGCACGTAAAGCCCGGCATCGATCGCCGCCATGAACACGTAGAGCTTGCCGAAGAATCCTGCAAACCACGGGATTCCGGCCAGCGAGAACATGAACGCGGTCAGCATCAGCGCCATTTTCGGGTTCGTTGCGGACAGACCGGCGAGGTCATCGATGCCCTCCACCGGATCACCGTGGCGCCGCATCGAGAGGATGCAGGCGAAGGCACCGATGTTCATCACCAGATAGATCGCAAGGTAGATCAGCACGCCGCGCACGCCATCCTGGCTGCCGGCGGCGAGACCCATCAGCGCGTATCCGACATGGCCGATCGAACTGTAGGCCATGAGCCGCTTGATGTTGGTCTGCGGGATCGCGGCATAGGCGCCGAGCGCCATCGAAGCGATGGCAATGACGACGATGACCTGCCGCCATTCCTCGATCAACGGCCCGAACGGGTCGAGCATGACCCGGAGGATCAGTGCGAAGCCGGCGATCTTCGGCGCAACGGAGAAGAAAGCGGTAACCGGCGTCGGCGCACCTTCGTAGACGTCGGGCGTCCACATATGGAACGGCACCGCGGAAATCTTGAAGGCGAGACCGGCGATCACGAAGACGAGCCCGATGATCAGCCCGATCTCCGCCTCGCCGGCGGTGGTGAACCGGTCCGCGAGGCCGGCGAACCCGGTGCTGCCGGTAAAGCCATAGACGATCGAGATGCCGTACAGCAGCATGCCCGACGACAGCGCGCCGAGCACGAAGTACTTCAGCCCGGCCTCGCTGGAGCGCAACGAGTCGCGGTGGAAGGCGGCGATCACATACAGGCACAGGCTCTGCAGCTCAAGGCCGAGGTAGAGCGCCATCAGATTGTTGGCCGAGATCATGACCATCATGCCGAGCGTCGCGAACAGGATCAGCACCGGATACTCGAACCGGCCGATGCCCTCGTGCGCCAGGTACTCGCGGCTCATCACCACCGCGAGCAGCGAGCCGAGCAGCACCAGCACCTTCATGAAGATCGCGAATCCGTCGGTAACGAACATGCCGCCAAATGCGGTGGCGGTACCGCCGCCGACGAACAGGACGAGGCCGAGCGCCAAAGCCAGGGCGGCGAGCGTCAACCGGGTCACCGTACCCTCCGCGGCATCGGGCCGGCTGAACGAGCCGATTATCAGCAGCACCATACCCGCGACGGCGAGGAACATCTCCGGCACGGCCGGTGTCATGATTGGAAGGTCGGTCATGGCCGTTCGCCCCCTGCCCTAACGTGCCGCCAGGGCAGGCAGATCGGCCGTGCCGCCCGCCGCGGCCAGTGCCGCCTGGTAATTGTCGATGAGGTTCGCGACCGACGCCTCGATCGGGCCGAGGAAGGTCATCGGGAAGATTCCCATCCACAGGACCGCGACGATAAGGGGCGCGAACACCAGTGCCTCGCGGCGGTTCAGGTCGAGGATCGACTTCAGCTCGTCCTTGACCAGCTCCCCGAAGATGACGCGACGGTAAAGATACAGCATATAGGCCGCACCCAGGATCATGCCCGTGGCGATCAGTGCCGCCACCCAGGTGTTGGCCCGGAACGTGCCGACCAGCACCAGCAATTCGCCGACAAAGCCGCTGGTGCCGGGCAGCCCCACCGAAGCCAGCATGAACAGCATGAACACGGCGGCGTATTTCGGCATCCGATGCACCAACCCACCATAGGTGGCAATGTCACGGCTGTGCATGCGGTCGTAGACGACACCGACGATGAGGAACAGCGCAGCCGAGACGACGCCGTGGCTGAGCATCTGGAAAATCGCTCCGGCGACCGCCTGCTCGTTCATCGCGAAGATGCCGGCGGTCACGAAGCCCATATGGGCGACCGAGGAATAGGCGATCAGCTTCTTCATGTCGGTCTGCGCCAGGGCGACCAGCGAGGTGTAGATCACCGCGACGATGCTGAGTCCGTAGATCAGCGGCGTGAAGTATTCCGAGGCCTCGGGCATCATCGGCACCGAGAAGCGCAGGAACCCGTAGCCGCCCATCTTCAGCAGCACGCCGGCCAGGATCACCGAGCCCGCGGTCGGCGCCTCGACGTGGGCGTCCGGCAGCCAGGTGTGCACCGGCCACATCGGCACCTTGACCGCGAACGAGGCGAAGAAGGCCAGCCACATGTAGATCTGCATGTCGCGGGCGAACTCGAAGGCCATGAGGGTCGGGATGTCGGTCGTGCCGGCCTGGTAGTACATGGCGATGATGGCCAGCAGCATCAGCACCGAGCCGAGCAGCGTGTACAGGAAGAACTTGAAGGCGGCATAGACCCGCCGCGGGCCGCCCCAGACGCCGATGATGAGGAACATCGGGATCAGCACGCCCTCGAAGAACACGTAGAACAGCACGAAGTCGAGGGCGCAGAACATGCCGATCATCATGGTCTCGAGCACCAGGAAGGCGATCATGTACTCCTTGACGCGGGTCTTGATCGCGGTCCAGCTCGCAAGGATGCACAGTGGCGTCAGGAAGGCCGACAGCACGACGAAGAACAGCGAGATTCCGTCAATGCCCATGTGATAGGCGAACCCGCCCTCGCCGAACCATTCGCGCTGCTCGACGAACTGGAACTCATGCGTCGCGGGGTCGAAATGGGGAAATACCCCGTACCCCGTCCACAGCCCCAAGGCAATGGCGAGCGTGGCCAGGGACGCCAGCAGGGCCCCGCCGCGCACGTTGCTGGCGACGACCTCGGGGTCCTCGTCGTTGACGAACCACAGCCCCACCGCCACGACGGTGGGCAGGAATGTCATGATCGACAGCCAGGGGATTTCGCCCATCGCCCGTTACCCCACCTGAACGTAAAGATAAGCGGTGATGAACAACACCACGCCGATCAGCATCGCGAATGCATAGTGGTAGACATAGCCGCTCTGCAGCGCGCTGGCCCTTTTGGAGACCTTCAGCGTCACGTCGGCGAGCCCGTCCGGGCCGACGCCGTCGATGATCGCGCCGTCGCCGGACTTCCACAGGCCGCGGCCGAGGTAGAACGCCGGCCGCACGAACAGCACGTCGTACATCTCGTCGAAATACCACTTGTTGTAGGACAAGAGGTAGAAGGGCCGCAGCGCCCGCGCCATGAACCCGGCCAGGGCCGGCCACTGGATGTACATCATCCAGCCGACGACGATCCCCAGCACCGCCACCACCAGCGGCAGCGCCTTGACCCAGAACGGCACGTGATGCGCCGCCTCGATGGTATCGTGGCCCTCGAGGACGACGATCGAGTCACCCCAGAACGCCTCCATGCCGCCGCCGACGAAATAGCTGTAGCCCAGCCCGCCGGCGAAGACCGACCCCAGCACCAGTACCACCAGCGGCAGCAACATGACCTTCGGCGATTCATGCGCATGGGCGAAGGTCTCGGCATCGCAGCGCGGCGTGCCGTGGAAGGTCAGGAACATCAGCCGGGCGGAATACAGGGCGGTCATGAAGGCGGCAAGGATTCCGGCCCAGAAGGCGAACATGCCGACCCAGCTATGCGCGCCATAGGCCGCCTCGAGGATGATGTCCTTGGAGAAGAAGCCGGCAAAGCCGATCGGCAGGCCGGGGATGCCGATGCCCATCAGCGCCAGGCTGCCGGCCCACATGAACCAGTAGGTGACCGGCATCTTCTTGCGCAGCCCGCCCATCTTGCGCATGTCCTGCTCGTCCGCCATGGCGTGGATCACCGAGCCGGCGCCGAGGAACAGCAGCGCCTTGAAGAAGGCGTGCGTCATCAGGTGGAAGATCGCCGCCGAATAGGCGGAGACACCGGCCGCGAAGAACATGTAGCCCAGCTGCGAGCAGGTCGAGTACGCGATCACCCGTTTGATGTCGTTCTGCGTCAGCCCGATGGTCGCCGTCACGAAGGCGGTGACCGCGCCGACCACGGTGACGACGGCGAGCGCGACTTCGGAATACTCGAAGATGGGCGACAGCCGGGCGACCATGAACACGCCCGCGGTCACCATCGTCGCCGCGTGGATCAGCGCCGAGACCGGGGTCGGGCCCTCCATCGCGTCGGGCAGCCAGGTGTGCAGCGGGATCTGCGCCGACTTGCCCATGGCGCCGACGAACAGCAGCAGGGCGATCGTGGTGATCGCCGGGAACTCCCAGCTCAGGAAGGTGAGAACCGCATCGGCCTGGTCCGGCACGGCCGCGAAGACCTCGTCAAACCGCACGGAGTCGAACAGCACGAAGACCGCGAAGATGCCGAGTGCAAATCCGAAATCGCCCACCCGGTTGACGATGAACGCCTTGATCGCGGCCGCATTGGCCGACGGCCGGTTGTACCAGAACCCGATCAGCAGGTAGGAGCAGAGCCCGACGCCTTCCCAGCCCAGGAACAGCTGGATGAAGTTGTCCGACGTCACCAGCATCAGCATGAAGAAGGTGAACAGGCTGAGATACGAGAAGAAACGCGGGATCGACGGGTCGTGGTGCATGTAACCGACCGAGTAGACATGCACCACGGCCGATACCGTGGTGACGACGATCAGCATCACTGCCGTCAGCTGGTCGACGCGCAGCATCCACTCGAAGTCGAAGCCGCCGACGCGCATCCAGGTGCCGAGATCGACCTGGCCCGGCACGTTGCCCATAACCGCAACATCGAAGAATACGATCCACGAAAGCAGCGTCGAGACGATCAGCAACGTGCAGGTTGTCACCTGTGCGCCGCGGTCGCCCAGGAAACGGCCGAACAGGCCGGCCAGCGCGGCGCCGAGAAGCGGCAGGAATACGATCAGGGTCAGCACGGCCTAGCCCTTCATCAGGTTGATGTCCTCGACCTCGATCGAGCCGCGGTTGCGGTGGTAGACGACGAGGATGGCGAGGCCGATCGCCGCCTCCGCGGCAGCGACCGTCAGCACGAACATGGCGAAGATCTGTCCCGTCAGATCCTGCAGGTGGGCGGAGAACGCGACCAGGTTGATGTTCACCGCCAGCAGCATCAGCTCGATCGACATCAGGATGACGATGACGTTCTTGCGGTTCAGGAAGATGCCGAACAGGCCGAGCGTGAACAGGATGGCCGCGACGGTCAGGTAATGTCCGAGCCCGATCGCCGACATCACACGCCACTCCCCGTCGGGATCTTGACGATCTCGACCGATTCATCGGGCCGGCGCGCGAACTGCTCGGCGACGCGCTGGCGCTTGACGCCCTTGCGGCGGCGCGCCGTCAGCACGATGGCGCCGACCATGGCGACCAGCAGTACCAGCCCGGCCGCCTGGAAGATATAGACATAGTCGGTGTAGATGAGTCGTCCGATGGCCTCGGTGTTGGTGATATCGCCCACCGCAGGTGCGGGCAGCGCGCCGGCCTCGCGGAACTCCGGCGCCAGGAAATGCCCGCCGATGACGACGGCCAGTTCGGCCAGCAGCACGAGGCCGATCATCGCGCCGATTGGCAGGTAGCGCATGAAGCCCTCGCGCAGACGGATGAAGTCGATGTCCAGCATCATCACCACGAACAGGAAGAGGACGGCCACTGCGCCGACATAGACGACGACAAGAAGCATCGCCAGGAACTCCGCCCCCATCAGCACGAACAGGCCGGCCGAGTTGAAGAAGGCGAGGATGAGGAACAGCACCGAGTGCACGGGGTTGCGCGCCGCGATCACCATCACGCCCGAGGCGACGGCGACGAAGGCGAAGAGGTAGAATGCGAGTGCTTGCAGGATCATCGATGCCCCTTCCGGGCTTACAATTGTCGTCGGTTCAGCGGTACGGTGCGTCGAGGGCGATGTTGGCGGCGATCTCCGCCTCCCAACGTTCGCCGTTCTCGAGCAGTTTCTGCTTGTTGTAGAACAACTCCTCGCGGGTTTCGGTGGCGTATTCGAAATTCGGGCCCTCGACGATGGCGTCCACCGGGCAGGCCTCCTGGCAGAAGCCGCAGTAGATGCACTTGGTCATGTCGATGTCGTAGCGCGTGGTGCGGCGGCTGCCGTCCTCGCGCGGCTCGGCCTCGATGGTGATGGCCTGCGCCGGGCAGACCGCCTCGCACAGCTTGCAGGCGATGCAGCGTTCCTCGCCGTTGGGATAGCGGCGCAGCGCGTGCTCGCCGCGGAAGCGCGGGCTGAGCGGACCCTTCTCATACGGATAGTTCAGCGTCGCCTTGGGCCGGAACATGGCGCGGAAGGTCAGCGCCATGCCGGACAGCAGCTCCCACAGCGCGAAGCTCCAGACGGCGCGGGTGATATGGCTCATCTTGTCACTCCTCTCCTTCCTGTCAGCCCGCGAACTCGACGATGCCGGCGACCAGCACGACCCAGACCAGCGACAGCGGCAGGAACACCTTCCAGCCCAGCCGCATCAGCTGGTCGTAGCGGTAGCGCGGGAAGGTGGCGCGAACCCAAAGGAAGAAAAACAAAACGAAGGCGATCTTGAGGGCGAACCAAATGATGCCGGGCACGACGTCGAGCGCCGGAATCGGCGCGTACCAGCCACCCAGGAACAGGATGGTCGTCATGCCCGCCATCAGGATCATGTTGGCGTACTCGCCGAG
>JABAOD010002622.1_pt6 | contig 21323 bp, 26 predicted proteins | sample 7062151 | NCBI WGS metagenome assembly JABAOD01 (sample SAMN14538626, study PRJNA623070) | marine sediment metagenome | biome: marine biome [ENVO:00000428]; feature: marine pelagic biome [ENVO:01000023]; material: deep marine sediment [ENVO:00002113] | place: India: Gulf of Khambhat ... | reverse complement strand
ATTGCCCCCGCCACTGGCTGCAATCGGCCATAGGCGGTCATTCGTCGGACTCCCCGATCCGCAAGCGGAAATCGTATCTGAGTGTTTGCCGACACTATTATAAAGGGCGGTTGAGTGCCGGCGCTGTGGTCGGCCCACCACGCGCCAGAGCCATTGAGCTGCAACGGGGGTTCTGCTGCCCTTTGTGTGTTAAAATTTTTATTCTTAAAGCCCCACAGATATGTCGCCGGCTACACGTCGTTCGACAACACATGGTCCAAAATGCGCGAGAAGGAAAGACGATAATGCCAACGGCAGACGAATGTGGAACCCCGAAACTTGATGCTGGCGGCTGGGGGCGGATACTTAGTCACTATCGCAAACCGGATACGAGGCGCAGCGCCTACGAACTTACGATCACGACGATACCTTTCGCACTCGCCTGGTTCTTGATGTTCGTGGCATTATACCTCGGATACTTGTGGCTCTACGCACTACTTGTCTTACCGACGACCGGTCTTCTGGTCCGCCTGTTCATGATCCAGCACGATTGCGGACATGGCGCCTTCTTCCCGAATAGAAAGGGCAACGACTGGGTCGGCCGCGTGATCGGTGTTCTGACGCTCACGCCTTATGATCACTGGCGGCGCAGTCACGCTATTCATCATGCGACGTCCGGCAACCTCGATCGCCGCGGCATCGGCGATGTGAATACACTGACCGTCGCCGAGTATCTGGCGTGCTCCCGTTGGGCACGCCTTCGCTACCGCCTTTACAGGCATCCTGCCGTGATGTTTGGCTTCGGGCCCGTCTATCTATTCGTGCTGCTTAACCGTCTACCGCTCGGCTTTATGCGCAAGGGATGGCGGCCGTGGTTTAGTACGATGGCGACGAACGTGGCCATCGCCGCTGTGGCCGGCTTGATGATATGGATTATTGGCCTGCGGCCGTTCCTGCTGATCCACTTGCCGCTCGTGTTTTTGGGCGCTGCGGCGGGCGTCTGGCTTTTTTACGTACAGCATCAGTTTGAGCAAACGTACTGGGCGAGAAGCGAAAGCTGGAACGTGCGTGACGCAGCGCTCCACGGGAGCTCGCACTACGATCTTCCGAATATTCTGAAATGGTTCACGGCAAACATCGGCGTGCACCATGTGCATCATCTGTCCAGCCGGATTCCATACTATCGCCTGCCCGAAGTGCTGCGTGACTATCCCGAGTTTCGAGATCTCAGCCGCCTTACGCTGCTACAAAGCCTGAAATGCGTACGTTTGGCGCTCTGGGACGAAGAGGGCCAACGACTCATCCCCTTCAAGGAACTGCGCGGCCCATATGCAGTCGCCTGATAGATGGAGTGTCTCATAGTCGCTCTCCGGATCTATCACAGCACGACATATCGTTATCGCCATCCGGTCGCGCTCGGGCCGCACCGGCTGCTGCTTCAGCCCCGGGAGAGTCGCCATCTCCGCTTGATCTCCAGCGAACTCGTTGCAAAGCCCCAGGCGATTGTGACGTGGGCGCTTGTCGCTGACGATGCCAAGCGCAATTGCCTGATCCTTAAGGCTCAGGCATAAGTTCTTCACTTCCGTGTAATCGGATTCCTGATTCGGGCTTTGTGAGCCTACATTGGCACATGCCGAACGGTTGTCGCCGAAATACTTCATGCAGGCTTGGCAAGGCGACAACGGACGAGTCGAAGGACTGCTTTGGGTCGTTTGCCGCCGATTCGCGCCCGAGACCTTCAACGTCCGCTCTCGCACACAAAGGGGACAGTCCAAGACGAAATTATCGACCTAGTTGTGGCAACAAACGGTCATAACCGGCCGGTCGTAGGTCATGATCTGAACGGACAGCTGTCGCCCAGCGAACCTAACGCTAAAGCTCAGCTTCGCTGTCAAGCGTTCGGTCTGAAACGCCAACTTAGGCTTCACTCGATAACAGAATGTTAAAGTTGGCGAGCACCCAGGTTCTAGGATCTCCTCTCGTTTATCGGTCCAGCTTGAAGATTCTTATGGCGTTGCCTTCGGCGAATGCGGCCGCGGTTTGCGGCGTGAGCTGCGCAAGGAGCTCACGGAAGCGTTTAGCCCGCCGGCCGTAGTTCTTGGGGTTCATGCCGGGTGCGTGGGCCACGTCCATTCCGATCATGAAGCGGTCCGGAAAGGCCTCGTACACCTCGCGCATCTCCGGAAACAGCACGCCGTTCTTCTCTATCAGCGCGTTGTACTCCTCCATCCGCGGCCAGCCAATCCCGTAACCGCGCTTTCCCACGTTGGTCATGCTAGCAAGGTCACAATAGAGGTTCGCGTGATTCTCCAGCATGGCCCGGATGACGGGCGCCTTGCTGCGGCCGCAGTTGTGGGCCCAGACGTAGCGGGCCCGGGAGTTTTCTCGGAGGAGACGGGAGAAGTCCTTAACAAGACGCGGTGCGCCTTCCATGTGGAGAACGATGGGCACATCAAAACGGGCGGATAGCTGGCTCAGGCGCTGCATGAAGGGGGAGTAAATCGGGTTCTCCAGCTCGGCGTGTCGCCCGGATGTGTAGGCGAAGTGCTTCACAATGACCTCGCCAATACCCCAGAAGCGACCCGTGGCAAGCTTTGCCTCGGCTTTTTTCAGGATTGTCTCAACGGCCGCATCGGGATTGAGCCACTTGTTCGCGCCTGTGAGTTCCGGCCTCTGCATCCCGACAAGAGGAAAGAAACGGTCGGGGTATTTGCCCGCCAGCGCCAGCGCCAGTTCGTCGGTTCCAGGACGATCAGCGGAGCCGGCCGGGCCGGGGTAGTAACGCGCCATGACGATCTGCCGCGAGACGTTATTGCGACCCATGACGTTGACCATCATATCCCAGTCGAACGACGCGCCGAGGTGGCCGTGTGCGTCGATCATGGGACCGGTGTAGAGCTCGGCAGCCACGCCCACGCGGGCCAACACGAGCGCGATTAGAACCACAACGGTGGCTACGAGGTTCCCGCCGCAGGTCCTCATGGGATATTCATTTCTTTTCTGAATTGCATTGTGGCCTTAACGTTCGGGTTCAGCGGCGGCGCGAAGCGCCGTCCGCTGCCACTCGGTGTTAGGCGGCCCCGACAATCCTGCCGCGGCCGAGCGACCTGGGTGAGGCCCGCTTGCGAAGGTTCGCCTCGATGCGCTTGTTGGCCGTTATTTCATTACACCCAGACATCATTTGGTGCAGTTAGCGCGCCAACCGTGTCGCCCGTGTTTACAACACCGCGAGGTTCGATGATCAAAGCGTGGCACTCCCGCGATGCCCGCGTAATGTGCTCAACGCCTTTTGGAACAACAAACATCTCGCCAGCTCGGACAGTGACCGCACGATCATGAAACCCGACTTCCATCTCGCCCTCCAGCACGACGAAGGCTTCGTCAGTGTCTTTGTGGTCATGCCACACGAACTCACCCTGAAGCTTCATGAGCTTGAATTGGTAGTTGTTCATCTGTGCGATGACACGCGGCGACCAGCGCTCAGAGAACTTCGCGAGCTTTTCACGGAAATTGATCGGTCCCATTGTCATTTTTGCGCTCGGCTGTACCTGTGACGGCGAAGTAGAAATAGACGTACGAATATCGATCTTATAACCATCGCACACTTTTCGGGAAGTAGAACGCTCGTATTAGCCAGTCCTGGAATCAAGGAAGAGCTGGCCCACGTTTGGCCGATAGTCCCGGTTCGGAGAAACCCAGGGTCTGTGTCAGCGAAAGCTGACACTGTACCTAACACTGCTTAGACGCTCTGCTCGTGGCGGGGAAGGGGAAGCCGGCGCGAAACTCGAGACAGTACGCCTAGTACTCGGCGCCGAAGACACGGCGCAAGTGGGGAGAAAAAGGGTCGGGAGGATCGGGAATCTTTTTTACCCTAGGTATTCGTTGGATCTCGTCGCCGGCGTCATGGCCTGGTCGCGATATAAGCGCTGGTTGCACCCCAAAGGAGCCCGATCGCCGTGCCGAGTCCAACGAGCGGTGTGACTTTCGTGCCTGCCGACAAGACCAGGGGCGCTGATAGGCCTATCAAAACTCCTGCGCAGACGCCCCCGTTCAAGGCCGCCTTAAGCGCGAGCGGCAGCGCACCGGGCCCCAGTTTGACTACGAATACGTGTCCTTCGCGTGCCGGAAAAAACGCGCGGCCGAGCACCGCGCCGAGAAGAATACCGACTACGCCGCCCGCCACCACCGCCGCTAGGATCCAGACGATGCTTTGCTCGAGAATCCAAAGCGCCAGCGGGAGCGTCAGTGCGCCGGTAACCATTGCACACGATCGAAGAAGGCCCGCGAGGTCAACGACTTTGTCTCCAGGGTTCAGGGTCGCATTGGGCATACATGACTCCTGCTCATGACTGAACGTCCTAATGGCAGTATAGCTTCACCGCGAGCGCATAGTGGGAGGAATGGGTGCGCTAGCAGCCTTTTCAGTTTTCCGGAAGCGTCGATGGATGAGCACAAACTACATTCAGTCACTGTCGATGACGCGTCGAAATGCGCCATTTCGAAAGAGATACGTTGCGCCGGCTTTCTCGAAACAATAGGCATGGATACCATCCGTGGGATATTTGTCTTTCTTCTCGGTCTCGTAGTTGTAGAACTCAGCGCCTTTGGGAGACACGCTAATCCCGTCGCCGCAGTACGGCTCTTTGATAAATATTAGTTGTGATTTTTTTGACTTGCTCAGGCACACAGCAATGTATTGTGACGATCGCGTCTTGCGATCGGCCTCTGGCCGGCGTAGTTTAGACACCACCAGGAGTGCAAGATCTTCCGAGCCGTCTGCATCAAAGTCTGCCCGTGCGATATTGGTTTCAAATCTTTGTTCCTCGGCGTAGGCAGTAAGCTCAGCGGGTGGTGGAGAAAGTTCCCATCCGGGAAGTTCAACATTCAATGCAGTCTTGCAGGCCCCAGCGAGACTAGGCTTGGCGGCTTTCGATCCAGAGACTGGCACTGAGAGTGCAGCGAGTCCGACGAGAGTCAGCGTTAGATGTTTCAATGGATACCTAACGATTGCCCTAAACCAGATCGTCAAAAGGGATCGTGAGCCTCCTCGCACTCGTTAAGGTTCGAGCTGGCAAGTAAAGTGCCTCGACAAATGAATGCGAGGCATCGTCGTTCTTCTTCCCGCCCAGCGCAAAATAGCGGGCCGCCCTTCCAACGCCTCCAAGAAGGCTTGCCGCGGGATATCTCCGAACCCGAGTGGCGCGACCGAGATCAGCAATAGCCGAGGCTAACAATGAGTATGGATATCTTTAGGGTGCTGGCTGTACGTATCACTGTTCACCCGAGCACTCGCAACACCTTGTTCAGAAGCGCCTCTTTCCTTTTCAGGTCATCTCTGAAATCTTTCTTCTCGGTATCGGCGATTTCGAATCGTAAATCGGAAAGCACGCTTTTCATGACTTCGGCCAGTATCTGCTTTTCCTTGGTTGTAAGATTCAATGTCACCATCCTTCACCTCCAAGCTGCCAATCCTTCGTGCGTTCTAATCGACCTGCTAGCCCAACGTCGACTAGACAGGCCGTTGTTGAGCCAGATGTTGAGGGCAATTATGCGACACAGCGTGCGCACCGACACTCGAGGCGTTACTCTCGTCGTTAGCGTAATCTAGTGCTTCTTTGCTCGGCAAGCCTGATATAGCAGAGTAGGTCGAGTTCAAGTGGCACATCTCTGGTAATGCACTGGCAAAACTCGGGTTCGCGGAATGTGCCAACACAAGCCGAGTAGGCGTAATCGGTTGCATTTTTCAATTGCGCTCGCAATTCGCGTAATAGGCCCTTGAAATGTCTGAGATCTTTTGATGATTCCACTGATAGTATTGACTCGCTGCCCATATCTAACCACATGCCCGCGACTGCCGGATATGAGAAGCTCATAGCGAGAGACAGTACCAATACTGTTTGCCTAATCATTGCAGCGCACGCTCAATCAATCACCACCGTCTAGAGAGACACACCTCCCGCACATCGGGGCTGCACAGCGGGGCGAGGTCTTGCAATGCTGCACCGCCCTGAAAGGCAAAACGCGCTTCCCCATTAAAACAGTGCGGCATTGGCGTGGAAGCCGATGATCTTTAAGCTCTGACAGTATATCGCTGCCCTGAGCCCGTGTCCTGAAAGATGCAAGGCGCCAACATCCCCGCCACTTTCCGGGAACAGCCGAAAACCTANNCAGAATCCATCCGGGTGTCGGGCCACGAGAAGCACTGCCACCATTCACCGCTGAGCTACTCAGAAATCCGCCAAAACACTATCACGGGATTGCAGGTTATGCCCGCAGGCGTTGTCAGCAATTCGATTGCGGTTGCGTCTCCGTGTATTCCTCAACGATGACGTAACGACCATCAGCTTCTCGTTCTACGAGCATGTAATAGCCCTTGTCCGTGTAACATTTAAGAACAGAATAACGATCGGCCTTGATCTTGGCCCTAGCGCCGTCGACGGCAACCTCGATGTTGGCATACGTGCTCCGATCTCCTTTCAACTTTGCCAAAGGCATCACTTTGGTGACCAGCGTCTTCCACTGCGCGCCTGTTAATTCCATCGCTCGTTCGACTCCATGCGGATATCGTCGGTAAGTGCGAATGACAGCGGCATCCGAGTACAGGTCTGCAACTCGAATATCGTAGGTATCGCCTAGCGCCACGTATTTCTTAAAGAATGCTTCTGCACCGGCGCTACTACCAGCTCCGGCGAATGCAGACGCCGAACATACGCCTATCACAAGAATGAACGAGTATAGCGTGTATTTCATTGACACCCCTTGGGGTTGCTAACGAGGATCGGGAAGTCCCAATTGGAGTATAGCTGTGCCGAAGTCGGTGTCGGGAAAAGGAGATCGCTGGCGTCGGCAAAAGTCGACACGCGCGGCCAATAAAGGCTAAGCGCTCGGATGGCGGCGGATTAGCGGCAGCCAGCGGGAGACCCGCTGAGTGTACGCCTCGTACTCTGCGCCGAAGGCACGGCGCAAGTGAGGTTCCTCGTAGAGGAGGATGAACGCCTGAAAGCACACGCAAACGACCACGGCGTAGAGGACCAGGGGGAGGCTTTGAAAGACAGTCGCCCAGCCCAGAATGATCGTTAACGCACCCACGTACATCGGATTTCGCGTATAACGGTAAAGGCCTCGTACCACCAGCTTCTTGGGTGCGTCGATGGGGGCGGGCGTGCCGCGACCGAAGGTCGCGAAATCCCAGACGCACCAGACGTAGATGGCTGCGCCTGCCATCACCAGACCGAATCCGAGCAGCATTGCGCCGACCGATCCGAGCGGCCGGCCTTTGACGAGCAGGAGCGGCACATACACGGCCACCGTGCCGGGCACGACAATCGTGAAAAGGATGTTCTTGAGAAAGAGGACCAACGAAAATCGCTGCCGGCTGTTTTAACTATATCTCGCTGGAGATTGCGTGTCCGAAAGAGAGCTTAGCGCATCGAATGTCATGTCTTCTGCGTTCTCGTCGACAGGATATGCAATATGGCATCGAGCCCGAGAATGTAGCTTTCGACGCCAAAGCCGGAAATCACGCCATCAGCGACGCTGGCAAGGACACTGGGTATCCCGCGTTTTTCGATATTGGTCATGTGGACTTCCACGTAGGGAAGGCCTGCACCCTTCACGCAGTCTCTTAGGGCATAACCGGCGTAGTTGAAGCCCGCCGGATTCATCACCAAGCCATCGACGCCGCTGTCCGCTGCTCTATAGATGCGACTGATCGCTTCGCCTTCGACACTGGTATAGAAGATGTCCAAGGCATAGCTCTTGGTCTTTGCGTGCTGTTGGAGCACAGCGTCGAGCTCGGCTGCAGTGGTGCTACCGTAGATCTCCGGCTCCCGCTTTCCGAGATGGACCATATTCGCGCCCTGAACCAAGAGTATGCGCCACATGATCGATATTCTCCCTAATGCATACGAGAGTGGCGGTCTTGATCAAAAAACGTACAGCTTCCCCACCGCTGAGGGAACGACGACTTGTTCGCCGAAAGCATTGACTAACGCCGTTACCGCTCGCCAGCCGGTGCAGTGTGCCGGAACGATCATTTGCAGGTCGAACTCTCTCAAGCCTTGCACCGTCTCGGGGATGATTTTCTCCGGCGCCGGCCCGGACAAATGCAAGCCGCCCATCACCGCGTAGAGTGGCGTATCTGGAAAGGTATTGCGAGCGTGAGTCATCACATTGACAACACCTGCATGAGAACATGCGCTAAACACCACCAGACCTTTCCCGCGGACGTTTACGGCAAGGAAACGCTCATCCATGATTAACGGATCAGGCTCCCAGCCCAAGCCATCCTCCGTCTGGCGCATATGGTTCGGCAGGCCTCGTTCATAAGCTGTGACCCGTGGAATCTCTCCGCTTAAATAGAAGAAATCATCGTGGAGCAGTCGAGGTTCTGCCGAGCTCATCACCGCAGCGCCCTTTTGGGTTAGCTCTTCAACACTAGGTATATCCTTGAACGGCAGCATCTTTCCATCCGGGAGCTTCAATGCCCGCCGTCGGAACATTCCTGGATGCATGTAGAACGGCACCCCCCGACCATCGTTGTGGGTCCTGATCAATTCCAGCGCCTTGAGCAGCCCGCCGCCATGGTCCCAATGGCCGTGGGAAAGCACGACACTTTCGATGGCACCGAAATCGATGCCCAGTCGCGCGCCATTGCGCTCTACGGCATAACCCTCAGGACCGCCATCGAACAGGAGCGTATGCCTTATGCTGTTGGCACTGGCGGTGATGACGAGAGACAAACCGAAATGGGCGCAGCAGATAGCCTCGCCGCTCCATTCAGTCATGCCGGCTCTTATCAAGCATATCCGCTCTGAATGTACATGGTCAGGATTGGTGGAGAGCTGATCGGTAACGTTGTCCACGAGCACCTGTACCTCCAGCTGGTTAACAGGCTCAGGGACAACTTGGTTGGAAGAGTGGTTGGTTCGAGTAGCCATTCCCTCCTCCTTTCGGGCTGAGTGTATTGCCTGACCATTGGTGTGAATTAACTTACCTTGTCTCCGGGCAATAATGAACTATTCATGTCGCTTGCGGTATACCCCGACCTGAACTCGTGTCTGGCAGAGGAAAGCGGATAGGAATTGATTGAGCGCAGGTACTAGGCAGGCGGGCCGCCAAGCAGGCGGCGGCCGATCCAGTGGTCGATAGAGGTAGGCCGCAACCTCAGGGGGTAGCGGCGGCACTTTGTATTCTTCGGCGAACAGGAACACGGTCGCATCCCAGTTCGGCTTGGTGAGGCCGGATTTCCAGAACACCGCGGCCACGGCAAACCGGAATATAAGCGCCAACAATCCAGTGGGAAACCTTTCCAGTGTGGCGTAGAGCTTCAAAGGCTGATGCGATTAACACAGTCGAAGCTTTCATACGTTGGAACCTCCAATGGTTGCACGCTCTGGAATGTCGTGTAACCGGAAGGTTGCCGGGCAAATATCACGAAAAAATCACTAACCCTTAAAGCTTTCATAAAAGCACCGCACGGGTCCCAACGCTTACTTCCGCACCACGTACTAGTTGTTCTAGATGTCATGCGCCAGGCAGTCTTACTCAAGGTAGCTGTCTGCACGACCTTTCGGGTAGCGTTTTTCCCAGTTCTTACCGTCGACGGGGATGGTCTCCATGTTTTCGATTGTCGATGGGTCGAGGCAGCGGGCATTGACGTTGTACCCGTCAGGGTGAGATCGCGGGACGTAAAAGGACTTAATCCCACAGTGCGAGCAAAACAGGTGCTTAGCGACACCCGTATTGAAGGTATAGGTAGTCAAATACTCTTCGCCACAAAGGAGCTTGAAACGTTCTTTCGGGACCAGCAGGCCGAGGTAACCGGATTTGCTGCAAATGGAGCAGTTGCATTGGTTGACTTTGATTTTTGAGGGCGCAGTGACCTCGTACTGGACCCGCCCGCAATGACATCCGCCTCGGTGTGTGATCATGATGCCCCCTAGATGTCTACAGGTTTGCTATGACACGTGGTCAGTCCCGTATGTCGTACGCGTGCGTGTCAAAGTCGGCTAGTACCTTTGACACGGCGATAAAACGTTTATGGTTGGCAGAACCCTGTTGTCGGTCGAGAAACATGGGAATGACTGTTTCTTTCAGCTTACCATCGACCTGAACGCCGACCAGCGTGCCGCTACCGTCCACATAGTCGGGTTTGAACGTTTCGAGCAACTGGATGCCAGCTGCAAACGCCCGATCGAATTTCTCTTTCGCAACTTTCTCCGAGTACACGTTTTTGCGGACGAAATATGGACCCTTGTTACCCTGCTCTATCTGCCAACCGTCGCGAAGGCGAAGGCTCTTTGATTCGAGCAAAAGAGGTGCGTCGGGCACGACCATAACTTCGGATCTGCCATCGGCCCAGATGGTGAGCCGGCTCCTGCCTCCGCCGGCTTCCCATGACTGAGCCTCCCAAAAAATCATCTCGATGTGCGAATCGTCCGATAACACCTCGGATTGAGATTCGCACCCGAGTGCGGCGCCACAAAGGGCAATGGTAATAATCCATCGGCAAGATTTCATAGAATCGTACTGAGTATATCCCCCTTCGAGTGAGTACAATACGATCACGCCTTCAGCCAGATGGACTCATCATTGGGCGCGCTCAGCATGGGTAGAAAAGTACGGGCATTGATTGCCTTCATCGCGCTCACGCCCATGGCCACCGCGGCCGGCACCACGTTCGCAGCCGGCAACGCGCCCATACCGGCGGACGTGCCCGCCGAATATCGGGCGCTGTACGCCGAGCTCGGCTTGCGCTTGAGCGCGTTCGAGCGCCGTTTGGGCAATCCCGCACCGCGCAAAGTGATCGCGGCGACCAATTTGCTGACTGCGAACAGCCATGCCGGTCCGGCCTTGCTGCGCGAGGACTGGCAACGATCAAACTTGCTCTATCTTGATCGCCTGCAGGCACTTGGCGCGAACGGGGTTTCGGTCACGATCGGTTATCCGTTGCTGACGCCGGCCTTTGGCGACCCCGCACCATATCTCGCTTTCTTCGAGACGCTCGCCCGGGAGGTGCGCCGGCGAGGCATGAAACTGCTCGTCGAGCACAATGTGCTCCTGCCCGGCTACACGCTGGTACCCGTTGGCCCCCACTACGCGCAACTCGACTGGCGGCGCTTCACGGAGGAACGCTATGCGGAAGTGCTTCGCATCGTTCAGCACGTGCGGCCGGATTATCTCTCCCTGGTCGTGGAGCCGGAGACGCACGCGTTGGCGCTGGGCAAGAAGATCGGCCTGAATGATTGGGTGCGCTACGTCAAGCGCGTCGCGGAAAGCGTGGCAAAGGACGTGCCCGAGCGTTCGACCTTACTCGGCGCGGGGTGCGGGACGTGGGACGATCCGCTATACATTTCGCGCTTTGCCAAGATCAAAGGAATTGATTACGTCGATATGCACCTCTATCCGCTCAGCAACGGCTACGTCGATTACCTGGAGCGCACGCTCGAATGGGCCGACGAGGTCCGCCGCATCGATCCCGATAAGAAGATTGTCATCAGCGAAGCCTGGCTCTTTAAGGCAGCGGCACGGGAGCTCGGCGGTGACCCCGCCGATGCGCGCAAGTTTGCGCGCGATGTCTACAGGTTCTGGGAGCCGCTCGATGTGCAGTACATGCGCGTGCTCGCCAAGGTGGCCCATGCCAAAGGCTTTGAGCTCGTCGCACCGTTCTGGAGCAGGTACTTCTTCGCCTACCTGCCCCACGGTGCACCGGGATTGCAGGCACTCGCGCCGCACGCGCTCATGAGGCGGGCCAACCAGGCTGCATTCGCGGCCCTGCTCGCCAACGAGACCACAGAGACTGGGCGTGCCTTCGGGGCGATCGGGCGTGACCGGTAAACCAGGCGCCCCCGGCGCCACTTGCTGATCTGGCCCTGTAACGCGGAAATCAAAGAATTAAGATGCTCTTGGTTTAGCTCGACGCCGTTAGGCGTCGCAGCGTAGCCTCGGTTTCACTCGCCAGGCGTGCGACCAAATCCGCGGCCGATTGACGCTGCGCTAGACGGACACCCTGACCTGCCCACAGCGATAGGAATTCCGCCCGGCCCTGCTTGGCGGCAGCGCTTCGCAGCGGTCGGGTCAGCGCGTTCTGCAGCGGGAAAGGGAGGATCGCGTTAGGGGCGCCACTGCCTTCGACTTCCGTCATAAAGCGATTGATGATGCCGCGTGCTAGGCGACCGGAGAAGGCCCGGGTGAGGCGTGTTTCGTGCTCGCGCGCTGTCAGGATCGCTTCCTTGTAGACGTCGGGCACACCCGCCTCGGCACATGTGAGGAAGGCCGTTCCCATTTGCACGGCGCTCGCGCCGAGCGCCAGTGCCGCGGCGATGCCGCGGCCATCCATGATGCCGCCTGATGCGATGACGGGGACACTGACGGCATCGACCACCTGCGGGACAAGCGCGATTGTTCCGACCATCGCCGGCTCGACGTCTGTCAGGAAAGTGGCACGATGTCCCCCCGCTTCGCTGCCTTGCGTCACGAGGGCATCCACGCCCGCCCGCTCGAGGGCGAGAGCCTCCTCGACGGTCGTGGCGGTGCCGATCAGAAACATGCCGCGCGCTTTGATGGCCCCGATCGCCTTCGTTGGCGGAATACCGAAGGTAAAGCTGAATACCGACGCACCGCTCTCAAGCGCCGCCGCCAACTGCGCGTCGAAACCGCTACTCGTCCTTGCCGGCAGGTCCGGTGGCGGCAAGCCCAGCTCGGCGTAAAAAGGCGCTACGCGGTGCAGCGCGGGTGCAGGATCAGCCTGCCGATCGGGTGCAGGTGTCGGTGCGAAGAGGTTGATCCCGAAGGGCCGGGCCGTCTTTGCACGTATCGCCCGCGAGACCTCGACCATCTGTTCCGGCGACAGATACGCCGCGCCGACGAAGCCTAGCGCGCCCGCCTCACAGACAGCGGCGACGAGTTCAGGGGTATCGCCTCCGCCGGCCATGGGGGCTTGAATGATGGCATGGGTCAGCTTCAAGCGCTGCGTGAGATCGGTTTTCAACGGCATTGACCGCCTCCCAACATTCACCGGATCTTCGATCACAGTACATCGCCTGGGTTTCAAATGTCCATGGTTGGTGTCACGGTATTCGGAGCAGGCAAGCGATGCGTTACCATTGCCTCCTTTGAGAAACAGCTTGGAGAGACTTAACAATGGTGTCGCAAAACAAAGTTGCGGTCGTGACCGGCGCCGGGACGGGTATCGGTAGAGCGGCGGCGCTGGCGTTCTTGAACGACGGCTATCGCGTCGCGCTCGCTGGACGTCGCAAGGAGCCGCTGGAGGAAACCGTGACGTTGGCCGGCGCGGGCGGCAAACAAGCCCTGGTGGTGCCGACTGATGTCGGCAAGCCGCAAGAGGTGGCCGCGCTGTTCACAGAGGTCAAGCAGGCCTTCGGTCGCCTGGACGTGCTGTTCAACAACGCCGGCAGCAACGCCCCCGGCATCCCGTTCGAGGAATTGAGCTTCGAGCAGTGGCAGACGGTGGTCGATGTGAACCTGACGGGCATGTTCCTGTGCGCGCAGGAGGCCTTTCGGATCATGAAGGCACAGGACCCGCGGGGCGGGCGCATCATTAATAACGGCTCGATCTCGGCCCACGCGCCGCGGCCCGACTCGGCGCCTTATACCTCGACCAAGCACGGAGTCACGGGTCTCACCAAGACCCTCTCCCTCGACGGCAGAAAATACGACATCGCCTGCGGTCAGATCGACATCGGCAACGCCGTCACCCCGCTGACGGAGCGAATGGCTCAGGGTGTGAAGCAGGCGAACGGCAGGGTCGGGCCCGAGCCACGCATGCCCGTCGAGTACTGCGGCAGTGCCGTGCTGTTCATGGCGAACCTGCCGCTCGACGTGAACGTGCAGTTCATGACCATCATGGCGACCAAGATGCCGTTCGTGGGGCGTGGCTAGCGATTCTTTTTTGGCGAGGAGCGAGAACGGCAGCCGTGGTCGACGCTGAAATCCTGAAACGCGAGATCAAAGCGTTCGCCTTCGATCAGTACGGCACCATCGTCGATATGCAGCAGGGTCTGACCAAAGCGGTAACGCCTTTTCTCAAGAAAAAGGGCTGGACAGGAAAACCGCAGCGCTTCGTCACATGGTGGCGGCGCACGCATTTCGAGAACTCGATGATCGACGCGCTGTGCGACCGCGGGCACACGTCTTATCGGAAGATCGGCGAAGGCGCCGTGTCGTATGTGATGGATCGCTGCGGGATTTCGTACACACAAGACGAGGTACGCTGGCTCGTCAGCGAGATCGAGAAATTAAAACCGTTTCCGGACGTCGTTGGGGCGCTCGAACGTCTGAGACCGCATTACAAGCTCGCCATCCTCTCAAACGGCGATCGCGATATGCTTGAAGCGGCGAAGCCGCATATCGGCTTCCCTTTCGATCATGTGATATCGGTGCAGGAAGCCGGTTATTTCAAGCCGCACTGGAGAACCTACGCCAAGGCCGAGGAGATCGTCGGCGAGGACAAGTCAAACATCCTGTTCGTCGCCAACCACGCCTTCGATTGCATCGGCGCCAAAGCCTACGGTATGCGCACGGCATTTATCGACCGGCGCAAGCGGCCCTTCGGCAAGACGCCGCACCAACCGGATGTCATTGTGGAGAATTTTAGCGAATTGGCCGACAAGTTCGCTTAAGAGGACATACGCAGGAAGAAAGATCCCTGATAGCTTTTTTCGATCACATTGTAATTCCGTAGCGCTGCAGCACGACGACCATAGCAAAATAGCATGCGATCATGACAGCAAGTGATGAACCCATACTCAAGTAAAAGCCCACGCCTTTATTGAGTAACACTGGAAGCAGAATGAACAACGACAATGAGGGCAGTACCAGCCAAAATATGCTGGATGACAACGACGCTACTTTCTCCACATCCTTGGTGTCGACATAAAGCCAGAACATCGCCAGCACCGACACTAGCGGTACCGACGCCAAAATTGCCCCGATTAAGGAGCTCCTTTTAGATACCTCGGAGATCAATACGATCAAAACCGCGGTCACCACGAGCTTGGTTAGATACCATGTCATCGTTACCCCCCAGCTGCATTATGCCTGCGTCAGTTTTGTCCATGTTAAGACTTGAGCTCTAGTCGGGAGCCATGCCTTTCTCGGCAAGTTCCTTGATGGCGTTCTCGGTCTTGTGCAGGTGTTGGAGCCTCATGCCGCGCAGTACGTGCGGTGCTTTGGTGTATTGAATGTTCCCGTAACCGACGATCTCGATGCGGTTGCCCCATGGGTCGAGGAAATCAAGGAAGCGGCCAGGCAGGATCTCGACGCCCTTTTCCTCCAGCGCGCGGCGCACGGCCTCCTTGTCGTCAACGACAAGCCCAAAATGACGCTTGTCGTCCGGGGCCTGACGCCGGCCTTTCGCAAGAGCGAGGAACTGGTCGCCGAGGTCGATAAAGGCATCAGTGTCGCTTTTTCCACGCAGCTCGAAATCGAGAAAGCTGCCGTAAAACGCCAGCGCCTCTTCAATGTCGCCGACCTCAAGGGCGACGTGATTGAATCCAAGCGCGCGGGGCTTCTTTGCTTCGGTCATCTGTACTACCTCCGTGCTCCAATCGGCGTAACAATAACGAAAATCTTCGGTCCGGCGCTGCGATATACGTACCGCCATCCGTGCCGGGATTCTGACGCCGCGCGGCGTCTTATTTCCCCGCGTACCAGAAGCTGCGCCGCCAGGCGTGTTTTCTGAGTTTCTGCAGCAGGGCGTCGGGCAGGTCGGGGAGGTCGGAGACCTCGGCATTCATCTTCGCTTGGCGCACGTTGCGGATCCCGGGGATCACGGTGCTCACGGCCGGCTGCGACAGCACGAACTTGAGGGCCACCTGCGCCAAGGTCANNTCGTCGCTGGCAAACTCGGTGTCAGCGCTGAATTTGCCCGTGAGCGCACCCTCGTCGAACGGGACACGAACGATGACGCCGACGTCGTGCTCAGCCGCCGCCGGCAGCAACTCGGCGACCGGTTCCTGCTCGAAGATATTGAAAACCAGCTGTATCGTGTCGAGGTGACCCGCTCGCATCAGGTCGATGACGCTGTTCTGATCAGGCTCGGGGGTGGATATGCCGATATAACGGACCTTTCCTTCGACCTGCAACTTTTTCAGCACTTCTAAAGGTTTTGGGTCCTTGTTCCACGCGCGCGTCCAGGTGTGCAACTGCAACAGGTCAATACGCTCGGTGACCAGATTGTCTAGACGCTCGTCGACCATTTTCCGAAGGTAGTCTTCGGGATAACGCTCCTCGGCCTTGCAGTAGGGTGACGGTGGCCACGGTCCGGGCATGGGATGAATCTTGCTGGCGACGTAGACGCGTTCCTGGCGCTCGCTCATGGCCCGTGCAATCACGCGTTCGCTGCGTCCTTTGCCATAGCCGGCGGCGGTATCGATGAAATTCACGCCGAGCTCGATCGCCCGGTGTAACGCCTGCAGCGACTCTCTGTCTTTTTGATTTCCCCACGCGCCCCCGCCCAACGCCCAGGCGCCGAAGCCGATTTCCGAAACCTTGAGTTCAGTGCGTCCCAGCGTGCGGTACTTCATTGGGTGGCTCCCCCAACCACATCTTTGATGTTTATTGGTGCCGTACGACCCTGTTTTTGTGCGCTTCGGCCGTCGTCCTTATCCATTCGTCGAGATCAGTGAAAGCTGAACTTGTCCCGACGAGCGCACCCGGCGAGTGTACCCGGTTAATAGGCCTGCATACACGAAAAGCAGATTTCCGTCGCTACGTCGGCGCTTAGCGCCTGGCGGCAGAAACGCAGCATTCGGTCCTGAAGCTCCTGGCCGTCGGAGGCCAGACCATCGGCTTCGATCAGCGGCCCGGATTACCCGAAACCACGAGGCTCATCATATCGTTCTCGTAGATCGGGTAGGCAGCTGTGTCGGCACGGCGGTGCAATCGGAAGTGATCGATCAGAGGTCTCGCTTCAGGCGCTAACGCGACGAGCAAACGCATCATTGGCTTCCGTGCCTGTGGTTACACCGCCGGACTGGCCGCAGTCGCGGCAAGCTCAGCATAGTATGCGTATTTCTTTTCATACTCGGCCACCTCCTGCCAGCGTTGCCGCTTTTGCGCGCCAACGAGATAGATCCGAATCTTCTTCAGCAGCACTCCAAGCGTTGCACGGCACTCGCCGTCGGAGAGCATACCCGCGCAGAGGATCTTCTCAAGCGCGCGAATGCGAAAACGGTCCATCGCCGGGTAACGTCGTGAAAGCTGGTCCGCATGCCCCCCGTACTTCGTGATGAGCGGCTGCTCGAGATAGAGCACGGGATACACGGCGCAGACGCGCAACCACAAGTCATAATCCTCGCAAGCGGGCATGGATTCGTCGAACACGCCTACCGCGGCGATGACGGAGCGATGCACAATCACCGACGAGGGCGATATTACGCATCGCGGCAGACAACGTAGGAAGATATGGCCACCCGACTTGGCGTGCTTTTTCATCGGATTGACAAATTGCCCGCGACGCATCCAGATCTCGTTGCTGTGGCAGATCCGGTACTCCGGGCGGGCAGCGAGCGCGCATTGTTGTGCCTCGAGCTTATACGGTAGCCACACGTCATCGGAGTCGAGGAACGCGAGCCACTCACAACGCGCCTCGGCGATGCCGCGATTACGTGCGCTGCTGACCCCTCGATTCGGCTGACGGAAGTAGCGCACCTGCGGAAAACGCTCACGCACGAGTTCACCGGTACCGTCGTTGGAGCCGTCATCGACGACAATCACTTCCTGCGCTGGCCGGCTCTGCGCAAAGACCGAGGTCAGAGTGCGCGCAATCAGGCCGACGCGATTGTAGACAGGGACGATGACAGAGATGTCCATCCAACCATCAAGCGGCGTCGTGCCCGTTACCCGTCGGGAACAGCGAGCGCAGGTACTCACCGTAACACCGGCAGGCATCGGTCGTAGTGAAGATGCCGGCAAGCTTGCCGTTTTTCACGACCAAGGCCGATCCGATGTGATAGCGCGCCATATGTAGCAATACACTATCTAAGCGTTCGTTCAGCTCAACGATATATGTCTCATGCACGCACACATCTCTTACTCGCAGCGAGTCTTTGTCGCGCTGGGATCCGGACTGGAGGGTAAGCCTGATATCACGGTCGCTGATGACGCTGACGATCTTGCCGCTCTCTTTCACCGGCAGATGGCGGATGTCGTGCTCCGCCATCATCGCCTGTGCGTCCTCAATCCGCGCATCCATAGCGATCGAATACGGAAACGGTGTCATCACTGATTTGATCAGGGGCACGTGTCTCATTGTCTCTGTGTCTCGGCTGTTATACGGCCAACAGGACTGCCCAGCGAGTGCTTACAGATCAAGGGCTTAGGCTATGTTAGCGGCAGTTGTGGCAAAAGGAAATGCGTAGCCGCGCCGACCCTATAATCATGGCCTTCCCGAACAGAANNTTCCCGAACAGAACCGCCGACGTGGGAGATACCATGCGAAAAAGACCACCCAGGCACAAGCACGTGCATCCTTGGCCAGCCACAGTGGCCGCGGCGCGGGCGATTCAGGAGACATTGCGCCAGCACGTGATCACCCGGGACAGGTTACGCAGGCCCCGTACTGTCGCCGGCGTGGATGTAGGTTTCGAGGAGGCCGGCCGCGTCACCCGGGCGGCGGTCGCAGTCTTGGACTTTCCCGCGCTTACGCTCTGTGACTCCGCCGTGGTGCACCGCAAGACACGTTTTCCGTATGTGCCGGGGTATCTCTCCTTTCGTGAGACACCAGCCGTGCTGGTGGCGTTGGATAGACTGCGTACGCTTCCTGATCTGCTCCTGTGCGACGGTCAGGGTTATGCCCATCCCCGCCGCTTCGGCTTCGCCTGTCACTTGGGATTGCTGGCCGACATCCCCAGCATCGGCGTCGCCAAGTCGCGGCTTATCGGCGAACATGGAAGACTCCCGCGCAAGAAAGGCGCTTGGGTGCCACTGGTCGATGATGGCGAGCGCATCGGCGCGGTGCTGCGCACGCGCACGGGGGTGCAACCGTTGTATGTCTCGATAGGGCACCGGATCAGTTTGGAGACGGCGATCGACTATGTCTTGCGTTNNNCGTCTGATCAGTAGCGCTTGTCACTCGCGTTGGCGCAACGCATAGCCGCGCCTAGCCGTCCGCTAGGCTTGTGCGCTTAAGGCACACGTGGTGACGACACGCCAATCGGCCACTGACACAGTGATGTGTACCAGCTGTAGTCGATCAGCAACGAACTCGGCGGACAGGATGTCTGCGAGCTCTCCCTGCAGTCGCGTTTTTTCCGGCGTCGACAACTGACCGTAAACCAGGCTCAGGTGCGGTAGATAATCCGAGGAGTGCCCCGCATTGAACAGGGTCGAGGCCTTTTCGTGCGTGCGCAAGAGTGCCTCCGACTTGTCGAGCTTGAGATAAAAACAGCGGAAGTAATACGCTTCGCCGTCGAGACCCACCGGTCGCAGCGTAAGGGGCTCGATTTGTGTTGCTAACTGCGCCGTCGTTTGCACGAGCGCTTCTTCGGTACCGGTGACCCAGCCAAGCAACGTGACGTGCGGCGTAAAGCGGGGTCCGCCATAACTCTTGCTTAAGCGGTCAATAAGCTCAGCAAAAGCGGTGCTCACCTGTTCACCAGGCAATAACCAAAGCGCATAACGCGTTACGTCGGTCATCGAGTCGCACTCATTGGGTGTCAGCCAGGCGCGTCACCACCGCGAGCAGTCCGCCGATGACTTGCGTGAGCTGCGCGTAGCTGACTTTGTCAGGCGTGTCTAAGGCTGTATGGTAGTACGGATAACGGTAGGGTGCCGTGTCGGTCACCATGACAGCCGGTATGCCGTCACGCCAGAACGACCAGTGATCGCTCCAGTCAACTCCCGGAATGAAGCTAAAGGTCGATATATACTCGATGGGAAAGTCGCTGGCTGCGCGAAACGCCGCCACTGAGTCTTTGAGCAGCGAACGGGAACTGAAGTTGGAAACGAAGCCAATGAAGTTCCCTGTATCAGGGTAGAATAGGTTAAAAAGGGGCGGGTAGTACTGGCTATCGGGTGCGTCGCTGTAATAGCCAATAGTTTCAAGGCAGAGCATGGCACGAATATCGTCGCCGCGTGCCTGCGCCATCTTCACATAGGCCCGGCTGCCCATGTCCCGGGTCTTGAAAAAAGGCGGCTCTTCGTTGACGAAGGCGATGAAACGGACGGTGCGCAGCGGTTTGCGCGCGGCAAAGTGGCGGGCGATCTCCAGCAGCGCTGATACGCCGCTGCCATTGTCGTTTGCACCCGGACTGCCGATGACTGAATCATAGTGTGCGCCGATGACCAATATGCCCGCCGAGGGATCCGTTCCTTCACGGCTGACCTCCAGATTGGCGCTGGTCTCGCCACGGACTGTGTACTCCTGTCGTGCGACCGCGTACCCCTGTGCAGACCAGACGCGCTCGATATAGGCGGCGGCCCTGCGCAATGCCAGGGGGTTGAATAGGTTTCGCTCGCCGATATCGCCGGCAAGTGTATGTACGTGCGTACGGACACGCTCGATGTCGATGCTATCAGCCATCACTCGTTGCCCCGCCGCCGCGTCGATCCCGAGTGCCATTGTTACAATAATTATTGGCGCGATAAACGCGCGTCGCGCAATTCGCGAGGCCGAGCGCCGCATAGCGATAGGATAGGGCCGCGTACGGCGCGTGCAAGTGCTAAAACAAATCGAGTTGGGGTGCTGCCTTGGGCAAGCGAAAGCGCGAGCTGTCGAGCGGCGGCCGCACTTGACTGAATCCCAGGCGCTCGCAGGCGAGGTCGAAACGCCGGGCGATCAGCTCGGCAAGCGCGCCCGTGCCCCGGTGGCGCACGCCGAAGGTCGAGTCGTAATCCCGTCCGCCGCGCATCTGCTGAATCAGGCTCATGATATGGGCGGCCTTCATCGGATAATGGACCTCGAGCCACGCCTTAAAGAGCGGCGCCACCTCGTGCGGCAGCCGCAGCAGCACATAGCCCGCCGTGTCGGCTCCCGCTTCGCGGGCGTGCTCGAGCACCTCTTCCATGAACCGGTCGGTCAGAAACGGAATCACCGGCGCCACCATCACACCCACGGGAATCCCGGCGTCGGTGAGGCGCCGGATCGTTTCCAGCCGCCGTGGCGGGGCCGAAGCCCGGGGCTCGAGATGCCGGGCAAGGGAGTTATCTAGGTTGGTGACTGAGACGAAAGCGCGCGCGAGGTTTTTCTTTGCCATGGGCGCGAGCAGGTCCATGTCCCGCTCGATCATGGCGTTCTTGGTGACGATGCCGAAGGGATGCTGGCACTCCCTCAACACTTCCAGCACCGAGCGGGTGATCTTGAGCGCACGCTCGACAGGCTG
>JABAOD010004724.1_pt1 | contig 21341 bp, 16 predicted proteins | sample 7062151 | NCBI WGS metagenome assembly JABAOD01 (sample SAMN14538626, study PRJNA623070) | marine sediment metagenome | biome: marine biome [ENVO:00000428]; feature: marine pelagic biome [ENVO:01000023]; material: deep marine sediment [ENVO:00002113] | place: India: Gulf of Khambhat ... | reverse complement strand
GGGTACTTCAAGGTGCCGAGGATCCTGGACGAATCGTGACCGATCTCGCCGACCTGACCATCGCCGCAGCCGGTCGCGCCCTGCGTGACGGCTCCGCCTCGGCCGTGGACCTGCTCGACGCCGTCTACACGAGGGCTACGATGACCGAGGCGCATCTGCATGCCTATCTCACCCTGGATCGGGAGGGGGCGCGAGCCGCCGCCGAGGCTGCCGACGCCGCCCTCGCCGCAGGTGAGGATCTCGGCCCGCTGCACGGCATCCCCCTGGCGCTCAAGGACAACATGTGCACCGCCGGTCTCGAGACGACGTGCTCGTCGAAGATCCTGGAGGGGTACCGACCGCCATACGACGCCACCATCGTGACCCGGCTCCGCGAGTCAGGCGCCGTCATCGTCGGCAAGACGAACCTCGACGAGTTCGCCATCGCCATGGGCTCGTCGACGGAGAACTCGGCGTACGGGCCCACGCGCAATCCCTGGAACACGAATCGAGTGCCGGGTGGTTCGTCGGGCGGGTCGGCCGCCGTGGTGGCCGCCGGGTCGGCCTTCGGCTCGTTCGGGTCGGACACGGGCGGCTCGATTCGTCAGCCTGCAGCTCTCTGCGGCGTGGTCGGCGTCAAGCCCACCTACGGTCTCGTGTCCCGCTACGGCCTCATCGCGTTTGCGTCGTCGCTCGACCAGATCGGGCCCTTCGCGAGGACCGTCGAGGACGCCGCCGTGCTCCTCGACGCCGTGAGCGGGTTCGACATCAACGACGCCACGTCGTACCGCGGTGGCGTTCCCTCGGTCTCGCAGGGACTGGAGGACGGGGTCGCCGGACTGCGTATCGGGGTGGTGGAGGAGTTCATGGGCGACGCCATCGATCCGGAGGTTCGCCGCGCGGTGCGCACCGCCGCCGACGGGCTCGCCGCAGCAGGCGCCGACGTCGTCGATGTGTCCCTGCCCACCTGCGAGCTGGCGCTGTCCGCCTACTACCTCATCGCACCGGCCGAGTGCTCCGCCAACCTCGCCCGCTTCGACGGCGTCCGCTACGGGCTGCGGGTCGACGGTGAGACCACCGAGGAGATGATGGCGCGCACCAGGGCCGAGGGGTTCGGGCCCGAGGTCGTGCGTCGGATCCTGCTCGGAACGTATGCGTTGTCCGCCGGCTATTACGACGCCTTCTACGGCCAGGCACAGAAGGTCCGCACCGTGTTGCGTGACGAGTTTGCGCACGCGTACGAGAACGTCGACGTCCTGCTCTCACCGACGTCGCCCACGACCGCCTTCGAGCTCGGGGCGAAGAGCGCCGATCCCGTCGCCATGTACTACTCCGACGTGTGCACGATCCCGTCGAACCTAACTGGTGACCCCGGCATGTCCGTGCCCGTCGGGCTCGACTCGGCAGGGCTGCCCATCGGCGTCCAGGTCATGGCGCCGGCTCTCGGTGAGAAGGTCATGTTCCGCGTCGCCGCCGCCATCGAGCACGCCGCCGGTTTCGACGCTCGTCCGGCGCTCGCCACGTCGGAGGGGGCCGCCTGATGTCGTGGGAGGCCGTGATCGGCATCGAGTGTCACGTCGAGCTGCAGACGGCTTCGAAGATGTTCTGCGGGTGTCCGGTGACGTTCGGTGCCGAGCCGAACACCGCCACGTGTCCGGTGTGTCTCGGGCTTCCCGGAGCGCTGCCGGTGCCCAATCGGGCCGCCATCGAGGGCATCCTCAAGATCGGCGCGGCGCTCGACTGCGACATCACCGAGCATTCGGTCTTCCACCGCAAGAACTACTTCTATCCGGATCTGCCGAAGAACTACCAGATCAGCCAGTACGACCTGCCGCTCTGCGTCGACGGTGCGATCGACATCGAGATAGACGGCGAGGCGACGACGATCGGCATCACCCGGGTCCACATGGAGGAGGACACGGGAAAGAGCACGCACATGGGTGGCGGGGGACGGATCTCGGACGCCGACTTCTCGCTCCTCGACTTCAACCGCTCCGGCGTGCCGCTCGTCGAGATCGTCACCGAGCCCGACATCCGCTCCGCTGACGGGGCCCGTGCCTATGCCGCTGAGCTGCAGCGCATCGTGCGCACGCTCGGTGTCTCCGACGCCAGGCTCGAAGAGGGATCCATGCGGTTCGACGCCAACATCTCGGTGCGCCCCGGCCCCGACGCTGCGTTCGGCACCCGCACCGAGGTGAAGAACGTGAACTCGTTGCGGTCGCTGCAGCGTGCCGTCGACTACGAGATCCGGCGCCAGGTCGAGCTGCTCGAGAGCGGCGGCACGGTGGTGCAGGAGACCCGGCATTGGAACGAGGGCACCGGAGCCACCTCGTCGATGCGCTCCAAGGAGGAGTCCGAGGACTACCGCTACTTCCAGGAGCCCGATCTGCTTCCGCTCCACGTCGATGCCGCATGGCAGTCCGAAGTGCGGGCGTCGTTGCCCGAACTTCCGGCGGCGCGCAGGCGGCGCTACGTCGAGCTGGGGGCCGATCCCGGTGTCGCCGCCGTGCTGGTGGCGGGGGAAGGGCTCGGCGATCTCTTCGATGCTGCGGTGCAGGCGGATGCAGACCCCCGGACCGTTGCCAACTGGCTCACCCAGGAAGTCGTCGCCCAGCTGCGCCGCACCGAGACCGAGCTGGGCGAGACCGCGCTGACGGCAGAGGACCTCGTCGAGCTGGATGCCATGGTCGCGGCAGGCGAGCTGTCGGCCACGGCGGCCAAAGAGGTCCTCGGCGCCGTGATGGAGGGGGAGGGCACGGCGCGCTCGATCGCCGAGACACGGGACCTCATGCAGGTGTCGGACGCGGGCGCGCTCGACGCCGTGCTCGACGAGGTTCTCGCCGGCCAGCCGGACACCGTCGAGCGCCTCGAGGCGGGTGACATGAAACCCATCGGTTTCCTCGTCGGTCAGGTGATGAAGGCCACCGGCGGCAAGGCCGACCCGAAACTGGTCCAGCAGCTGCTGCGCGATCGGTTCTCCGGCTGACGGATCAGCCGAGCGTGTCGACCAAGCCGTCGAGCGCCTTGCGCCCCAGCTTGTCGAACGTGCCCCCGAGAAACGGCTCCAACAGCCTCATGAAGCCCTTGAGGACGAACTCGGCGGTGTAATCGACTTCCGTCCGGGCATCGTCGATCGCCTTGAAGCGGATCGTGTCGACGGCGTCGAAGCGCGACGACTTGACCTCCAGCACTGCGAGCTCGTTCTCGATGTAGCGGATCATCTCGTACTCGAGCGGGACCGTGCGTCCGTTGAAGTTCGCGATGACCGAGAAGCGGGTGCCGACGCCGAGTTCGCCTTCGGTGATGCGGCTCGATTCGTCGACACCGGGATCCCATTCGGACACGGTCGAGAACTCGGCCATGTACGCAAAGACCTCGGCGAGAGGGCGATTGATGGTGCGGACCTCGTGAAGCGTGATCATGTGTGCCTTTCTTCGCTCACCCTGTATTACGGAGCCCGGCAGCCAATCCGTTGACCGAGAGCAGCATCGCTCGCTGGAGCAACGGGTCGTCGCCCTCGCTGTTGCGGGCCCGCTGCAGCAGCGACACCTGGAGATAGCTGATGGGATCGATGTAGCGGTCACGCACGGCGAGGGTTCGCTGCAGGATCGGGTTTCTGTCCAACAGCCGCTCGTCCCCGGTGAGCCGGACGATGAGATTCCTCGTGCGGTCGAACTCCTCCTTCACGGCGTCGAAGACGCCGCGGTGTTCCTCGGGGACCAGCGACTCGACGTAGCGGGTGGCGACCGTCATGTCGGTCTTGGTCAGCGTCATCTCCACGTTGGAGATGAACGTCCGGAAGAACGACCAGTGCTCGTGCATCTGCTCGACCGTCTCCCATTCCCCGCCTTCGAGGGCTGCGGCGAGACCGGTGCCGACGCCGAACCAGCCAGGGACGATCTGACGGGATTGCGTCCAGCCGAAGACCCAAGGGATCGCTCGCATCCCCCCGAGCCCCACGTTGTCGTTGCCGCCGCCGGGACGTCGTGCCGGCCTCGATCCGATGTTGAGGTAGGCGAGCTCCTCGACCGGCGTGGCAGTCTGGAAATAGGGGACGAGGTCGGGTCGTTCCACCAGGCTGCGGTATGCCACATAGGCCGCATCCGAGATGCGGTCCATGGTGGCGTCCCACCGCGCGAGCACCTCCTGGGACTGCCGTGACTTCCGATGGAGCAGTGATGCCTCCAGGGTGGAGGCGAGGCTCAGCTCCAGGTTGCTGGACGCGAGGCTGGGCAGCCCGTACTTGTCTGCGATGACCTCACCCTGCTCGGTGATCTTGATCCGGCCGTCGACGGTGCCCCACGGCTGGGCCAAGATCGCTTCTCCGGTGGGCCCGCCACCACGCCCGACGGTGCCACCGCGACCGTGGAAGACCCGCAACTCGACACCGTGGCGCAAGCCGACGTCACGCATGGCCCGGGACGCCTGGTAGAGCCCCCATTGCGAGGTCGTGATGCCGCCGTGCTTGTTGGAGTCCGAGTAGCCGAGCATGACCTCCTGCAGATCGCCCCGGAGCTCGACGATCCGGCGGTACGGGGGGCACGACAGCAACTCATCGAGGATCTGCCCGGCGCTGCGCACCTCGTCGATCGTCTCGAGCAGCGGCACGAAGCCGATCCGTGCCAGATCCGAGTGGACGTCGACGAGACCGGCCTCGCGGGCCAGCACGGCGGCGGCGAGGATGTCGTGGGCGCCTCTCGTCTCCGAGACGATGTAGCTCTCGATGATGTCCGGGCCGAATCGGTCGAGTGCGGTGCGCACTGCTCGCATCGTCGCCAGCGTGCGGGCGGCGTCGCCTTCGAGGGTGATCGTGGCCGGCGCCAGCGGGCGACGCTGCTCCAGCTCACGTGCCAGGAGGGCGAAGCACTCCTTCGGCTCGAGGGCCTCGTAGTCGTCGAGCTCGCCGCTGCGGGCATACAGCTGGGCCAGGACTTCTTCGTGCTTGGTCGAGTGTTCCCTCACGTCCATCACGGCGAGGTGAAACCCGAAGGCGCTGACACGTCGAATGAGCCGGCGGATCCGACCGTTGGCGACGGCCTCGCCGTGGTTGGCCAGCAGGGACCGTTGCATCAACTCGAGCTCGCTCCGCAGCTCGCGAGCCGACTCGTAGTCGAGACCGGGCTGGTGCTCCGATCCGGTCGCGATCCGATCGCTCGTGTTGCGGAGCCGCTGGTGGATGAATGCGCACTTCTGCCGGTAGAGCTCGCCTGCACTGAGGTTGGAGAAGCGCTGATAGACGTTGGGCATCAGATCGGCGTCTCGCTCCAACGACTCGCGCAGCTCCTCGGTGACGTCCACGATGCGTTCCGACGTGCTGAGCTCTGCCGAGAGCTCTTCGATGGCGGTGGTGAGACCGCGCAGGGCGTGCCGATGTTGGAGCTCGATCACCTCGAGCGTGAGCTCCGGGGTCACATTGGGGTTGCCGTCGCGATCCCCACCGACCCAGTTGCCGAACACGACCGGCGTGGCGGTGTTGGGCAGTGTGACGCCGAGGCGCTCCAGATGGTGGTCGAGCTCGGCTCCGAGGTCTGCTGCGACTTCGCGAAAGATCTCGTCGAGGTAGTAGATCGCAGAGCGCGCCTCGTCCAGGGGTGTCGGTCGCTCGCGACGCAGCTCGTCCGTCTGCCAGATCAGGTCGATGAGCTCGCCGATCCGGCGCTCCATGCGGCTCCGTTCCGACGCCGAGTGGCGGCTGTCGCCGAGTTGATCGAGAAGGTCGGAGATCTTGGCCGTCTTGGTGAGAATCGACCGGCGTGCCGCCTCGGTCGGATGCGCCGTGAAGACGGGTCGGAGCTCGAGCCGGGAGAGGACCTCTTCGATGAGCTCTCTGTCGAGGTCGGCGGCCGCGATCCGGTCGACGGCACCCTCGATGAACCCGCGATCGCCGACGGAGCGGGCTCCCTCTTCGTCGAGTCGGTGCGTCTGCTCGGCGACGTTGGCGAGGTAGAAGAAGATCGTGAAGGCTCGCACCAGCGAGATCACTGCGGGGAGCTCGAGACCGTCGAGGAGGGCGGACAATTCGACCTGGGCGTCGTGGTCGATCCGGCCCTGTTGCTCACCGGCGCGAATCCNNCGAATCCGCTTGGTGAGCGCCCTGACCTGCTCGACCAGATCGAGCAGCCACGGGCCCTCCTGACGGACCAATGTGGCGCCGAGGAGGTTGCCGAGCATGCGGATGTCGGCGCGGAGCTGCGTATCGGTCTTGGTGGCCTTCGGTTCCGTCATGCAGCGAGGGTAGTGGGATGGGGCGGGCTCGAAATCAGCCGTTGCGCCCGCCGATCTCGGACGACGCGGTCCCGTGCATCCGCCGCTCGATCGTGACCCACAACAGGCGGGACGCCGGGAAGAACGCCACGGGCACCAGAACGTTCGACGCCAGTGCCAGCCCGAGCACGAGCCCCCAGTTGGGATCCGGTGACGTGCCGAGGATCGTGCCGACCAGCACGGCGACGAAGACGACCTCGGTGACGACGAGATTCAGGGCCATCGAGCCCGTCCAGTACCCCTCCGTGCGTTCGAAGCGGAGCCCGCACGTGGGACAGCTCTCGGCCATCCGGAGCCAGCGTCGGAAGATCGCGCCACCACCACAGCGAGGGCAGCGTCTCCGCAGTGCTCGGATCGCACCTCGGGCCAGCGTGATCTCGGGCATCAACAGGTCTCCTCGGAATCGTCGATGCCGAGTGCCGATCGTGCGGCGTCGGCCGGCATCGACGTGGCCGTCTCCACGGCGCCTCGGATCGCATCCAGGTCGGGCGTGTTGTACCCCTGCGACGTGCGCGGCCCCGTATACGTCGGTGGGTTCATGGCGATGGTGATCGTGCGGTCGAGATCGACCCGGGACAGCAGTGCGATCAGATCGGGAACCCGGTTGAGCGGGATGTCGGTGATCACGTTCTCGGCGATGATGTCGGCGAGCGTCGGGAAGGCGAGCAGGACCTCCAGCGGATCGGTCTGATCGACGACGGAACGCACCATGCAGCTCTGTCTGCCCATGCGGTTGTAGTCGTCGGAGCGCTGCCGCGAGCGCGAGTAGGCGAGGGCGAGGTGACCATCCATGTGGTACTCGCCAGGCTGGATGTCGACCACCTCACGGGTGCCGTCCTCGTTGGGATAGTTGGAGTCGTAGACCCGCTCCGTGACGACGATGTCGACCCCGCCGAGCGCGTCGATCATCGCCACGAATCCATCGAGGTTCACCATGATGAAGTGATGGACGTCGATGCCGAGCAGCTCGCCCAGCCCGGCCTTGACGGCCTCGGCGCCGGGGAACTCGGCGGTCGGGAATCGATCGGGGTTGCGCTCTCCGTATTGCCACAACTCGTTGACGATCGGCCGGAAGCACTCGCATCGGGTGTCCACCGAGTCCTCGGGCATCGGCACCCGCGCCATGTTGCGGGGAACCTGGAAGAGCGCGGTGTCTCCGGTCTCGGGATCGACCGAGACGACCATGAGCGTGTCGGTGCGCACCCCGCGCCGACCCACTCCGGCGTCACCCCCGAGCAGCGCGATGTTGAGACGGCTCACACCGTCCCACAACCGGGGTGGGGGTGGGGGACTCGTGGTGGTGGTCGTAGTGGTGCTCGAAGACGTGGTGGAAGACCCTCCGGCGGCGAGGCTCGTCGTGGGAGCCAGGGTGGTCGTCGTGGTGGTCGTCGTGGTGCTGGTCGTCGTCGGGAAGATCGTGAGCACTCGGGCTGCAGCGAGGTCGCGTTCGGTGAAGAACCAGTGGGGGGCGACGAGCACGATCGCGCCGAGCGCGAGCGCAGCGATCTTGACCGCCCGGGTCTCGGTGCCCTCCGCGACGAGGTAGGCGTCGACACTCGCCGCGACGCGAGCCGCCAGGACGAGCCCGTTGCCGACGAGCATCCAGCGCAGCGCGGTCGGCTGCACCCACCACAGCGCCACCTCCGTCCGATTGGTGAGCACGAACGCCATGCCCCCGATCGTGATGCCGGCAAAGACGACGAAAACGTACCCGCCCCTCCGCCTGTGACCCGCCAGCCATTGGCCGAGCCCGGGGAGCACCGCGGAGGCCAGGGCAGCGAGAGATGGAGATGTGCGCGCACCGACGATCCCGGCCATCGGCAGTGAGGTTAGGTCCGGCTCGGATCAGTGCTGCGGGTTTGACGGGTGGTTTCTCTCCGCAGCTGTATGGCCGTCGCCGCCGAGCCGACGGCCCGCCGGGCTGGGTCCGGCGGGCCGTGGGAGGTCGGGAGACGACGGGGGCACTGGCGGCATCCCGACGCGACCCGGGCGGGCCTCCGTCAGTGGAGGACCATCCCGCCGTCGATCTGGAGGAGCTGGCCGGTCATGTAGTCGCTCTCCGGGCTGGCGAGGAACGACGCCGTCCCGACGATGTCCTCGGGATAGGAGTAGCGCTTCATGAGGATCATGTTCTCGGCGATGCTGTCCATCGACTCGCCGTGCTTCTCGAACATGCCCATCTCGACGAGGTCGCGATCGAGCTGCTCCCACATCTCGGTGCGGACGACACCCGGGGCGTAGCCGTTGACGGTGATGTTGTGCTCGACCAGGGCCTTCGCGCCGCCCTTGATGAGCGCGAGGACCGCATGCTGGCTCATGCCGTAGACGACGACGTCGATGAACGTGTCCCGGGAGAGGATCGATCCGACGTTGATGATCTTGTAGGGGTAGTCCTGTTTCCCCTGCTTCACCATCTGGCGTGCAGCCGCTTNNTCGTAGTTCTCCTTCGTGACGTCGAGGAACCACATCGGCTTGTTGATACCGGCGTTGTTGAGGAGGACGTTGATGCTGCCGAAGTGGTCCACGGTGTGGGCGACGGCGGCCGCAGCGTCATCCTGGCTGGTCACGTCGAGAGCAACATGGGTGGCCTCACCGCCGGCGTCACGGATCCGCTTCGCCACATCCCTCACGCCGTCGACATTGATGTCGCCGAGACAGACTTTCGCGCCCTGGGCGGCCCAGTGCTCGGCAACCGCCGCTCCCATGCCTTGTGCAGCCCCTGTGATCAGCGCGTGCTTGCCTGCCAGTCTCGTAGTGTCCACCTGCCGTCTCCTTCCGTCCTCGGCTCTCCGAGGCCTCGATTGCATCACCAGTTGGTGGCGATGTACTTGGGTTCGATGTACTCCATGAGCCCCTCGTGGCCGCCCTCGCGCCCGATGCCGCTCTGCTTGACGCCGCCGAAGGGAGCCGCCGGGTCGGAGACCAGCCCGCGATTGAGGCCGATCATTCCGGCCTCGATGCGTTCGCTGACACGTAGCCCCCTGGCCAGGTCCTCCGTGTACACGTAGGCGATGAGCCCGTATTCCGTGTCGTTCGCCAGCCGCACGGCCTCGTCCTCCGTCTCGAACGTGACGACCGGTGCGATGGGCCCGAAGATCTCGTTGCGCAGGATGTCCGCTTCCGACGGAACGTCGGTCAGCACGGTCGGCGGGTAGAAGTACCCGGGTCCGTCCAGCGGCTCCCCCCCGGTGATCGCACGCGCTCCGTTGGCGAGCGCCGAGGTGACGAGACCATGCATGTCGACGATGGCGGTGGCGTTCACCATCGGACCCAGCTCGATCCCGCTCTCGAGTCCGGGACCCATGCGCATGGCCGCCATCCGGTCGGAGAGCTTGGTCGTGAACTCTTCAGCGACGGCGCGATGCACGTAGAAACGGTTGGCGGCCGTGCAGGCCTCGCCGCCGTTGCGCATCTTGGCCACCATCGCGCCATCGACGGCGGCGTCGATGTCGGCATCGTCGAACACGACGAAGGGAGCGTTGCCCCCGAGTTCCATGGACGTGTTGACCACGTTGTCGGCCGCCTCCCGCAGCAGGATTCGGCCCACCTCGGTGGAGCCGGTGAAGGAGAGCTTCCGGACCCGTGGATCGTGGAGCATGGCGCTGACGACGGCGCCGGAGCGTCGGGACGGCACGATGTTGACCACGCCTGGCGGCACCCCCGCCTCCTCGAGGATCCTCCCGATCAAGAGCGCTGTGAGCGGTGTCTCTGACGCAGGCTTCAGCACGACCGTGCAGCCCGCCGCCAGCGCCGGTCCGATCTTGCGGGTGGCCATGGCGGCGGGGAAGTTCCATGGTGTGACCAGGACGGCCACACCGACGGGCTGGTTGTGCACGAGGATCCGCTTGTCGCCGCCGGGGGCGGTCGACACCTGGCCCAGGGCGCGAACCGCCTCTTCGGAGAACCACCGGAAGAACTCTGCGGCGTATTTCGCCTCGCCGACGGCGTCGGCGAGTGCCTTGCCGTTTTCGAGCACGATCAGCTCCGCGATCTCGTCGGCTCGATCGATCATCGCCTCGAACGCGGCTCGGAGGAGTTCGCCCCGCTGCCGCGGCGGTGTGGCCGCCCAGCCGGCGAATGCGTCGTGAGCCGCTGCCACGGCGGCCAGCCCATCGTCGACCGTGGCGGAGGCGACGCTCGCGATGACCTTGCCGTTCGCCGGGTTCTCGACGTCGAAACGCCCGCCGTCGGCGGCCGGGCGCCACTCGCCTCCGATGAGACAATCGGTGGGTGCCGCTGCAACGGCCCTGTGAGGTGTTGCCGTGTCGGTCATGATGAAACCGTCCTTTTGATCGTGTCGCGGACGCGGTCGACGGATGGGAGCGCGAGGTCCTCGAGGGCGTCGGCCGCAGGGAGCGGGATGTGCGGTGTCGTGATGCGGATGGGAGGGCCGTCGAGGTCCCAGAAGGCCTCCTCCGTGACGATCGACGTGATCTCGGCGCCCCACCCACACAGCCGCGGGTTCTCCTCCACGGTGTAGAGGCGGCTGGTCTTGGCCACCGACTCGAGGATGGTCTGGGTGTCGAGCGGCACCAGCGAGCGCACGTCGATCACCTCGGCCTCGATGCCGTCGGCCGCGAGCTGATCAGCCGCCTCGAGCGCCCGGTCCACCATCAGCGCCAGCGCCACGATGGTGCAGTCCGTGCCCGTGCGGCGTATGCGTGCGGTGCCCAACTCGTCGACGATCTCGCCGTCCGGCACGTCTTCCTTGGTGGCCATCAGCGACTTGTGCTCGAAGAAGACGACGGGGTCCGGGTCGCGGACCGACGCCGCCATGAGGCCGACGACGTCGTGCGGAGTCGAAGGAGCGACCACCTTGAGGCCCGGGATCATCATCGCCCAGTTCTCGACGCTCTGGGAGTGCTGGGCGCCGAAGCGGGAGCCGCCGCCGTTGGCGGTGCGGACCACCACCGGCACGGTCACCTGTCCCGCCGTCATGTACCTCGTCTTCGCCATCTCGTTGGCGAGGATGTCGAAACAGACGGCGAGGAAGTCCGAGAACATGATCTCGGCGATGACGGGCACACCGGTCATGGCGGCGCCCATTGCGGCTCCCAGGATCGCCTGCTCGGAGATCGGGGTGTCCCGGACGCGGTCGGGGCCGAACTCGTCGAGCAGGCCCACCGTGGTCTTGAAGACCCCGCCGGCGGCGGCGATGTCCTCTCCGAGCATCACCAGCGCCGGGTCGCGGCGCATCTCCTGAGCGATGCCGCGTGCCACGGCGTTGCGGTACGTCAGTTCCGCCACGTTGCACTCCCATCTGCCCAGACGTCGCTCATGAGCAGCTCCGCCGAGGGGGTCGTACCGGCCTTGGCGAACTCGGTCGCCTGGTCGACCCTGCGGGCGACATCGGTCTGAATCTCGCTCAAGTCGCTCTCTGGAACGCCGAGCTCGAGCAGCCGCTGGTGGTAGAGGGGGATGGGGTCACGCGCCTTCCAAGCTTCCACCTCTTCGGCCGGGCGGTACTTGCCCGGGTCGGCGCGGCTGTGGCCCTGTTCGCGGTACGTGAGGGCTTCGACCAGTGATGGTCCTTCTCCGCGCCGTGCTCTTCCGATCACCTCGGCGGCCGTCTCGAAGACGACGTCGGCGTCGTTGCCATCGATGAGGATGGACTCGAGTCCGTACGCCGCAGCACGATCGGCGGCCGGATTGTCGACGGCCGTGATCAGGTCGATCGGCGTGTACTCCATGTAGAGGTTGTTCTCGCACACGAACACGACCGGCAGGTTCCAGACGGCCGCCATGTTGAGCGCCTCGTGGAACGCACCGATGTTCGTCGTGCCGTCGCCGAAGAAGCACACGGTCACCTGGTCGGTGCCTCTGAGTTGTGCCGCCCACGCCGACCCGTTGGCGATCGTGAGGTGAGCCCCGATGATGGCGTAGGAGCCCATCATCCCGTGCTCCACGCTGGTGAGGTGCATCGAGCCTCCCTTGCCGCCGAGGAGCCCGTTCTCGCGGCCCAGCAGCTCGGCGAGCACAGGACCGGGCGGCACGCCCCGCGCCAGCGTGTGCGCATGACCGCGATACGTCGCGTAGGTGTGATCGTTCGGCTGCATCGCCTGCCCGAACCCGGCGGCGATGGCCTCCATGCCGAGCGACAGGTGCGAAGTGCCCTTCACGAGGTTCTGCAGGAAGAGGTCGTAGGCACGCTTCTCGAACTGACGGAGGAGCACCTGACTCTCGTAGAGGCCGAGCCTGGTATCGAGCGGGATGTCACGCGTGCGGTCGTCCAATGGATGGGGACGCCTCGGGGGGCGCCTCGCGTAGTCGTAGAGGAGCGCGTTGTCCCGCTCAGTACTCATTCGCCACCATGAGCTCTTCGCACGGGAAGAGCGTGATCACCTCGGGACCATCGGCCGTCACGACGATCTCTTCTTCGATGCGAGCGGCCGAACGGCCGTCTGCTGCCGGGGCATAGGTCTCGAGGGCGAAGACCATGCCTTCCTTGATCTCGACCGGGTCGTCGAGCGAGTTGAGCCGGCTGATGATGGGGCGCTCGTGGAGCCCCACGCCGACGCCGTGGCCGAACTGGAGTCCGAAGGCGTCCATTTCGTCCTCGAAGCCGAACTCGTGCGCCTCGGGCCACACCCTTGCGATCTGATCGGTGGTGTTGCCCGGCTTGACCAGCTCGATGGCGGCGTCCATCCACTCCCGCGACTGCTTGAAGGCGTCGCGCTGGGCCTGGGTGGCCCGGCCCACCACGAAGGTGCGGTAGTAGCAGGTCCGGTAGCCGTTGAAGGCGTGGATGATGTCGAAGTAGGCCTGGTCGCCGGGCCGGATGATGCGGTCGGAGAAGACGTGCGGGTGGGGGCTGCACCGCTCGCCGGCGATCGAGTTGATCGCCTCGACGAACTCCGAGCCCATCTCGAAGAGGCGGGCATGGGCGAGGGCCACGATGTCGGATTCGCGCACGCCGGGCTTGAGGGCCTCGAAGATGTCCTGGTAGACGCCGTCGACCATGGCGCACGCCTGTGTGAGCAGCATGATCTCGTCCTGGCTCTTGATCTCGCGAGCCATGGTCATCGGGTGCTGTCCGTCACGCACGTCGAGTCCCGCTGCCTGGAGCTGGAGCAAGAACATGGTCTCGGCGACGTCGACGCCGACCGGCATGCCCTCGGCTCCCTCGTCCCGAAGCACCCCGAGGAGCTCTTGCACGGCTCGTTCGGGGAGACCGGACGTGGGCGGGATGGCCCCTTGCAGGCCGAGGTTGCCCGCTCGCGAGTTGTCTTTGTCGTAGATCGACGGCAGCTGGAGCCGGTGCGCTTTCGCCGCGGACCCGAAATCCCAGATGTAGAGACCCGTGCGCGTGACGAGTGCATACCGCTCGGTCTTGTTGAATCCCCAATAGCCGATGTTCGTCGAGGTGGCGTAGCGGATGTTCGATGTCTCGAAGAGGAGTAGCGCTCCGAGACCGAACTCGTCGAGTTGCTGGCGGACTCTGGCGAGTCGGTACTCACGGAGCCGATCGAAGTCGACACGCTCCTCCCAGTCGACCGCCATCACCCCGGGAGAGGGGGTGGTGGCTACGGGGAACTCGGCCATGGGATCCTCCAGTACGCCATCGGCAAACGTTTGGATTCTGGGCCTGGAACGCGGCAAAAGTCAAAGGAGACCTTTGATCAGCGCACCCGGCGCGTGGAGCCGCGCGACACGAGCCGGGGCTCGAGCAGCACGTTCGCGGGGGCTTCTCCGGCGAGCAGCGCCATGATCGCCTTGCCCGCCAATCGCCCGACTTCGAAGCTCTGATAGCGCACCGTGGTCAGCGGGGGAGTGAGGTACGCGGTCGTCGGCAGGTTGTTGTAGCCGACGAGCGAGACGTCCTCCGGAACCCGGATGCCGCGGTTGCGCAGCGAAGCGAGCGCACCGATCGCCATCAGGTCGTTGTGGGCGAAGACGGCGGTTGGAAGGTGTGGCGAGGCGTCGAGCAACTCGTCCATCAGGCGTTGTCCTTCATCGATGACGGGGCGTTCGGCGGCCTCGTCGAACGAGAGCTCCTGCATGCCGTGGGCGACCGCAGCCGACGTGAAGCCCCGCGCCCGTCGCGGGAAGTTGGCGACATCGTCGGGGCCGCGCAGCTGCGCGACGATCTCGTGACCGAGAGAGTGGAGGTGATCGGCGACGAGCCGCCCGCCGGCTTCGTTGTCTTGCACCACCTGGATGAGGTCGGTGTCGTCCAGCGGCCTGCCTGCCAGAACGACAGGAACACTCTGATTGGCCCTCTCGAGAGCCTCTTTGTCGGCCTGACGTGCGGCGAGGGCAACGATCCCATCGACCCTGCGGCTCATCATGTGGTCGAGGATGTTGACCATCCGGGGGTGGTCGTCCTGGGTCTCGGCGAGCGTCGGCAGCGCACCCGCCTTCTCCAGCGATGCGGCGACACCGTGGATGATCGGCGTCACGAACGTGTTGCCGAGGTCGGCCGCGATCACGCCGATCGTCCCCGTCTTGCCGCTCTTCAGTCCACGCGCCACGAGGTCGGGTCGGTAGCCGAGCTTGTCCGCCACCTCGATGATGTGGAGGCGAGTCGCCTCCTTGACGCGCCCGCTCTTGTCTGGATCGAGGGCCCGTGAAACAGTCGAGGGGTGCACGTCGGCAGCCCGAGCCACGTCGTTGAGCGTCACGCTTCCCGACCAGCCGTCGGTCATGGTCTTCTTCCGATCCACGCCGTCCTCCACGCGCGATGCGGCATCATCTCATGCCGGGTGGCCTCGTGGAGGACTCGATGCAGGGAATCTGGTTCCAACCGGGCAATGGACGTCGGTTGTGCTGCTGATGTGCTGATGCGGCCTCCTGCGGTCGATCATAAGATGCAAACGTCTGCGATGTCGTGCCGTCCACACCACCGTAGGGGGACTTTTCGGCGCTCGCACACCGTATCAGTTGACACGGAGCGATCCGGCCGACCATGATTGCGCCCGTGAACGGCAAACGTTTGGACAACCATGTCCGCCCGGCCGGAGCACCCCGAGCTCCGGCGAAACGATGCCGCAGCGGAGGGAGGTGCGTCTCGGCATGAGCGATCAGACCGCTCCGATCATCGAGGCACGCCACATCGCAAGACAGTTTGGTGGCGTCTTCGCAGTCGACGACGTCAGCCTCGCCGTGCCGCCCGGTGAGATCCACGGTCTCGTCGGTGAGAACGGTGCGGGCAAGTCGACCTTGATGAGGGTGCTCGCCGGCATCCTCAACCCTGATCGCGGCACGGTGTTCGTCGACGGACAGCAACTCGAGGGCGGAGCCGCCGAGGCCATCAACGCCGGCATCTCGCTGGTGCACCAGGAGCTGAGCCTCGTCCCCGAGATGACCGTCGCCGAGAACATCCTGCTCGGCTCGACCCCCACGAAGTCGGGCATCATCGACAAGCGGGAGCTGAAGCGGATCGCCCAGGAGGCCCTCGACGAGATCCACGTGTCGGTGGATCTCGACGAGCCGGTCGTGAGGCTCTCGGTGGCGCTGCGCCAGTTCGTCGAGATCGCACGAGCGGTGGCCCGCAAGCCGCGTGTCCTCATCCTCGACGAGCCGACCGCGACCCTGACACCGGCGGAGACCGACTACCTCCTCGACATGCTGCAGCGCCTCGCCGAGCGGGGCCTGGCGATCATCTACATCTCTCACCGCATCCCCGAGATCTTCTCGATCTGCGATCGTGTCACCGTGCTGCGTGATGGCAAGCACATCGACACGGTGCCGATCGCCGACATCCAGCCGAACCAGCTCGTCGACATGATGGTGGGGCGCGAGCTCCAGTACGACGTCGAGGCCGCCCGCCAGTCACGTGCCGAGGGCGGCGAAGTGATGTTGCGCGCCCGCGGGGTCCGCGCTCCGGGAGTGAACGGCATCGACCTGGATCTGCGGGCCGGTCAGATCGTCGGTCTCGGCGGGCTCGTCGGAGCGGGCCGGACCGAGTTCATCCGGGCGATGATCGGCGCCGATGTGAAGACGGCCGGTGACGTCGTCATCGACGTCGATGGCAAGTCGAGGCGGATCAGCAGCTATCGATCGGCCGTCGTCAACGGTCTCGCCTACATCCCGGAGGAACGAAGGACCGACGGGCTCGCACTCACGATGACGGTGGCCGACAACGTCACCTTGCCCAATCGTGGCCGGCTCTCTCGGAACGCCGTGCTCATGTTCGGCCAGATCGCATCGTTCGCCAAGCGTCTTGCCGACACCGTGAACCTGCGACCTCCCGAGATCCGACGTGAGGTCGGTGACTTCAGCGGTGGGAACCAGCAGAAAGTGGTCATCGCCAAGTGGCTGGGCCGCGAGCCGAAAGTGATCGTCCTCGACGAGCCGACTCGCGGGGTCGATGTCGGGGCCAAGGCCGAGATCCATCGCCTGGTCCGGCAGCTCGCCGAGAACGGTGCCGCCGTTCTCGTGGTCAGCTCGGACCTACCAGAGTTGCTCGAACTCTCTGACGTCATCCACGTGGTTCGGGACGGGCGCGTCGTGGGGACCCTCTCCGGCGACGTGGCAGACGAGAAGTCGGTCATGTCCCTCGCCTCAGGGGGGTCGGGGCTGGTGGGCGCATGAGCGACCGACCCGACGTTCCCGAGGTGATCTCCCGGCGCGAACTCGTCGAGGACTATTTCCGGCGTCAGTACGACACGAAAGAGGGCACGGCCGCAGAAAACGTCAACGCGCTCTTCGCCGAGGATCTCGTGTTCCATCTCAGCGGTGACAACACCATGGGCCGTGAGGACCTGATCGCCCTCTGCGATCTGCTCAGGCGAACGCGTCATGACCAGGCGACGATGGTCTCGAACTTCAAGGAAGACGGCGAGAGGGTCTCCTTCGTCCTCTACGTCGTCGGCACCGATCCCGCAACGGGTCACCAGGTCTCGGTCAGCACCCCGACCGAGTACCGCTTCCTGGGCGATCGCGTCGCCGAGGTGTGGCAGGAGAACCCGGCGGGTATCGAGGCGGCCGTGCGTGCGGCCAAGGACGCCAGGATCTCCGACCAGGCCCGAACGAAGGTCGCGGCACCGGTGGACGTCGAGGAGGTCGCCGACGAGACACCGGCGCAGCAGGTTCCCGTCGAAGATCTCGAGAAGCGCGAGTCCAGCGTGCTCCAGTGGATGGCCGAGCGGGGAATCTTCGTGTTCACGACGTTGCTCGTGGTGGTCGCTGCGATCTTCGTCGGTGGCTTCGCCTCGCTCGACAACATCACCGACGTCTTCAATCGGGCGGCCCCCATCGGAATCGTCGCTGTCGGGATGACGTTCGTCGTCGTCAGCGCCAACTATCTCGACCTCTCGGTGGTCGCCCAGGTGGCCACGGCAGCCGTGGTGCTCATCGCAGTGAGCAACGCCACGAGCATCCCGCTTGCCATCGGCCTCGCCGTCCTCATCGCCATCGCCTATGGGTTCGTCAACGGGATCGCAGTCGGAGTCTTCAAGGCGAATGCGGTCATCGTGACGTTGGCGACCACCTTCATCGGGCTCGGTCTGTTGCGCTGGCTCACGGGCGGGAGCATCTACTTCGGCCCTGCCGACGGAGCCATCGCCAGGTTCGGCCTCGCCAAGCTCGGTCCGTTCCCGCTGTCCATGCTCGTGCTCATCGTGATGACGCTGATCCTCTCGTTCGTCCTGACCCGTACGACCTTCGGGTTCCTCGTTCGGGCATTCGGTTCGAACCGTGACGCCACCCGGCTCTCGGGTGTCAACACGGCGTGGGTCGTCATCGGGGCCTTCCTGATGTCGTCCCTCGGGGCGATGATCGGCGGCTTCGTCCTCGCCGCCTTCTCGAACACGGCCGTGTCCGCCATGTCGACCGGATTCGACTTCCGGGCCCTCGCCGCCATCATCGTGGGTGGCACGAGCGTGTTCGGAGGTCGCGGCAGCGTGCTGCGGACCCTCCTCGGCGTGGTGTTCGTGAGTGTGCTCACCAACATCATGGTGCTGTCCGGTCTCGGCTTCGGAGTGCAGCAGATGGCGATCGGAGCGCTCATCGTGGCTGCGGTGTCGCTCGACTCGCTGGCCAGGAAGGCGGCGGGAACATGACCGAGCAGCAAGGCATCACCCTCGGCGGCGACAAGCGGACCGATCTCATCGGACGGATCCGGCTCACCCTGTCGCGGCGTACTGAAGGGCGTGCCCTCGGCCTGCTCATCATCGTCGCCATCGCGGCCTACATCCTCGAGCCGATCGTCTTCACGTCGTGGCAGGTGACTTTGGGCCGCACCGCTCTCATCGGGCTCGTCGCCCTCGGTCTCACGGCCGTCATCCTCATGGGCGAACTCGACCTCAGCGTGGCGAGCACCCTCGCCGTGGCCGGCGTCATCATGGCCAGCTTCGACAACCTCGCCGTCGGCATCCTGGTGGCGCTGGGCGCCGGCATCCTCATCGGGATCATCAATGCCTTCTTCGTCGTCGCCGTCGGCATCAACTCGTTCATCGCCACGCTCGGCATGCTCTTCTTCCTGCGCGGCCTTGGATTCGTCATCTCCAACGAGGAGCCGGTGCGTCTTGCCAACCGCGATGCCGGTCTCGCTTTCGGGAGGCCGTGGATCGGCGATCTCACCCCTCGGATGGTCATCTTCGTCATCGCCTTCGTGGCGCTGCACCTGTTCGTGACGCGGGTGCGGGTGGGCCGCGAGTTCTATGCCGTGGGCGGCAACCGCGAGGCCGCCTACGACGCCGGTATCCCCGTCAATCGCAGGATCTACACCGGATTCATGATCTCCGGCTTCGTCGCCGCGGGGGCCGGTGTGATCAACACCCTGGAACGCACGGCGGCCGATCCGACGGCGGGCTCGACCGTGCTGCTGGCCAGTTTCGCCGCTGCCATCATCGGCGGCGTCCTCCTCACCGGCGGCCGCGGCTCGGTGTTCGGGACGCTGCTGGGTGCAACTTCGCTGGGCATCCTCCAAGTGGCGCTGACGCTGTCCGGCGTCCAGGTCGACGTGCAGAACATCGTCATCGGCGTCGTTCTTCTCCTCGCCGTGATCACCGATCCAGAAAGTCTGCGAGCGGTCTTTGGCAGTGCACGGGCGCTGCTCCAAGGTCGCTCGAGGTCCCAGCCCGCAGGCTGAGACCCTGTCATTCCGTCGGGAGAACCGGCGGACGAACAAAAGGAAAGGAAACCCACCGATATGACGACACGACGCTCGAGGATCGTTGCGTTCCTCGCCGTCTTCGCCATGATCGTCGCCGCATGTGGCGGGGACGATGCCGAGACGACGACGACGGCAGCATCCGGCGGCGACACGCCGACGACCGCAGCAACAGGCGGTGACGAGACCTTCGAGGTCTTCGCACTGCTCCCGCAGGGCAACGACCAGCCCTATGGCACCACGTACCTGCCGCCCTTCGAGGCCAAGGCCGCCGAGCTCGGTCTCAACCTCACGATCACGAACTCGCAGTACGACGCCGACAAGCAGGCGAGCGAGTGCGAGGTGGCGGTTGCAGCCCAGCCGGATCTCATCATCCTGTGGCCCGCCGTCGGTGACACCGTTCGACCCTGCCTCGAGGCCGCCCAGGCCGCGGGCATCCCGGTCACGGTGACGAACTCCGACGTCAACCCCGAGGACCAGGCGCTCACGGCTGCCTACTCGGGGCCGGACACGTACGGTCAGGGAGCGGCTTCGGCCGAGCTCATGTGTGAGTTCGCCGGTGGCGAGGAGATCGGCATCATCATGGTGAACGGTCTGACCGGCAACTCGACGGCGATCGACCGCGAGAACGGCTTCGAAGAGACCATCAACGCCGAGTGCCCCAACGTCACGATCCTCGCCCGCCAGCCGGGCAACTGGAACAAGGACGAGTCGCAGCTGGCGGCGTCCGAGATGATCACGGCAGTCGGTGCCGAGAACATCCAGGGCGTGTACGCCGCGGACGACACGATGGTCGCCGGCGTCATCGACGCGCTGAAGGCCCGTGACATCGATCCGGCCGACCTGATCATCACGTCGATCGGCAACACCTTCCTCGGCAACCCGCTCGTGTTGAACGGCGAGCTCGACGGAACCGTGTTCCAGTCGTCGTCGTGGGACGGCGAGAACGCTGCTGCCGTGGCGTACCAGGTGCTGACGGAGAATCCGTCCGACCGAATCGTGCTGTTCATGCCGTCGGTGAAAGTCACCGCCGAGAACGCAAGCGATCCGTCGGTCGCACCCGAGTGGTAAGCCGGCGATAGCAACGTGCATCGAGGCCGAACGGTGGTCCGGGACATGCCCCCGGACCACCGGATCGGCGTGACGGGGCCGGCGCCGCGAGGTGCCGGCCTCTGTCGTGGAACGACGACGCGGGCCCCGCGTCGTCGAGGGAAGAGGAGGAGAACGATGGGAATCATGAGCGGACGCTCCTGCATCGTCACGGGAGCGGCACAAGGGATCGGGCGCGCCATCGGCGAGGCGCTGCTCGACGAAGGCGCGGATGTCTGTTTCGCCGATCTCCAGGGCGAAAAGGCGGCCGAGGTCGCGGCAGCCAACGAGCGGCGTGCCGCCGACAACGGGGGCAGGGTCATGTCGGCCACCGTGGATGTCACGAAGCGAGATCAGGTGCAGGCCATGATCGCAGCAGCGGTGGGTGAGTTCGGGAAGCTCGACGTCAAGTTCAACAACGCCGGCGTCAACAAGCCGATGAACTTCCTCGAGGTCACCGAGGACAACTGGAACTTCATCATGACGATCAACGGGCTCGGGGTGCTCATCGGCACCCAGGAGGCCGCCAAGCAGATGATCGCCCAGGGGACCGGCGGCAAGATCGTCAACACCGCCTCGATCGCAGGTCGGCAGGGCTTCGACAACGTCGCGCCCTACTGCGCCTCGAAGTTCGCCGTGATCTCGCTGACGCAGTCTGCAGCGCGCGACCTGGCCCAACACGACATCACGGTCACCGGGTTCGCCCCGGGAGTGGTTGCAACCGAGTTGTGGGAGACGCTCGACAAGGATCTCATGGCGATCGGCGCCTCCGAACGGCCCGGGCAGGCGATGGAGGAGTTCTCTGAGGGAATCCTCCGAGGCCGGGTCGCCACTCCCGCCGACATCACCGGCACGACGACGTTCCTGGCGTCGCCGGCCAGCGACTACATGACCGGGCAGATCGTCATGATCGACGGAGGCATGACGCTGGTCTGACGCAGGGCTGGATCGGCCG
>JABAOD010014926.1_pt2 | contig 21372 bp, 19 predicted proteins | sample 7062151 | NCBI WGS metagenome assembly JABAOD01 (sample SAMN14538626, study PRJNA623070) | marine sediment metagenome | biome: marine biome [ENVO:00000428]; feature: marine pelagic biome [ENVO:01000023]; material: deep marine sediment [ENVO:00002113] | place: India: Gulf of Khambhat ... | reverse complement strand
CTGGCTGTAGCTGATCATGTACGCATAAGGACTCTCGCGTGTGAGCAGTGTCACGCTGGGCGGTGTCAGCGGCAGGCGGATGTACGCCGTCTTCGGTTTTTCGCTCGCCAGTATTGTGCGCAGGCTAAACGCCGCCTCTTCACCGCGCTGCCACATGTCGACGTGGGGATTGGTGAGATAACCGATCAGCAGATCCGTGCGCTCGACCATGCGCTCGGAGATGTTCGCATGCAGATCGAGGGTGGAGACGATGATAGCGTCATTGCCGACCGCCTCGCGCACACGTGCATAGAGTTCGCCATCGGGATCGGGGTCGTGCGTCGCCGTCATGGCACCGTGGTTGGCGAGATAGACGGCGTCGAGCGGCAGCGCCTGCTCGAGCGTCGTGGCGATGCTGTCTACGCACGAATGAAAAAAACGCTCATCGACCGGACCCCAGGGCTGACAAGCCGTAAGCAGTGTCGGCACCGGCTGCCACGGGCCGGTCGCGTTCATGGCGCGCACGAACGCGGTCATTTCCAGCGGCATAACCGAATGCCTCTTGGAGGCCTCCTTGAGGATCACATCGCCCGCGAAGTAATAACGCGAGCGGAAATCGTTCTCGGTGGCGATCGGGGCGAAGGCGTTGCTCTCGAGAATGATGCCGCCGAGCGCCACGCGCGGTGCGCGAGTGTTCAAGCTTTATCTCTTTCCAGTATGCATCGGGCTGGGCCCGGAACGATTTGGGCGCTAGATTATACGGTGTAGCGAGCCTACTGCCATGCGTGTCGCCCTTGCCGGTTTTGCCCTCGAGTCGGTTTCCTTCTTGCCAAAGGAAACCGCCCGCGAGGATTTCGAACGCGAGGCACGACGCGGGGCCGATCTCATCCAGACCTTGCGCGATTCGGCCTCGGTCGCCGGTGGTTTCATTCAGGCACTCGAGCAGGCCGGTGCGGAGATCGTGCCAATCGTTTATACGGATTGCAGTGCAGCCGGTCATGCCGCCGACGAGGCCTTCGAGGCTTATGCCGCGGAGATCTGTGGTGGCATCGCGGCCGCCCTTCCAGAGCTCGATGGCGTCTTGCTCTATTTGCATGGCGCCATGACCACGCCGAGGCGCACGGACCCGGACCTCGAGCTCGCGCGACGGGTGCGTCAGGTGATCGGTCCGCGAATGCCGTTTATGGTGGCGCTTGACCTGCACGCAAACGTGTCGTCGGACATGGCCCGTTATTGCAGCGCCCTTTTCGGATTCCATTACTCGCCCCATACCGATATGGCCGAAACCGGCGTGCGCGCGGCAAGTGCGCTCATCGCCAGCTTGCACGGTAAGCTGACCCCGGCATTGACCTTAATAAAAGTCCCCGTTGTGCTGCCGAGCATCTTCACGGCTACCGGCCTGTCGCCACTGAAAGACATCGTCGCCATGGGTTTCGCAGCCGAGCGCGAGCATGCCAGCGTCGTCGATGTGTCGATCTTTTGCGGCTTTGCTTATGCGGACGTGCCGCACATCGGTTTTAGCGTGGCGGTGGTGACCGATAATGATCCAGTGGGCGGTAGGCGTGTGGCCAAGACGATTGCCGCGCGCATCTGGCAACAGCGCAAGGCACTGCTGCACAGGGAGCTGGTGCTGCCGTTGGCAGCCGGGGTGGGCAAGGCGCTGGCGCGCGCTGCCGGCGCGCAGCGGCCGGTCGTGCTGCTTGAGCATGCCGATCGTCTCAACGACTCCACCTGGGTGCTGGGCGAGTTGCTACGCCAGCGGGCACGCCGTGTCGCCGTCCCTTACCTGTGGGATCCCGCGGCCGCCCAGGCGTGTATCGGCGCTGGCACGGGGGCCGAGGTCAGTATCGAGGCAGGCGGGCGATCTTCCGATCGTGCCGGTGGTCCGGTCCGGCTTGAGGGGAAGGTCCTCCTCTATGCCGGTGTGAAGTCTTATAGCGGCACCGGCCCCATGCGCCGCGGACGCCGCATCGATCTCGGACCGACGGCGTTGCTCGATGCCGGCGGCATCGTGGTGTCCTTGATAAGCCACCCGACGGCGGCGATCGACCTCGACCCGTTCACCCAGCTCGGGCTCGATGTGAACGATTTCGGCCTGATCGTGCTGCGCTCCAAGACCCACTTTCGCGCGGTGTACGAGCCGATCGCCAGCGAGATTCTGATAATCGACACCCCAGACTGGGGGACGGCGGCGTTGTCGACCCTGCCTTATAAGCACGTGCCCGCCGGGGTGTTCCCTATCACGGTCACGGGCAGCGCCGCAGAGAGCTGCTAGGCTTAACAAAAGCTCACGATGATCCGGTTGGCGCCGATCCGGGCGCTGCCAAGGGGAGGAATCATGGAAGCTTCGGCGCAGACAGGGGTGGGGGCTGCGGCGACCGGCGTCGCGGTTCAATCGCCCAGCCGCGTGCCCTTCGAGTTCACCGGCAAGGCGGGCGAGTACTTCAAGATCTGGATCGTCAATATCCTGCTGACCATTCTCACGCTGGGTATCTATTCGGCCTGGGCCAAGGTGCGGCGCAAGCGCTACTTCTACGGCAACACGTCGCTGCAGGGCGCACACTTCGAGTACCTGGCCGAGCCCGTGCAGATCCTCAAAGGACGCCTGCTCGCATTCGGTCTATTCGTGGTCTACGTCGTGGCCAACAATTTCGTGCCGCTACTGGCGGGCGCGCTGGCGCTTGCCTTTGTAGCGCTCTTTCCGTGGCTGGTTATCCGCGCGCTCGCCTTCAATGCGCGCTACTCTGCGTATCGCAACATCCGCTTCGATTTCAAATCGGGTTATGGCAAGGCCTTGGCGGTGCATATCGGCTTGCCCATTCTCAGTGTATTGACGATCGGTATCGCCTATCCTGCTTACGCCTACCACCGCAGCAAGTTCGTGGCCGCGCAAAGCGGCTATGGCACCACGGCGTTCAGCTTCAACGCAACGATGGGTAACTTCTATGTGATCTATTTGTTGGCGATCTTGATCCTGCTCGGTGGCATGGTGCTCGTGGCTGTGGTTGGCGGTACCTTGAGTGCCCTGTCGGCGATCGCGGGTGCGGCCGCGGTAGAGCCGAATTCGGCCTTCCCGGTGGTGTACGGCTTCGCGCTCATGCTGGCGATGGTGTTGATATTGCTGACAGCGCGCGCCTACATTGAGACGGCGACCGCCAACCTCGTTTGGAACAACGTTGCTTCCGGTCGCAATCGCTTCGCAAGCGGTTTGGACACCAAGGCCATGCTCTGGCTTTACCTGTCGAACGCCGCGGCCATCCTGTTCTCGCTTGGCCTGCTGATCCCGTGGGCGCAGATCCGTATGACCCGTTACCGGCTGAGTCGGCTCACGCTGTTGGCCGCGGGCGATCTCGACAGCTTTGTCGCCAACGAGCAGGAGGCCGTCGCTGCTGCGGGCGAGGAGATCGCCGACTTTTTTGACTTTGACGTCGGGCTGTGACCACGCTGAGCGCATCTTTTTACGACGGCAAGACGTCGGCGAAAAAAGACGTACAGCTGCACTTCTATGCCTCAGGTGAGCTTCTCATCCGGGGACTCGAAGACGAGCGCAGGTACTCGCTGGCCGACGTGCGAATCAGCGCACGCGTAGGCAACACCCCGCGGAGCCTTTATCTGCCCGACGGCGCGAAGTGCGAGACCCTCGATAACGATGCCGTCGATGCGTTGCTCGAGCGGCACCGTCGTCACCGCGGCGCGGCCTGGCTGCATCAGCTCGAAAGCAAGCTGCGCTACGTTGCGCTGGCACTCGTGGTCACTGTGGTCATCGCCTGGGGATTTGTCCAATACGGCATACCCCTGTTGGCCAAGCACGTGGCAGATGCACTGCCCGCTTCGGTCGATACAGCGCTCGGCAAAGAAGGATTGGCTGTCATGGATCGGTTGTTCTTTGCGCCTTCCGAGTTGCCCAAGGCGAGGCAGCGTGAGCTGCAGGCGATGTTTGCTGGCGTCGCCGAGGCGTCGACCGATGACCATGAATTCAAGTTGGTCTTTCGCAAGAGCCCTCGCGTTGGGGCCAATGCGTTCGCTTTGCCGTCCGGCGTCGTCGTGATCACCGATGAGTTGGTCACCCTCGCGCGGAACGACAACGAGCTCGTTGCCGTGCTGGCGCATGAGATCGGGCACGTCGTGCATCGGCACGCGCTGCGGCGAGTGCTGCAGGACTCGACGGTGGTGCTGGTGATCGCCGCCGTTACCGGTGACGTCGCCTCGATCACTTCACTCGCTGCTACCATCCCGGTCGTGCTGGTCGAGGCCAAGTACTCGCGCGATTTCGAGCGCGAGGCTGATGACTACGCCCTGTCGTACCTGCGGGCAAGCGATATTTCACCGCGTCATTTCGCCGATATCCTGTTACGCATGGAGCAAAGCGCACCGGCCCGGTCAGAGGTGCCGGGATACCTCTCGACCCACCCCGCCACCGAGGAGCGGGTGCGGCGTTTCAAAACGAGCGGTTAACCGCCAGCAAACCGTCCCAGACATCAGCCATATCCGGAATCGTTTGCGGTGGGGCAATGTGCCACATCATGCGCATCGACAGCCGCATCGATGCGTATGTCCGTGACGTGCCGATGGTATACTTGGGCGCCCCTAGCCCGAGCCGGACGTTTCACGCCATGAACAACAAGCAATACGGGGATGAAGCCGCACGACTGCGCGTCGGTTTGTTCGTGACCTGTCTCGTTGACCTTTGGCGTCCGAACGTCGGCTTCGCCGCCGTCAAGCTGCTCGAGCAAGCCGGCTGCGAGGTCGAGGTCCCGCAGACCCAGACCTGTTGCGGTCAACCGGCGTATAACAGCGGCGACCTCGAAGACACGCGGGCGCTGGCGCGAGATGTCGTCACTGCGTTTGAACAATACGATTACGTCGTCGCGCCTTCCGGCTCATGTGCCGGCATGCTGCGGGTGCACTATCCGCGTCTGTTCACCACCGACGCGCACTGGCAGCAGCGCGCACAAGAGCTGGCCAAGCGTTGTTATGAGCTGGTCAGTTTTCTGACCGACGTGCTGGGCGTTGAAAAAGTCAGCGCGCAATTAGAGCGTACGGCGACTTATCACGATTCTTGTTCGGGCTTGCGCGAGCTCGGCATTCAGCAACAGCCGCGCAAGCTGCTGGCCAGCGTCAGCGGGCTCAGCTTATCGGAGATGACAGATGCAAATGTGTGCTGTGGATTTGGTGGCACATTCTGCGTCAAGTATCCGGAGATCTCGGCGCGCATGGTCAGCGACAAGCGTGCCAATATCGAGGCCAGCGGCGCCAATGTGGTTCTCGGCGGCGACCTCGGCTGTTTGCTCAACATCGCCGGTGCGCTCAAGCGCAGCGGCAGCCCCGTTGGCGTCTACCACGTGGCCGAGGTGCTGGCGGGGATGGCCGATCAGCGGGCGATCGGGGAAGGCGAGAACCAGTCATGAAATCGACTGCGCACGCCTTTAAGAAGCAGGCCAAGGCAGCACTGGAGGACGACGACCTGCAACGGGCGCTGGCCCGCGCCAAAGGCGGGTTTGTCGACAAGCGTCGCGATGCCATCGACGCGCTTCCCGAATTCGAGCAGCTGCGTACAGCCGCGCGCGAAATCAAAGAGCACGCCCTCGCCCATCTCGATTACTACCTCGACCGTTTCGAGGCGCAGGTGTTGGCGAATGGCGGCCAGGTGCATTGGGCACGCACGCCCTCGGAGGCGCGCGAGATCGTCATTGGTCTGTGCAAGCGTGTCGGCGCCAAACGCATCACCAAAGGAAAATCCATGGTGGGCGAAGAGGTAGCGATCAATGACGCACTCGAGCGCGCCGGCTTCGAGGTGATCGAGACCGATCTCGGCGAATACGTGATCCAGCTCGCCAAGGAGCCGCCGAGCCATATCATCGCCCCGGCGGTGCACAAGACCCGCGATCAGGTGACAGAGCTGTTTCACCAGCACCACGCCAGGTACGGTCTGCACGAACGGGTGACCGAAGTGCCGGCGATCGTCAACGAGGCGCGGCAAGTATTACGCGAGGGGTTCTTGAGCGCCGATGTCGGCATTACCGGTGCGAACTTCCTCATCGCTGAAACCGGCTCGAGCGTCATCGTCACCAACGAGGGCAACGGCGATCTCACCAACACGCTACCACGGGTTCACATCGTAACCGCCAGCATAGAAAAGGTCGTGCCCACCCTCGAAGACGTCACCGTTATTTTGCGGCTGCTGGCCCGAAGCGCGACCGGCCAGGAGATGTCGAGCTACACCAGCTTCTTTACCGGCCCGCGACGGGACAGGGATCTGGACGGGCCCGAAGAGTTTCATGTGGTCTTGCTCGATAACGGTCGCTCGCAGATGCTCGGCAACGAATTCCACGAGATGTTGCGTTGTATCCGCTGCGGCGCGTGCATGAACCACTGTCCGGTTTACAGTGCCATCGGCGGACACGCTTACGGCTGGGTCTATCCGGGACCCATGGGCTCGGTATTGACGCCGCTGATGGTCGGTCTACGGGAAGCCGGACATCTGCCCAACGCGTGCACGCTGAACGGGCGTTGTCAGGAAGTTTGCCCAATGAGCATTCCACTGCCGGATATGTTGCGCGCGCTACGTATCGATCAGTTCGAGCAGCAATTGACGCCGCCGAGGGTACGCTTGGGGCTTGCGGCTTGGGCGTTTCTGGCCCGCCGACCGCGACTGTATCAGTGGGTGACGGCCGCGGCGATTCGCGCCCTCGGCGCGCTCGGCCGCAAGCGCGGGCGCTTTCGCCGTTTGCCGCTGGCGGGCGGCTGGACGCGGGCGCGCGACTTGCCGGTGCCCGCAGGCCACACATTCCAGATGCAGTGGCGCCGAGCGCGCAAGGGTCGTCGGTAATGAATGGCGCGCGCGACGAGATCCTTGCCGGCATACGCCGCGCGCTCAGACGCCGGGCGGCGCTCGAGCCGACCATTCGGCGCATGCTCGACGAACGGGTTGCGCGCCATGAGGCACACTTGTTACCCAAGATCGGCAACGACCCGCTCGAGCATTTCGTCTCCAAGCTTCAAAGCGTTGCGGGCAGTGTGGCGAGAGTGAGCAGGCTCGAGGACGTACCCAAAGCGGTGACGCAATACTTGAGCTCGCAGTCGCTGCCGCTCGAGGTTGTGATGGCGAGCGATCCTGCGCTTGCCGATCTCTCATGGCCGCAGGCGTTACGCGTCGAGCGCCGTATCGCCCACCGCGAAGACCGCACATCGGTGACGGGTGCTTTTGCCGGCATCGCCGAGACGGGTACGTTGGTCTTGCTCTCCGATCCGCAGAGCCCGACGACGCTAAACTTTCTGCCGGACGTCCATGTGGTTGTGCTGCGCCGGGCGCAGATTGCCCGTCACATCGAAGATGTATGGCGAAGACTGCGCGAGGAAGTGGGAGCGATGCCGCGCACGGTAAACTTCATCACCGGTCCGTCTCGCACCGCCGATATCGAGCAGACCATTCAGCTCGGCGCCCACGGTCCACGCAATTTGCATGTGATTGTTTCCGAGAGTTAGGGTTTAGGGTCACTCATCTCGCATGGTGCTGGGTATGCCCTGGCGGCAGCCCGCCGCAAGTCACCATGGCAGTGGAGCTTCGCGTCCGTGAGGGGGTGTACACCGTCCCGGTCAGCGCCCGCTTTGAGCGCTCAGCCCGGGGCGTGCTCGCCCGCGGCAATCTGGAAATCAAGCAGACGAGCTTGGGAATACAACCGTGCAGCGCGCTCTTCGGGGCGCTGACCGTGCGCGACGAGCTCGTCATTCAATTTCGGGTACGGGCCATGTCAACGGCCCGTTGAACGCTCGAATCGCCCATCCTAAAAAGCGTCTAATCGTAGCAATTATCAGGCGCTGTATCGGTTTGCTACGGCAAGAAACGCGCGGCGCGGGCCTGGAATTTTGCCTTGACGCATGCTCCATCGGCTCTGCTGGACGCCCATTCTGTAGGTCATCTGTAAGTAGCCGGCTGGCGATTGACGCGTAAGCTTATCGTCACACTATCCGGTGACTGGGACTGAAGGTGGGAACATGTTTGGAACGACTACAAGGCTAGCCAGTTGGCCTCGCTACGTGGCCCTCGTTGTGGTCGCTCTCGGCGGAGTCTTGACCATCATCGGTAGTGGCGGAGACGGCAGTGACGATGGACCGCCGCCCCCGCCCCCGAATATCTCCGGGGTGTGGGCCGGGACCTGGGCCGGAACGGACCCGGTGTTCGGGCCGGTCACAGGCAACTGGGAAGCCGAGATCGAGCAAACGGATAGTGAGCTCACCGGTTTCGGGCGTCTCACCGGTGATGTGGACTGCCCGGATGGCAGTATCAGCGCGTTGCCGGGTACGGATGTGATCTCCGGTACACTTGCGCGCCCACCCTGCCCACAAAATGAGTGGACCCTGACCGCAGTCAATATAAATGCGCGGATTGCTAGCGGCATCTGGACCAAACCAGCAACCGGCGGACAGGGCACCTTTACCGGAACGCAGATTGCCAAACCTGACGGTCCGCGCATCCGCTTCATGCATCCCGCGGGCGGATGGCCCGGGGCGGTGGTGACAGTTGTCGGCAGTGGCTTTAGCCCCGTTGCCAGCGATGACATGCTGCGCTTCGATACCACGCCGGCGACCACGTTTTTGAGGGCAACGCCCACCACACGCGTCGTACGTGTCCCCAGTGCGGCAAGTCGCGGGGCAGTGTCGCTCACCACACCCACGGGCACGGCCATTAGCCCACAGGGCTTCAACACCCAGGTAACCGCGCCCGGTGCACTTAAGACCGCGACGATCACCGTCGGGGCCGCCCCCGAGGGGGTCGCCATTAGTCCCGATGGACGAAAGGCCTATGTTGCGAACAAGCTCGATGGCACCCTCAGCGTGCTCAACACCGCCATCAATCAGGTGATCCTCACCGCGCCCGTGGATCCGTCATTGACCCTCGCGGTTCAGGCCATCGCCGTGAGTCCTGACAATCGACAGGTGTACGTGAGCGCCAGCGCCAATGGTGTGTTCGTCCTCGACGCCGTCGCCATTCCCTTCAGGCTGATGGACACTATAGCCGTCGGCGCCGGGGCGGGGGGTGATCTGAATCCGCAGGGCCTCGCTGTCAGCCCGGATGGACGATTGCTGTATGTGGCGGACGCGCAAGATGGGGGTGCGGTCAACGTCATCGAGCTGGCCACCAAAGCTGTGGTGGCGAGCATCGCGATGGGGCCTGGGACTATGCCGCTCGGTATCGCCGCAAGCCCGGAGGGCGAACACGCCTATCTCGCTTTCGCTGGCCTTAATGAGGTTAAGGTCTATGACAGCCTAAGCCACGCCGTTACCGACACCATTACTGTGGGGGCACGTCCGGTGAACCTTGCCGTCACACCCAATGGCGCCAAGGTCTACATTGCCAATGAGCTCGACAACACGGTCAGTGTGTATGCGACGGCGACCCAGCAAGTCATTAAGACCATCCTGGTAGGAAGCCTGCCGACAGGCATCGCCATCAGTCCCGATGGCACGCGGGTCTATGTCACGAATCGCGGCAGTGATTCGGTCAGTGTCATTAGCACCACCACCGACCAGGTCATTGCCACGACCACAGTGGAAGGGGGCCCTGTGGGGATTGCCATCAGTCCGGACGGCAAACGGGCCTATGTCACGAATTCCCTCAATACAGTCTCTGAGTTGGGCGGGCCACGCACGCTGACCGTGGTCAAGGCTGGCACCGGGATCGGCACTGTCACCTCCGAACCGCAGGGCATTGATTGTGGCGCGACCTGCCAGGCGCGCTTTGATTTCGGTAGCGTCGTCACGTTAACGCGAACCGCCGACAGTGGGTCGTTTTTTTCCCAATGGAGCGGTGATGCAGACTGCAGCGACGGCACGGTGACTCTCGATGCCAACAAGACGTGTACGGCTGTCTTTAACAGCACTTCGCCGCCCCCAAGCGGTGACTCTGGCAACTGCTTCATTGCCACCGCCGCTTACGGCAGCGCCCTGGCCGAGGAAGTGCTGACTTTGCGCGCGTTTCGCGACAAGCATCTGCTGACCCATCCGATCGGACGCGTGCTGGTGCGTTTGTACTACACGTACTCGCCGCCTATCGCCGACGCCATCCGGCGCGACGAGACGCTTCGCACACTCACCCGCCTTGGCCTGTGGCCGGTTGTGTACGCCATCAAATATCCCCCCGGCGCCCTTGCCGTCGCGCTGCTTAGCGTGGTGGTTATAGTCTGGCGGGTTCGCGTGAGACGCAGTCTTGCCTCAACCTACAGAGCGAACGGTACCAGCCTATGAGAGCGTCAGCCGTCGAAGGAGATCTGCCGCTGCGTCGCGCAGATGCCTTGCTCACATTCATGGCCGTTGGCTCGCTAGCGATCGGCGCGCTCGTATATGTGCTCGACCGTCCCGCTACAACGGTATATCTATTGCCACAAGCGCTATCGTTGGCGGCCAAGCAAAAGGCCTGGTTTGGCGCGTTCGGCGGCCCTCTTCCCGAGCTGGTCCACGTATATGCATTTATCCTGTTGACCGTGGTTGTCAGTCCTTGGTCCAGGCCGGCGCTGTTGCCTATTTGCGGGTTTTGGTGGGCGGTTGCCTTCCTGGCTGAAGTAGGGCAACTTCCGACGCTCGCACCCCGCATTGCCGCGCTAGTGCCGACGTGGTTCCAGCACATACCGGTTCTCAGCAACACTGCAAGTTATTTCTCGCATGGTACGTTTGATCTGCAGGATCTTGTCGCCGTGTCTATCGGCTCGGTCGGCGCGTTTCTTAGCGTCAATCTTGTAAACGCTAACAGCGGGAAATGCCCGGCGGGAATCGAGCGCAGGTGGACTTGTTTGCTGAGCGGGTTGTTCGCTGACTCGACGTCGTCGCGATCTGTGGTTAGACCGGCCCTGCGCTGAGTTTTTCGTACAGATTCATGAGCATACCGGCGGTAGCGCCCCAGATGTATCGATCTTCGTACTCGATGACGTAAAACCAGCGCTCTCCGGTTCTGACTTGAATGCGCTCGCGACGATAGTTGCTACGGTCCAGCAGGAAGTCGAGCGGGACCTCGAACGCGTCGGCGACCTCGAAGGTATCGAGTGACAGCCTGAATCCCGGCGATACCAAAGCGACCACCGGCGTCACCAGAAAGCCCGTTCCGGTGGCATAGGAATCCAGGTAACCGACGACGTTGACGAACTGGCGCACGAGTCCAATCTCCTCCTCGGTCTCGCGCAACGCCGTGGCCAGCGGGTTCTCGTCACCGGGTTCCATACGACCGCCGGGAAAGCTGACCTGGCCCGGGTGGTCGTGCAGATGATCGGTACGTTGGGTGAACAACACCGTGAGCCCGCCCGGGCGGTCGACCAGCGGCACGAGCGTCGCAGCGGGCGTGAGCCGACCCGGCTGAAAGGCGCCTTCGCCTGCCTGCTTCTTTTGGCAGGCGGTCCAGGATGGCCACAAACGCTCGGTCAGAAGCTCGCGCATGGTTGTGGCTAGGTCCCGGCGTCGCCTTCTTGCGCATCGACGGCAGCGATCGCTGCCATGTTGACGATCTCGTCCACATCAGCGCCGCGTTGTAGCACGTGCACGGGCTTGCGCAGGCGCGTCAGGATCGGGCCGATCGCCTCGGCGCCGCCCAGGCGCTGCATCAGCTTGTAGGCGATGTTGCCGGCATCGAGCGAGGGGAAAACGAGCACGTTAGCCGCCGACTTCAGCGTGTTGAACGGATAGGTCTCATTCAAAATCTCCTCCACGACCGCTGTGTCGGCCTGCATCTCGCCGTCGACCACTAGTGCCGGAGCGCGACTGCGAACAATTTCGGTGNNTCGAGAACGACAGCATCGCGACGCGCGGTTCGATGTTGAAGCGCCGCGCTACCTGCGCCGCCTCAATGGCGATCTCGGCCAGATCCTCGGCGCTTGGCTCGATGTTGACGGTCGTGTCTGCGAAGAACTTGACGTCGTTTTTAAAGATCATCATGTAGACGCCGGCAATCTTGTTCGTGTCCGGGCGCACGCCAATGATCTGTAGCGCCGGGCGGATCGTGTCCGAGTAGTGCTGGGTGAGGCCCGCGACCATCGCGTCGGCGTCGCCCAGGTTCACCATCATCGCGCCGAACGCGGTCGGGTTGGCCATCATTCCAAAGGCCTCAGTCTGGGTCACGCCGCGACGGTTGCGCAGACGGTAGAGCTCTTCGGCATAGCGCTCGCGCGCGTCGGCCTCGCGCGGCAAGATCACGGGCACGTCCTTGATCTCGAGGTGTAGCTCACGCTTGCGCTCCTCGATGACTTCCGACCGCCCGAGCAGGATCGGTTGAGCGATGCCCTCGTCGATCAGGATCTGGCTTGCCTTAAGGATCTTTTCCTCATGGCCCTCGGGAAAGACGATGCGCATGGGTTTCTGCTTGGCACGGTTGATGATGTTTCCCATCACTTCGCGGCCGCGACCGAAGCGCGCCTCGAGCTGGCGGCGGTACTCATTAAGATCGAGCTCGGTGCGGGCGACGCCACTTTCCATCGCCGCTTGCGCCACGGCCGGTGCCACCCAGGTGAGCACGCGCGGATCGAACGGCTTGGGAATAATATAGTCGGGGCCGAAGCGCAGCCGCTGTAAGCCGTAGGCACGCATAACCGAATCCGGCACGCCCTTCTTAGCCAGGCCCGCCAGCGCTTTGACGGCGGCGATTTTCATCTCTTCGTTGAAAGTGCGCGCCCTGACGTCCAGCGCACCGCGAAAGATGAAGGGGAAGCCGAGCACGTTGTTGACCTGGTTGGGGTAGTCCGAGCGGCCGGTGGCCATGATAACCGGGCGCACCGAGGTCGCATCCTCATAAGTGATCTCAGGGTCCGGGTTCGCCATCGCCATGATGATCGGGTAGTCATTCATCGAGGCGACCATGTCTTTGCTGACGGCACCACCGACCGACAAGCCGATGAACACGTCGGCGCCCTCCATGACCTGCTCCAGGGTACGCAAACGGGTGTCGACGGCGAAGCGTTCCTTGTAAGGATTCATACCCTGCTTGCGCCCCTTGTAGATCACACCATTGGAGTCAACCATGATCATATGATCGCGACTGGCGCCGAGCTTTTCGAACAAGTCGGCGCATGCGACTGCCGCCGCACCGGCGCCGCTGAAAATAATGCGCACCTGCCTAATATGCTTACGCGTTAGCTCGAGGGCATTGAGCAAAGCTGCTGCGGTGATGATGGCCGTGCCGTGCTGATCGTCGTGAAACACGGGAATGTTCATCGACTCGCGTAGCTTTTCCTCGATATAGAAACAATCAGGCGCCTTGATGTCTTCGAGATTAATACCGCCGAACGTGGGCTCGAGCAGCTGTACGGCTTTCACGACGTCGTCGGGGTCGGACGAACCCACCTCCAGATCGAACACGTCGATGTCAGCGAAACGTTTGAACAACACGGCCTTGCCTTCCATGACCGGCTTCGCGGCCATGGGCCCGATGTTGCCGAGGCCGAGCACGGCCGTGCCGTTGGTCACGACCGCGACGAGGTTGCCCTTAACGGTGTAATTAAAGACGTTCTCGGGATCGGCCTTGATCTCCAGGCAGGGTTCGGCCACACCCGGGCTGTACGCCAATGTGAGGTCACGTTGCGTACGACATGGCTTGGTTGGGCTGATTTCGATCTTGCCGCGCCTTCCGCCGGCGTGGTAATCGAGGGCATCCTGTTTGCGAATCACGACTCCGTTGCCTCCTTCACTGGCTCGCTTGTTGCTTTCCTTTGCATCGTAGGCGGATTAGCTGCAGCCGACAAGCGGCATCCGTTCGCTAGCCCTCGGGCTGGGTAGGCGTAACCGTTGCCTGCACAATGCAGGCTCAGGCGGTCAACGTGGGTGGTGGCAGCACTGCGGGTGGGCGTGCCGAGTTTGCGCCTACATCGGGTATGGGGCGCACAGGCTGACGAACAACACATGCATGTCGTTGAAAGGCACCCGCCTGTCGTGCTGCTCGAGATACTTGGCCTGCGCGGCGTAAGCCGGTGGCTCTAACTCACGCATACATGGCACCGACTTGTCCAGCCCATTTTGATACTGTAAGTAGTGCACCAGTTCGTGAACCAATACGGCCCGGCCCTCTGGCATGGCAAGATCGAGGTTTTCGTGTAGGTATATCTTGCCGTCTCGGTAATTGTAGAGCCCGTCTACCGTAACGCTGTCGACGTCGAGGCCCTGTGGGACGTCACCTTCATACATGAGGCGAACGAGTTGTTCTTGACTAACGGTGACGATCTCGGGCGGATCCTGGCCATCGTACGGCAACGGCGTATTGCTGCCGATCCACATCAGTAGTGCAAGCGTAACTTCCTTCATGGTGCGCCCCAGCCCACGCGGTAGTGCATAACGGGGGTACTGTTGAAAGGCTTTTTGCAAGATGTGTGCCACCGGGATTTAGCATCGCCCTGGTAACAGTAGTACCATTCGCTCTTACCGCCTCGCGTGCGCGACAGCGGGCGACAAACCGAAGAGACAAAAGAGATAAGGAGGGTTCCTGCGTGACGAAAGCGATTCGCATACACGAAACGGGCGGGCCTGAGGTTTTGCGCTGGGAAGACGTTGAACTCGCCGAGCCCAAGCAAGGCGAGATTCGAATCCGCCATACCGCGGTCGGGCTCAACTTCATCGATGTGTATTTCCGTACGGGGCTTTACCCGACCCCGCCCCTGCCTTTCGTTCCTGGACTGGAGGCTGCCGGGGTTGTCGAAGCGGTGGGGCCAGGTGTGACTGAGCTTAAGGTCGGTGACCGGGTTGCGTACGGGCAGCCGGGCGCCATGGGAGCGTATTCGCAAGAGCGCGTCATACCGGCCGAGAAGGTGGTGCGAATACCTGATGGTATCGAGGATCAGACCGCCGCAGCGATGATGCTAAAGGGCATGACCGCGCAATATCTGTTGCGGCGCTGTTACCAAGTCAAGTCGGGAGACACCATCGTGGTGCAGGCGGCCGCCGGCGGTGTCGGCTTGATTGCTTGTCAGTGGGCGAAACACCTCGGTGCCACGGTGATCGGTACGGTGGGTTCCGAGCAGAAAGCCAAGCTCGCGGCCGACCACGGTTGCGACCATCCGATCATCTATACGAAGGAGGACTTCGTCGCGCGTGTACGTGAGCTCACCAACGGTGAGGGCGTGCCGGTGGTCTATGACTCGGTGGGCAAGGATACGTTGATGAAATCGCTCGACTGCCTACGCCCGCGGGGCTTCATGGTGCTGTTCGGGCAATCTTCGGGCGCGGTCGAGCCCTTCAACCTTGGGCTGCTGGCACAGAAAGGCTCGCTCTATATTACGCGCCCGACGCTGGCGACGTACACGGCCAAGCGCGCTGATCTGGTAGCAACGGCTAACGATTTGTTCGAGGTTGTCCGAGCCGGTGCCGTCAGAATCGAGGTCAATCAGACGTTTCCCCTAAAGGATGCGGCCGATGCGCACCGTGCACTAGAAGGGCGCAAGACGACAGGATCGACAGTACTCGTCCCGTGAAGATGTAGAGGAACTAACAGGAGCCAGCCATGGCGATCAAAGTAGGCGACAAGATTCCGAATGTGACACTGCGTTACATGGGCGAAGACGGTAATCCGGCAACTATTACCACAGAGGAGCTCTTCAAGGGTAAACGTGTGGTGCTGTTTGCTCTGCCGGGCGCGTTTACACGGACATGCTCGAAGGCCCACTTGCCGGGCTTCGTCGTCAATGCCGATGCGATCAAAAAAAAGAATGTCGATCAGATTGTTTGCCTGTCGGTCAACGATGCCTATGTAATGCATGCGTGGGGAAAGGACCAGAATGTCGATGGCAACATATTTATGCTGGCCGATGGCAGTGCCGAGTTTACCAAGGCAATAGGGCTGGACGAAGATCGGACCAGCACCGGCATGGGGATACGCTCTCGCCGCTACGCGATGGTGGTCGAAGACGGTGTCGTAAAGGTCCTGAACATTGAGCAACCCGGCGAGTTCAAGGTCAGTGACGCCGAGACAATTCTAAGGTTACTTTAAACAACTTGCGTCAGCATCAGCCTCGGCAGCGCTCTATGCCGATGGTGCCCCGTTCACAAGCAGGTTAACGAAGCACTGGCCGAGCGGGATGTAATCCGAGTTAGGCAGCGAGAAAAACCGCAGGAACTCGGCAGTAGACAGCTTGCCGGCCGTGTAGGCGTCCAGAAACATCTGGCTTACGGGATGCAGGGGCGCTGGAAAACCGCACAGCGCCTTGGCCACAACAAAATTCATCGGTGAATCCTCGCTCCTGACTAATCTAACTGTTGCTATCTCACCTCAAAGATAGCAAAGATCGCGAGCGCACAGCGTAGATTCTGCTTGCAAACATGGGGTTAGTGGCCCATTTGCGCAGGCGCATATCTGCCCCCGGTTGCGACACCTATAGGGCATGGTTTATGGTGCTTTGTAGCGCCCCACAAAATCCGCTTTTTTCCCGGGCCGCGCCTTTCCCAACTAGACGAATACAAAGGGCAGCGGGCCACAACCACCGGAGGAGATATTCATGCCCAAGAAACGCAAGGACAATCTACACCCCGCGATACCCGAGCTCGCCGCGGACCTGAAGCAGGGCAAGATCAGCCGGCGGGAGTTTCTGCGCACAGCGACATTGCTCGGCATGTCCGCCGCCGGCGCTTACAGCCTGGCCGGCAAAGTAACGGGCGAGCTATTGTTGCCCCCGGCGCATGCGGCGATGAATCCCAAGAAGGGAGGCATACTTAAGGTTTCGATGCGCGCACAAGAGATGACCGATCCGGCGACATTTGATTGGACGGAAAAATCCAATGTGGCACGGCAGTTTCTGGAGTACCTCACGATCACGGGCCCGGACAACGTCACGCGACCCTACCTTTGCGAACGTTGGGAGGCGTCTGACGATCTCAAGACCTGGACCCTGAATCTACGCAAAGGTGTAAAGTGGTCGAATGGCGATGAATTCAACGCCGACGATGTCGTGTTCAATTTCACACGCTGGTTGGATCCCAAGACCGGTTCGTCGAATCTGGGTCTTTTTAGCTCTATGGTGACTTCGACCGATACTGGTAAGAAAGACGATAAGGGCAAACCGATCATCTCCAAGAGCATGATGCCCGGTGCCGTTGAAAAGGTTGACAACCACACGGTACGGCTCCATCTCAACCGCCCAGAGTTGGCAATTCCCGAGAACCTCTACAACTATCCGACAGCTATCGTGTACCGCCGTTTCGAAGAAGAGGGCGGTAATCTGGCAAAGAACCCGGTCGGTACTGGCCCGTTCTTGCTCAAGGAGCACTCGGTGGGCCAGAAGGCGGTCCTGGTCAAACGCGATCCCAAAGATTATTGGGGTGATGAGGTCTACCTTGACGGCGTCGTCTATGTCGACCACGGAGATGACCCGGCGGCAGGCCTGGCGGCGCTGGCGTCTAACCAGGTGGACCTCGTGTACGAGACCTTTGTCGAGCAGATCGATGTGGTCAAGCAAATTCCGCATGCCCAGATCTACGAAGCGGTGACGGCACAAACCGGTGTGGCTCGCATGCAGGTCGATAAGAAANNGCGCACCGCTGTTCGCATCTGTCAGGACCACCAGAAGCTGCTGGACATTGCCTATCGCGGGCGCGGGGCGCCGGCCGAAGACCACCATGTCGCGCCGATTCACCCGGAGTATGCAAAGCTCGCGATGCCAAAGCAGGACTACGCGCGCGCCAGGCAGTTGTTGAAAGAGGCCGGCTATGCCGACGGGATCGATCTGAAGATCGACTGCAAGAAAGAGCCACCGTGGGAGGTGGCGGTCGCCCAGGCGCTTGCCGAGATGTGCAAGCCGGCTGGCATTCGCATCCAGATCAATGTGATGCCGAACGCCCAGTACTGGGAGATCTGGGACAAGACCGATTTCGGCTTCACCGCTTGGACCCATCGTCCCCTTGGTGTGATGGTATTGAACCTGGCCTATCGCTCGGGGGTGCCGTGGAACGAGACCCATTACAACAACCCGGAGTTCGACAAGGCGCTCAACGTAGCCAGTGCCACCCTGGACGTAGAGGAACGCCGCAAGCACATGGCGAAACTCGAGAAGATGCTGCAAGATGATGCGATCATCGCCCAGCCTTTGTGGCGCTCGGTATTCGCGACCGGCCACAAGAAAGTCCAGGGCTACAAGCTACACCCGACGATTTACCATCAGCTAAACAAAGTGTGGATCAGCTGATATCGTGTTTTTGGCTGCGGGGCGACACGCTCGGGTGTCGCCCCGCAGCCATTGTTTTCGTAGAGCTTAATCAGCGTTCTCTTTAAGCAATTCTTCTTCGCCTATGTTCGTCTTTATAATGAAACGCCTCGGTTTCATGGTCTTGACCATGATCGTGGTATCGGTGCTGCTGTTTCTACTCTTGGAAATTTCCCCAGGCAGCGTGGCGACCAAGGTGCTGGGGCCTTACACATCAGAAGAGCAGCGCAATCTTTGGCTCGAGCAGCATGGCTACTTCGAGCCGCTGTACGTGCGCTACTTGTCCTGGCTAGGCAATTTCGTGACTGGAGACTTCGGCGAGTCTGTTCGCTTCAAGGTGCCCGTCGCCGAAGTACTGTGGCCTCGGCTCGGTAATACGGCCATCCTCGGTCTTGCCGTGTTTGCGGTGATGATCCCGTTGTCTCTGGTGTTGGGAATTCTCGCCGGCATGCGGGAGGGTTCGAAGCTCGATCGCACGATCTCAGTTACGAGCATCATGACGACCTCGGTACCTGAGTTCGCAAGCGCCGTTTTTCTTTCCGCCCTGTTTGTCTTTTGGCTCAAGTGGCTGCCGGGGACCAGCAGCATGACCGACGGATTCAACCTTACAGAGCTGATCTTGCCGGTGATGGTGTTGGTGCTCTATGACTTCGGGTACGTGGCGCGCATGACACGGGCATCGATGGCGGAAGTCATGACGATGCCCTACATCCGCACGGCCGTGCTCAAGGGGCTGCCTTACAAGAGCGTTATTCTGAAGCACGCGCTGCGCAACGCGCTGATCGCGCCGTTCACGGTGATCATGCTGCAGATCAACTGGTTGTTGTCGGGCGTGATCGTGGTGGAGTTCTTTTTCGCCTATAAAGGCTTCGGCGCGTTGTTGCTGGAAGCCTCGCTTAATCAAGATATCTTCTTGATCGAGGCCTGCGCGATGGTTGCGGTGTTCGTGGCGGTGGCAACGCAGACCATCGCCGACATCGGTTATACCTATCTCAATCCGCGGATTCGGTTTAGCTAAGCACTCGATGGCTACCACAACTGCAACAACTGTACCTGCCCCCGGCTACGGGACCGCGCTCGGGCGTGCTGTGAAGTCTTTCGCCCTATTGCGCGAGAGCTGGGTGGGTATGGTCGGTGCTGGGATCGTCGTCTTTTGGGTCATGATCGCTATGTCGGCACCGTTGATCTCGCCGTTCGACCCGCTCGCCACCCTGCAACCCTTTGCAAAGCCGGGAACCGCATTCGCTGACGGCGGGACGTTCTGGCTGGGAACCGACCACATCGGCCGCGATATCCTGTCGCGCATTATATGGGGCTCACGCACCGTGCTTATTTATGCACCGCTCGCCACCTTTACTGCTTACGCAGTCGGCATAGTCATGGGTCTCGCAGCAGGCTACAAACGCGGGTGGGTCGATGATCTACTGTCTCGCGTCAGCGACATCATCCTCTCGTTTCCCGTCCTCGTGCTTTATATCATCATCATCGCCACCATCGGCGCATCGGGAATCAATATTATTATCGCGATTACCTTCGCGAGCGCACCGGGAATCATGCGTATCGTTCGCGGGTTGGTACTTGATTTGCGCAATCGTGACTATGTGGCCGCTGCCCAGACACGCGGCGAATCCGCCTGGCACATCATGCTGGTGGAGATACTGCCGAACGCGCGCGGCCCGCTGATTGTCGATGCTTGCCTGCGCATGGGTTACGTCATTATCACCATCGGTGTGCTCGGTTTCCTTGGACTCGGTTTGCCGCCACCCGATCCCGACTGGGGCGGCATGATCAATGAGACGCGGCAGATGGCTATGTTTGCCCCGCATATGACGCTGTATCCGTGCGTCGCTATTTCTTCGCTGATCCTCGGATTTAATCTGCTGGCGGACGGGCTGCGCGAGATCTCACTGAGAGACTAAACCGTGGCGATGACACCCGCTAGCAGCGCACCACTGCTTGAGATCAAAGATCTTAATATCTCCTACTACACTCGTGCGGGCGAGATTCCGGCGGTCATCGATTTTTCCCTGACGGTAGACAAGGGCGAGACCGTAGGTTTGGTCGGGGAGTCGGGTTGCGGCAAGTCGACCGTGGCATGGGCGATCATGCAATACATGGGTAAGAACGGCGGCATTAAGAGCGGCAGCATCAGATTCAAGGGTCGGGATTTGAATCAACTCAGCGACGAGGAGCTGCGCCAGCTCCGCGGTTCGGAGATCTCGATGATCTACCAAGAGCCCTTTGCCGCGCTTAACCCGAGTCTGACCGTCGCCAGTCAGTTGATGGAGGTGCCAATCACGCACGAGCAGGTGTCCGAGCGGGAAGCGTGGAAACGCTCGCTGCGGTTGCTGTCCGATGTGCGTTTGCCTGACCCTGAGCGCATCATGCGGGCCTACCCGCATCAGCTTTCCGGTGGGCAGCAGCAACGCGTTGTGATCGCTATGGCATTGTTGTCAAATCCGTCGCTGCTACTGTTGGATGAGCCGACGACGGCGCTGGATGTTACGGTCGAAGCGGGCATCGTCAAACTGATCGCCGACATTAGCAAAAAGTATGGCACGTCGCAGATCTACATCTCACACAACCTCGGGCTCATTCTCGAGGTCTGTGACCGTGTGTTCGTGATGTACTCCGGCGAGGTCGTGGAGGAGGGAAGCATTAACTCGATCTTCACCTGGCCGAAGCATCCGTATACGCATGGGCTCTTCGGTTGTATCCCTTTGCCGACGGCTGACAAGAACGCGGCGCCCTTGAGACCGATTCGCGGGCAGCTGCCGCTGCCGCATGAACGCCCACGGGGGTGTAACTTCGGGCCGCGCTGCGATTACTTCGAGGCCGGCAGGTGTGATGCGGTAGAGGTGGGAATGGCGGCGGTGACGACGAGCCAGGCGAGCGATCACCGTGTACGCTGCTTGCGTTGGCAGGAAATCGATTTCGGCATGCAGCTGGCACATGGCGCGGCGAGACCTGCGCTTGCGGTTGGCGATCGCGTGCTCGAAGTGGATCGCATGCAGAAATACTACGAAGTGCATGATCGCTCGATCGCTGCGCTGATCTCCGGCCGGAGCGTGAAGCTCGTTAAGGCCAATGAGGCCCTCGATTTCGATGCCCGCCGGGGTGAGACGGTTGCCATCGTTGGTGAGTCTGGCTGCGGCAAGTCGACATTCGCCAAAGTGTTGATGGGTCTGGAATGTTGCACGGGCGGTAAGCTTCAGCACGAAGGAAGGGAAATCGG